>ENA-UPSY01003502-UPSY01003502.1-human-gut-metagenome-genome-assembly--contig:-NODE-3502-length-11332-cov-5.673656_pt1 | contig 11332 bp, 28 predicted proteins | sample MGYA00250044_ERZ773365 | MGnify/ENA primary metagenome ERZ773365 (study PRJEB29103, sample SAMN06111932) | human gut metagenome | biome: human gut; feature: ankylosing spondylitis patient; material...
AACAAAAAACCAGACCCCCATCGTATTTATCCGTTTTGCGGGTTTATAACCGATATTTTGTTGGCTGACACTTACATAATAGCGGTGTGGTCGGAATTTGTCAATATTAAAGTTCTGAACTTTTTAAGGAGGGATGAATGATTGGAACTGCGGGAGCTTCGCGAGAAAAAAGGGCTTCGTCTGGTTGACGTTGCAAAGAAGCTGAAAGTCTACGCTTCAGCGGTAAGCCAATGGGAACGCGGCGTCAATGGCATTACGAACAAGTACATTAAGCCGCTGGCCAAGCTCTACGGCGTGACCGAGGCGGACATTAGAGCGGCATCGGAAGCGATACAAGCCGCAAGAGCGGTCAAGGAGGGTAAATGAACGAGCTTGTTTATCTTGCCCCCAACACTGAAGAACCGTTTACCACATCGGAAGTGATTGCGGAATGTGCGGACGTAAAGCGGGACACAGTGCAGAAGTTAATCCAGCGCCATGAAAAAGACCTTCGGGAATTTGGAAGGGTCGGATTTGAAATCCGAACCTTGCAGACACGAGGCGGCCAACAAATGGTCAAGGTTTACCACCTGAATGAGCAGCAGGCAACACTTTTGCTTACGTTTCTCCGGAATACGCCAGTGGTCATTGAGTTCAAGAAAGAGCTGGTTCGTCAGTTTTTCGCCATGCGGAAAGAGCTGCTGAACATTAAGACGGTCAAGGCAGAACGCAAGCCTATTCGGTTGGGGATGACGGATGCTATCAAAGCCCTGCCGGACAGCCCGCACAAAAAATTCAAGTACAACCAGTACACGGATTTGGCTTACCGCACGGCACTTGGCAAGTCGGCCCGGCAGTTACGAGAGGAACGCGGAGCCGACAGAGCGGCGGTTGCCAGCGATTACATGAGCGCTGACGAAATCGCGGCGGTGTCAAGCATGGAAAACCATATTGCGGTGTTGCTTGATGTCGGCATGGAGTATCAGCAAGTCAAGGATTGTTTGGCACGAATGCGAACGGTTCCCATGGTGGGGCAGAATGCGGGATAAAAAAGCGCCCCGCCCGGTGTAGGAGCACCGAACGGGGCAAGGTTAAGAACAAAAGACAGCGTTCTTGTGCTAAGTATAGCACAAGGGAAAGGAAAAGGCAATGAAAAAAAAGCCTGTTTATAAAATCATTTGGGTGACACCGCCTGACCCGGTTAAAATCATGACCGCGTTCGGGCAGGTTTATGCAGAGGCTAACGGCCTGAAATTTCTGGGGGTAGAAAAGGAGGAGGCAAAGAAATGAGCTGGGAGCTGTTTTTTATGCTTTTGGGTGTTGGCTATGCTTGCACACTGCCCTTTAAAATCGTGGATGCTATCGAGAGGAGGCCGGGGCATGAAGCATGATAAGCGGACGTGGGAGCAGAGAAAGGCGGACGCTTCGGCGCGGATTGGCGCAATCTGCTTTCTGCTGTTGCTTCTGATTGCCCTGTCTTGCATGGTGGTGAGTGTGCGATGAATGCGAGAAATCGAAAGGAACGGTTGGCATTATCGCCGTGCCCTGCTTGCGGAACAGACAGCGGGGAGCGGGTGCAATCCACAAATGTACCGTTTAAGCATTACGTTCGCTGTGCGTTCTGCGGGGCTAAAACTGCTGGGTATACCAGACAGAACGATGCTACAAAAGCATGGCAGAGAGGGGATGCGTGGAAATGAGATGCAAGGTCTTTCCGACATGCGCTCATTGTTCAACCGTTATGGACCCTGCCTTGTATGACGATGTAGCTCCGGGATTTCTGGTAAACGGTGAGTGTTATTGCCCGGAATGCTTCAAGGAATGGATGAAAGATGAAGTAGACAGCGATCCAGAAGCTGTAGCAAGGGCAATTGGGATTGCTGTTATCGACATCCCGGAGGGTTGATATGACGCAATGCGAACGGATTTTAAAGTATCTGGATGAATACGGCAGCATCACACGGGCCGAGGCCATGAGCGAGTGCGGGATCGCCAATTTCACGGCGCGGGTCTCTGACCTGCGGAGGGACGGCGTGGCGCTGGACGTGGAGACGGTCACACAGAAGAACCGCTACGGGGAGACCGTACGGTTTGCGAGATATAGGAGGAAAGAAAATGGCAATAAAACCATTTAATGAGTTAATTAAAATTGATGTTCGGCCCCAATGTGATATGCGAGATGCCAAGGACGAAAACGGGAAGACGATTAAAGTTCCATATTTAAGCTGGGGGAAATGCGTGAAGCTGCTGCATGAAAACGGGGCAAATGATGTGTGGTATGCCCCCGTGGAATGCCCTACCACGCATACATATCTCTGGCCCCAGGCGAAAGTTTCCACCAACAAGGGGCGGGACACGGAATGCTGGTTCGTGCGGGTGCTGATCCACATTGATGATCTGGAATTTACGTATGACACCCCGCTGCTGAATGGCTCGCTGGTGGTTTATTCCGACACACTGAATCAGCTGCGGATCAACAACGCGCTGGCGCGGGCGTTTGTCAAGGGCGTTGCCATCCGCACCGGATTAGGATTTGACCTGTGGGCAGAATCGGACGCTGACGATGGCGAGGACGATTTGAGCCGTCACAATATTTGGGCGATCAAAGAGCGGATCGAACGGCTGATTACCGTGAAGGAGCAAAACGGGCTTGACCACAGCGATCTGCTGCGTGGTATCGGAATCGGGGATAGAGAGCTGAATAAGTTGATGGGCTATTTCTCCACGATTGATAAATTTGAAAAGGCAGTGAACCAGTTATGATCCACAACCATGACCGGAGCGGCTGGTTTGGAGCGTCGGACACCTCAACCATTATGGGGAACTGGGAGACAGAGACCTTCCGGAAGTGGTGGCTGGAAAAGCTAGGCTTGCGGGAGAACCGCTTCCACACCCCCGCTATGCAGGCGGGGACAGCCTATGAGCATCGGATTTTGGAGCGCATCGGCGTCCAGAAGATGGATAGGCAGGTACGTATTCGGCGGCTGCGCCTGCGGGTGAACTATGACGGTGAATTCCCGAGGACGATTATAGAGGTCAAGACACACAGCAAGCCGGGGTTTAAAGTCAGCAAGGCATATTGGATGCAATGCCAAGTAGAAATGTTTGCCAGTGGCTATGGATTCTGGAGAAAGCGAAAAACGTGTTACATCGTGGCATATCAACTGACGGATGCCGAAATGCAGAACTACTTTTTACCAGTAAACAGCAGACGCTTATCACACCACGAAGTCCGATATGATGCTCAATGGATACGAGACGCATACTTGCCACGGCTGCGGTATTTGGCGAAATGTCTGAAAACAGGACATTGGCCGAGGATGGAGGAACTTTATGGAGCGGCTTAAGGCGTCGGCGTTCCGCTGGACGATGGATGATGCCGGGGACTGGCTGTGCATCCAGACAGGGAAAGCACGGCGGATACTGGACGGACTGAAATCCGGGAAGGACTACGACGTCGAGATCAAGGAACACCGGGAGAAGCGGAGCCTAGATGCCAATGCGTATTTCTGGGTTTTAGTTGACCGGCTGGCGGAAAAGACCCGAATCCCCAAGACGGACATCTATCGGAGTTACATCCGGGAGATCGGTGGGAACCATGAGATGGTCTGTGTGATTGATGCCGTCGTAGACAAGCTGCGGAGAGGCTGGGAGCACAATGGGCTGGGCTGGCAGACGGATACCATGCCCAGCAAGATCCCCAACTGCACCAACGTGATTTTGTACTACGGTTCCAGCACCTACAATACCCGGCAAATGTCCCACCTGATCGACATGGCGGTGCAGGACTGTCAGGAGCAAGGCATCGAGACCCTGCCTCCGGAGAAGCTAGCGGGGATGATGGAGGAATGGGGATGCACAAAATGACAAAGGCCACGTCCATCCCGCAAAGGGTAAAGGATGGCGTGACCCGGCGCGATGGCGGCTTGTGCGTTATTTGCCACGCACCCGGACTGCCTACCGCCCACATTGTACGGCGCTCTCAGGGCGGAAAGGGGATTGAGCAAAACATAGTAACGCTTTGCCCACACTGCCACAGAGAGTTTGACGAGGGGCGTAACCGAGACGCATACGAGGTACGCATCATCGCTTATATTAAGGGTTTCTACCCGGATTGGAGCCGGGAGAACATGGTTTATCGGAAAGGGGATATTTAATGCTTAACAGAATTATCATTCAGGGGCGGCTCACAAAGGACCCGGAGCTGCGCCGGACACAAAGCGGAACAGCGGTTGCGTCTGCAACGGTGGCTGTTGACCGCGATTTTAAAAATCAGGATGGCAGCCGGGAAACGGATTTTATCTCCGTGGTGGCATGGAAAGGAACCGGTGAACTGCTGGCAAAGTATTTCACAAAAGGCCGCATGATTGTGGTGGAGGGCCGCTTGCAGCTCCGCGACTGGACGGACAATGACGGGAATAAACGCCGCACCGCTGAGATTGTGGCAAGCAGCGTATACTTCGGCGATGCTAAACCACAGGACGTAGCCCCGACGCAAAGCGAACCGCAAGGCGGCTTCAGCGAGGTTGAGGATGACGGGGAGCCTCCCTTTTAACAACGTTGCCGTGTGTATCATAGAGTGATGACGGGCGGATGCAAGCAAGCCGCAGCACGATCACCGACGCACACAGCAGCCGCAGAGAAAAGAAGAACGCCCCCCCACACCCCCCTAAGAAGAAAAGATTATATATTTATCTCTCTTAGCTGCTGCTGCAGCAGCTAAAAGAAGCTATTAAGAAGCTATTAGAGACTTCTACGGAAGTCTTGCAGGAGAAGAACATGGAGAAGCAGGACACCCAGCGGTTGTTTAACCTGATCGCGACGATCTACCCCAACGCAAGGCAGCAGCCCCGCACACCCGCAGACTTAGAGGCATGGACGTTGGTTTTGGCCCCATGGGACTACGAGGACGTGAAACAAGCGGTCATTGTCCGGGCGCGGGAGAACCGGTTTTACCCGGATGTGTATGAGTTGGTTCCCTTCCTCCCAAAACTGGAAAAACCAAAAGCGGAGAAGGCCCCCATGCCGGAGCCGTCCGACGCCTATCTGGAAAAATTCTACGCCAAGGCAGGCGAACAGCGTGAGCGCTGGCATGAGGCCGGTATCCCCACCCCCTCCGAAGCAAAGCGGCAAGGCCTTACTTATGCACAGTGGTCCGCCCTTGCGGACGCGGGAGGTGTGTAATGGCCGCTACGTTTACGTTGGAGAGCTGTTACCGCACCGCCCCGGACCAGCTCTGCTGGGACTGTGCCAACGCCTGCGGCGGCTGTGAGTGGTCCCGCAGCTTCCGGCCCGTTCCCGGATGGTCTGCTTCCCCCTCCCGCCGCATTCAGAATTACGGTGAGACCGGCTTCAAGGTCATTGATACCTACCGTATCACCGCCTGCCCGAAGTTCATCAAGGAGGCCACGCTATGACCCGGATTGTCATCGACATCCACGAAGATTTAGACGTATTTGTGACGAAAGAGACCGCTGCCATGCTGCTGGAGCCGCTGGGCCGCGTCCGCGTGGTCAGCGTCATTATTGACGGAAAGGAAGAAAAGCGATGAAGGTTACATTCACAGTCCCCGGTATTCCGGTGGGCAAGGGCCGTCCACGGTTTACGAAGGACGGCCACGCGCATACCCCGCAAAAGACCCGGGACTATGAGGACAAGGTAGTCCAGTGCTGGCAGTGCCAGAGCGGAAAAGGCTTTGCGGCCGGCATCCCGCTCAGGGCCACCGTCACGGCGTTTTTTACGGTGCCGAGAAGCACATCGAAGAAGAAGGCCGCTGCGATGGACGGCACGCCCCACACCAAGCGCCCTGACGCTGACAACGTGGCGAAGGCCATTCTGGACGCGTTGAACGGCCACGCCTACAACGACGATAGCGCAATCGCACTGCTGATGGTGCGAAAGTATCAGACAACTGGAGCCTCCCGCGTGGAGGTCACCATTGAGGAGGAAAAATGATGGATGCTGTGAAGTTTGTAAAAACGCTTGGCAGAATGTGCAACGCTGAATGCATCAAATGTGAGTTTTGGAAAAGAAGAGGCAAGTGGGAATCCTGCAATTCCTGGCAAAAAAACCACCCGGAGGAGGCCGTTGCTATCGCGGAACAGTGGGCCGCGGAGCACCCCATCAAAACACGCCAGAGCGAGTTCTTGAAGATGTTTCCGGAGGCGAATGTTGACCAGGCGGAATGTCTATACATCAATCCCTGTCACATTTTCGGGAAAAAGGTGCCAGAGTGCGCAGGGCACACATGCTCGGAGTGCCGAAGGGCGTTCTGGCTTGCGGAGGTGGAGGAATGACCCGTGAAGAGATTTTAGCCGCTGCCAAGCAGTGCGTGTGCGGAGAACGGGATCAGGACTACGGTAGCCCGGAGACGTCCTTCAACACGATCGCGGCCCTGTGGGAGCCGTACATCCGGGAGAAATGCGTCAGCACGGATGCGGACGTCTGCATCACCGGCGCTGACGTGGGGGCCATGATGTGCCTGTTTAAGGTCGCGCGCATCGCCACCGGCCACGGCGAAGCAGATAACTGGATTGACCTCGCCGGATATGCCGCCTGCGGCGGGGAATTGGAGGACACATGAAAGTGTTGATAGCCTGCGAGGAATCGCAGGAAGTGTGCAAGGCGTTCCGGGCATTAGGACATGAGGCGTATTCCTGCGACATTCAGGAACCCTCCGGCGGGCATCCTGAGTGGCACATCTTAGGCGATGCGCTCAAGGCCATCGAGGGGGGGCGGTTGACCACAATGGACGGACAGACGCATGAGGTGGGCAGGTGGGACTTGCTGATCGCGCACCCGCCGTGCACACACTTGGCAGTGTCTGGAGCCAGGTGGTTTAAGAACGGGGTAAAACCGCTTAGCTGGAAATACGAAGCGGCAGCATTTTTCCTGAAGTTTGCGGAAGCAGATGTTGAGCGGATTGCTATTGAGAACCCAATTTGCGTTATGAGTTCGCTCTATCGTAAACCCGATCAGATTATCAACCCTTGGCAATTCGGACACCCGGAGCGGAAAAAAACAGCTTTATGGCTCAAAAATCTCCCGCTCTTGAAAGAAACAAATAATGTGTACGAGTATATGATGACGCTACCGGAAAAGGAAAGAGCCAGAATATGGTGGTTAGGGAGTAACCATGCGAAAGAACGAAGCAAGACCTTCCCCGGCATCGCCAAAGCCATGGCGGAGCAATGGGGCGGAGACATAAGGGAGGAACTATGAGAGATACAAACCTTATAAATGCGCTGCGTGAGCACGCAGAATGGGCAGAGGGGAACCAGAAAGAGTATCATAGAAAGGAGTACGAAAATGGCTAAGATTTTCAAATTCACAGGTTATTTCGTTGACCCCGCTGGTGATTGTAGCAAGCGAGATGTAAAGACCGCTCTCGAAGAAGTTACATCTAAAGCTCTGGACACCTTTTCTCGCCATGTTGAGGTAAAAGAAGCAGAACTTGGGGAGTGGGACGATAGTCACCCTCTCAATATGTGCGATTGCTCTGTGAGCGAGTGCGAGAAATATTTTGGGGAGGGTTATCATGGCTGACTGCTTCTCCAAGTCCGAAGTGACCGATTTTCTGAACTTCATGAAGCTGCCTGACGGAACCTCTGTTGTTTCCGATGACATGATGGAGTACCTGATGGCCTACGGCTTCTTTACTGCCCCTGCTTCCACCAAGTACCACGGCAATTACGAGGGCGGTCTTCTGAACCACTCCCGCATGGTCACGGAGTACCTTTTGGCGCTCACTCAGGCCAATCACCTGATCTGGCGCAAGGCTCGTTCTCCCTTCATCGTGGGTATGTTCCATGACCTGTGTAAGATCGACCAGTACCGCCACCCGGTAACAGGCCACATTGAAGAATTTAATGGTGGAAGCACACCAATCTATGACGAACAGGCATGGGAGTACAACCCCGACACCCTTCTGAAAGGCCACGGCGATAAGTCCGTCATGCTTCTCTCTCAGTTCTACACACTGACTGATGAAGAAATCATGTGTATCCGCTATCACATGGGTGCTTTCACCGATAAGTCCGAGTGGAACGATTACACCAGAGCCGTCCGCCAGTATCCGAATGTGCTGTGGACGCACCAAGCCGATATGCTGGCAAGCCATGTTGCGGGGGTGTGAAGTATGTATATTCCAACGGTTTCTTTTGATTTCGATGGCGTAATTCATTCCTACCGAAGCGGGTGGAAGGGTGCCGCTGTTATCCCCGACCCTCCCGTAGAAGGGATTAAAGAGGTCATTGAACAACTCATAAGCGATGGTTTATGTGTGGTCATCTGTTCTTCTCGTGCGGAGTCCTTTGAAGGACAGGCGGCGATTGCTGAATGGCTGAAACACTACGGGTTCCCGATGGTGCAAATTCAAGCGAGAAAAGTTCCCTCCATCGTTCATGTCGATGACCGTACAATCTGTTTCGATGGCAGAGCAAACCACCTCTACGAACAGATTATCAACTTCAAACCTTGGTATGAAAGGGAGTCTGAAAGTGAAAATCGTTGAACCTTCTGTGGAGCTTATCAACGCTCCCGATTATAAGACCCTTCTGACCACCATCGAAGCCGCAGGGCGCACTTGCTACAAGTCCGAGGACAAAATCACGAACGGAAGTGCAGAGAAGTTCGTCCGGGGCATTATCAAGCGGGGTCACGAAGCTGTCATTGAGCATGGCTCTCTTACTGTCCGCTTCATCTGTGACCGGGGCGTGAGCCATGAGATCGTCCGTCACCGTCTGGCGGCGTTCTGTCAGGAGTCCACTCGGTATTGCAATTACGGCAAGGAGGGCTTCGGCGGCGAGATCACCGTCATTTGTCCCTCGACCTTCGCCAAGACCGACTCGACCTACCACATCTGGAAGCGGTCGTGTGAGAACGCCGAGGTTGCCTACTTCGATTTGCTGAACGAGGGTTGTACCCCGCAGGAAGCTCGATCTGTCCTTCCGAACAGTTTGAAGACCGAAGTGGTCATGACCGCTGACCTCAGAGAATGGCGTCATTTCTGCCGTATGCGCTGCCCCGTAGCGGCTCACCCCGATATGCGGGTCGTTGCCAATATGCTTCTGACCCTGCTGAAACAGACCTACCCGGTTTTCTTCGAGGACATTGAGGTATGAGGATTAAGAAAGCTGGCGGCAAGGTGTTCGGTGCGGTCTTAACTGCCGCCGAGAGAAAAGCGATGGACATGGAGATCAATCGTCAGATCGTGGAAGCCGACAGGCGCTACGCCGATGACATTGACGCTATGGTGCTTTACACCCTTCATGTTCACCTTGGTTTCGGCAAGAAGCGCCTGCGAAAGTTCTATGACGCTTTCTCTGCCGAGCATGACCGCCTTATTCAGTATTATCAAATGCCAGACGATTACACATGGCTCTGCAAAGAGATGTTGAAGCGTATCGGCGTTGATGTTGAAGCGTGGAACAAAGAAAGGAAAGAACCCGATGAAACTGAAAAGCATTGACGGCAAAGTGCCGTATATCATGGCTGCGGGAAAGGACTTCGTGAAAGATGAAATGTCGCTGGCGGCGGCAGAGCAGATTTGTTCCCGTGGAACGCAGACCGCCAGCAAGCTCTTTCCCGATTTCCCCATCTGCGTAGATGACAAGTTCTATTTTGCTGGAACCTCGACAAAGCCCAAGTCCAGCAAGGCTAAGACCCCTTGCGAGGGCTGAGATTTTCGATCTTCCTGTGGTTCGTCACCGTTGTCGCTGTCCTCTGTCTGAAATTACCCACGGTTGAGGTTGAAGAACCTTCTCCCGTTGTCGAGGTGGTAGAGGTAGTCACCCCGGAGCCAGAGCCGGAGGTGACACCTCAGCCGTGGACAGACAAGGAAGTGATTGTACTGGCGAAAATGCTATGGGGAGAAGCCAGAGGGGTCAGCTCTGACGCTGAGAAAGCGGCTTGTGTGTGGTGTGCGCTCAACCGTGTAGATCATGGCTACGGCGATATTATAACGGTCGTGACTACACCCAAACAATTTGTAGGGTACAACGAGAAAAATCCGATTGATGACGATTTGATTACTCTTTGTATAGATGTACTGACTCGCTGGTATGCAGAGAGAGAAGGTCAGATTGAGGTCGGTCGTGTCCTCCCTGCGGATTACCTGTGGTTCTCTGGCGATGGCGAGAGAAACCACTTCCGCAACGCCTACCGTGGCGGCGATAGATGGGACTGGTCTTTACCGAGTCCGTATGAAAGCTGAGGTAAGCCTATGAGCTATTTGAATATACCCACTGAGCTTCGAGAGGAAAAGGCATGGGTCAATGTGTGGGACGGGTCAAAAGTTCCCATGCAGGCCACCGTCAGAAAGGCGGCTTCTTCCTCTAACCCGGATACATGGTCAAATTACATTGACGCTGAACACAATGTCCAGCATGGCTACTATGACGGTCTTGGCTATGTGTTTCACGATACAGGGGTTGTAGGTATCGACATTGACGATGGCTTTACTGATGGGCTTCTAAACCCGCTGGCGGCTGACATTATCGGTCATTGTCAGTCCTACACGGAAAAGTCAAGAAGCGGGAGGGGGGTTCACATTCTCGTTCGTGGTGAGCTGCCCTTCAAGGGCAAGAACAACCGTGCCGCCGTAGAGATTTACAAGAGCAATCGGTACTTCATCATGACCGGCGAGGTTTTGATCTTTTCCGAGATCATTGAAAACCAGTCAGCGATTGACTATGTGATCGAGAAATATTTTCCAGACACACCGAAGGAAAGTAGTTCAGGTACGGTTGCCCCTCAGCGTATCTATTCCCCCATCTACCGCCGCCCTGAAAACAGCAAGCTGCATTTGAAGCCTGAATACCCGCCTATCACTCCGGGAAGCCGGAACCTCAGCCTGACTTCTTTGGCGGGTCAGCTCCATAACCAAGGATACACCAAAGCAGAGATTTACAAAGAACTGTTGTACGCCAACTCCCAAGCCTGCAAACCCCCGCTTCCGCAGTCAGAAGTTGAGTTGATTGTCAACAGCGTGACCAGATACAGGAGGTAATTATGAAACCTTATCAGCGTGGCGATGTTGTTATCATTGATGTTCCCATGCTTGCCAACAGTCATATTCAGGCCGGTAAGCGTCCGTGGGTGGTTGTGCAAAACAATGTCGGCAATCAGTTTTCTTCCACCAGCATTGTCGTTCCCCTGACCACTAAAATCAAGGTACGGATCAGGTCATCTCCGATGTGGCGGCGGCGCTGGTGGAGAAGCTGGGGCTGGAGGACGATGCACCCGACGAGAACGGCAACGTCCGCACGGCACAGGAGAAGGCCGCCAGCAAGATCTACACCAGCTGCTATAACATCGATACGCCGCAGCACAGCAAGCTCCAGACCAGTGCGGT
>ENA-UPSY01003505-UPSY01003505.1-human-gut-metagenome-genome-assembly--contig:-NODE-3505-length-11329-cov-4.984269_pt1 | contig 11329 bp, 7 predicted proteins | sample MGYA00250044_ERZ773365 | MGnify/ENA primary metagenome ERZ773365 (study PRJEB29103, sample SAMN06111932) | human gut metagenome | biome: human gut; feature: ankylosing spondylitis patient; material...
TGGGACCTACAGGGCTCGAACCTGTGACCCTCTGCTTGTAAGGCAGATGCTCTCCCAGCTGAGCTAAGATCCCATATTCATATGTCGGCTGCGGCTTCCACTTACGCTTTGTCGCAACCGACTTGATTATTATATACTTAACACCTATCAGATGTCAACAACTTTTTTATTTTATTTTATATTTTATTGTAACTGTTCAGAGCCAACCTCCAAAATGCTACGCATTTCGTCGGTGTACAGTTACCATTTTATTTAAAGTATTTTACACCTGATTCAAAAATCTTCAGATCCTGCTCTCCATAAATGTTAATAGCAACATGATCTCCACGTCTCTCAGAGTGAGCCATCTTACCAAGGACACGTCCATCCGGGCTTGTGATACCTTCGATTGCACGGTAAGATCCGTTCACGTTCCACTCTTCGTTCATGCTGATATTTCCTTCCGGATCACAGTACTGTGTTGCCACCTGTCCGTTAGCGAACAGCTTATCAAGCCACTCTTCGCTTGCAACAAATCTTCCTTCACCATGAGATGCCGGGTTTGTATAAACTCCGCCAAGCTGTGCTCCCTGAAGCCATGGGGATTTATTTGTAACAACCTTTGTATAAACCATCTTAGAGATATGACGTCCGATTGTATTGTATGTCAGTGTCGGAGCATCATCTGTCTGTCCAACGATTTTTCCGTATGGTACAAGTCCGAGCTTGATCAGAGCCTGGAATCCGTTACAGATACCAAGTGCAAGTCCGTCTCTCTCATTCAGAAGTTTTTCAACAGCTTCTTTGATCTTCGCATTCTGGAATGCAGTTGCAAAGAATTTAGCTGAACCATCCGGCTCATCACCGGCACTGAATCCACCTGGGAACATGATCATCTGAGCCTGTCCGATTGCTTTCTCAAACTCGTCTACTGATCCACGGATGTCTTCTGCATCAAGGTTACGGAATACTTTTGTAATAACCTTAGCGCCTGCTCTCTCAAATGCACGGGCACTGTCATACTCACAGTTCGTTCCAGGGAATACCGGAATAAATACTGTTGGCTGTCCGATCTTATGGCTGCAAATATGAATATCGGATGTATTGAAGAGCTTCTCTTCAACCTTGGCATCAGAATCTGCTGCTGATTTTGTAGCAAATACTTTCTCAAGTGTTCCTGTCCATGCATCCTGTGCGTCTGCAAGTGCGATCTTCACATCACCGTAAGCAAGTACAGGCTCTTCTGTTACTTCACCGATTTCTGTATAAGTGATTGCGAGTTCTCCAACTTTTCCGTCTTCAACCTCTGCGATAATATCTCCAAATGCAGGAGCAAACAGATCTCTCTTATCTACATTGTGCTCGATTTTGGCACCCATGCGGTTACCAAATGCCATCTTGCTGACTGCTGCTGCAACTCCATGACGATCCAGCGCATATGCAGATACAATTTTTCCGCTCTGGATATCTTCCATGAATTTACCGTACTGATCCATTACTGCATCGTAAACCGGAAGATCATTCTCGTCTCTTTCGATCTTGAGCCATACAAGTTTATTTCCAGCTTTCTTAAGTTCAGGTGTAATAATATCCTGCTCAAGAGCCATATCAACAGCAAAGGATACAAGTGTCGGAGGTACATCGATATCCTGGAATGTTCCTGACATACTGTCTTTTCCTCCGATAGACGGAAGTCCGAAACCAATCTGTGCTGCATAAGCTCCGAGAAGTGCTGCAAATGGCTGGCTCCATCTCTTTGGATCCTCTGTCATTCTGCGGAAGTACTCCTGGAATGTGAAGCGGATCTTTCTATAATCTCCACCTGCTGCCACGATCTTAGCAATTGACTCTGTCACTGCATAAACAGCTCCGTGGTATGGGCTCCAGCTTGACAGATATGGATCAAATCCGTAACTCATCATAGATACACTGTCTGTTGTTCCGTTCAAAACAGGTACTTTCGCTACCATTGCCTGTGTCTCTGTCATCTGGTATTTTCCACCATGTGGCATAAATACGGATCCTGCTCCGATAGAACCGTCGAACATCTCAACAAGTCCTTTCTGAGAGCATACATTGAGATCAGAGAGCATAGAAAGCCATGTTTCTTTTACATCTCCTACTTCTTTCTTTACAAAAAGGCTGTCCTTCTTAGAAGGAATCTCAACCTCAACATTTGTCTCCTGATGAGCACCGTTTGTATCAAGGAATGCACGAGAAAGGTTGACAATCTCTTTTCCTCTCCATACAAGAACGAGTCTTGGCTCCTCTGTTACTACTGCTGCAACTGTTGCCTCTAAGTTTTCTTCCTTCGCGTATCCCATGAATTCATCTACATCTTTCGGGTCTACAACAACTGCCATTCTTTCCTGAGACTCAGAGATTGCGATTTCTGTTCCGTCAAGTCCTGCATATTTCTTCGGTACTTTATCAAGTTCAACACGAAGCCCGTCTGCAAGTTCTCCGATTGCAACAGATACACCGCCTGCACCGAAGTCATTACATTTCTTAATCAGATGGCTGACTTCTTCTCTGCGGAATAATCTCTGGATCTTACGCTCTGTCGGTGCATTTCCTTTCTGAACTTCTGCTCCACAAGTCTCGATAGACTCTTCTGTATGAACCTTAGATGAACCTGTTGCTCCACCACAGCCGTCACGGCCTGTACGACCACCAAGAAGAATGATGATATCTCCCGGGTCGGAATTTTCACGGATAACCGCACGTCTTGGAGCAGCTCCAAGTACAGCCCCGATCTCCATACGTTTTGCAACGTAATCCGGATGATAAATCTCTTTTACAAGTCCTGTAGCCAGACCGATCTGGTTACCATATGAGCTATATCCATGAGCCGCCTCACGAACAAGTTTCTTCTGAGGAAGTTTTCCTTTCAGAGTTGCATCTGCTGATACTGTCGGATCAGCGGCACCTGTCACACGCATTGCCTGGTATACATAAGTACGTCCTGACAGTGGGTCACGGATCGCTCCTCCAAGACATGTTGCAGCTCCACCAAATGGTTCGATCTCCGTCGGATGGTTATGTGTCTCATTCTTGAAGTTGATCAGCCACTCTTCTTCTACTCCGTCAACCTTGATCGGAACTACGATACTACATGCATTGATCTCATCAGACTCTTCCTGATCAGCAAGCTTTCCTTCCTTTTTCAGGCGGCGCATAGCCATCAGTGCAAGGTCCATAAGGCAGACAAATTTATCTTCTCTTCCTTTGAAAATCTCGCTGTGATCTTTCAAATATTCTTTATATGTTGCTTCGATTGTCTCTTTGTAGTCGCCTTCATCAAACTTCACATCTTTTAATTCTGTAGAGAATGTTGTATGACGGCAGTGATCTGACCAGTATGTATCAAGAACACGGATCTCTGTCATCGTCGGATCTCTGTGCTCTTCTCCTGCATAATAGTTCTGGATATGCAGGAAATCTTTAAATGTCATTGCCAATCCAAGAGAATCATATAACTCTTTCAATTCTGCTTCCGGCATATCTTTAAAACCGTCAAAAATCTTTACATCTGCCGGCTCATCAAATACTGTCACCAGTGTCTCCGGTTTCTCTGCTGCAGCTTCTCTGGAATCTACCGGGTTGATGCAGTGATTCTTAATTGCCTGCAGTTCTTCGTCTGAAACTCCGCCTTCAATTACATATGTAACTGCTGTACGGATTACAGGAGTCTCATCTTCTTTAATAAAACGGATACACTGCTCTGCGGAATCCGCTCTCTGGTCGAACTGTCCCGGAAGGAACTCTACAGAAAAACATTTATCTGTTTCATTTTTCGGGAATTCTTCTTTATAAAGGAAATCTACCGGCGGCTCTGCGAACACACCATTGCATGCCTTTTCAAATGTTTCTTCTGAAATATTCTCTGCGTCGTAACGAATCAGAACTCGTACATTTGTCACATCCTGAAGTCCAAGATAATGACGGATCTCATGTCTGAGGCCCTTCGCCGCAACAGCAAACTCCGGTTTCTTTTCTACATATACGCGCTTTACATTACTCATATATAATCTCCTCTTTCTGTATTACGTGTTTCAAAACACGATACTACCTTCATTACATTATCTGTTTTTATCCTACCATAGTTTTCTTCATTAGTATAATTAATAAAATTAAACAATCTGATAAGCACCACTAATTGATTGTCGTTTTCTCGTATCTTTCTCGGAGTCAGCAATATTTATTCTACTTTTTTATCTTTTGTGCAACGGATTTTTTTATTCTGTTGTATTTTCCCTTTATTTATCTTATAATAAGATGAATATTTATTAGGAGGTCTAATAAAATGATGGATATAAACTACGAATTATACAAAGTATTTTATCACGTCGCCACCACATTGAATTTCTCAGAGGCATCCAAGCAGCTGTTTATTTCACAGTCTGCTGTCAGCCAGTCGATCAAAACACTCGAACGGAAACTGGATCAGACGCTTTTTATCCGAAGCACAAAGAAAGTCCAGCTCACACCGGAAGGAGAGATTCTCCTGCGCCACATTGAACCGGCCATGAATCTGATCCAGAAAGGTGAGGCTCAGCTTTTAGATGCCGCTTCTACCGGTGGGCAGATCCGCATCGGTGCAAGTGACACGATCTGCAGATATTTCCTTGTTCCATACCTTGAGAAATTCCATAAGACTTTCCCGAATGTACATATTAAAGTTATCAACCAGACTTCTTTAAGATGTACAGAGCTTTTAAAAAACGGACTGGTGGATTTGATTGTTGTCAATTATCCGAACGCAGCACTCAACAATATTTCCGCCTCTATGAAGATCAAGAATTTCCATGATGTTTTCATTGCCGGAAACAATTATCCTGAATTAAGGGAAAAGAAACTTACACTTGCCGATCTGCTCCACTATCCGATCCTGATGCTGGATAAGAACAGTACGACAAACGAGTTTCTTCATCGCCTGTTCCAGCAGCATCAGCTTGATCTCGTTCCTGAGATCGAACTTACAAGCAATGATCTTCTGATCGATCTTGCAAGAATTGGGCTTGGAATCGCATTCATTCCGGATTATTGTCTTTCTGAGAACAATGATGGTATCTTCAAGCTGGATATGGAAGAAGAGATGCCGGAGCGTTCTCTTGTAATTGCTTATAATGAGCAGCTTCCTTTGGCTAAGCCTGCACAGGAATTTTTGAACTATTTTGAAGAACAGTAATCAGGATAGCAACTCCTGAAAAATAATGAGAATCGTTACATGACACAACGCAGTAACTATTTTACTGTTTCCGCATTCAATAACGGTTCTCATTTTTTATCTATCGATTTTTCCAGAATTCTTCCATCTTTTCTTTTATTTCTTTCCGACCACACACTTCGTATTCCTTCCACTCCCTCGGAAATAGCTGCTGATACTGCCGATTCTGAAAACGGTCATCAAGCAGAAGGATAATTCCTTTGTCATCTTCGGTGCGGATCACTCTTCCTGCGGACTGAAGTACTTTATTCATTCCGGGATAAAGGTACGCATAATCAAATCCTCGCATCCCTCTCTGATCAAAATAATTTTTCACGATTTCTCTGTCATTACATACCTGTGGAATTCCTGTTCCGACAACGATCACTCCGATCAATCTGTCATGTGTAAGATCGATTCCTTCTGAAAATACACCACCCATCACACAAAATCCAAGCATCGGATGATCTCTTTCTTCTTCAAACATTTCCAAGAATTCTTCTCTCTGATTTTCTGACATAAATTGCGATTGAATTACCAGTTCTACTCCGGATGACCGTTTTTCAAACTCTTCCAAAACATCCTCCATAAACTGATAGGAAGGGAAAAATGCAATGTAGTTTCCATTCTTTCCATCCACTGTGATTCTCAGATACTCGGCAATTTTGCGATACATTTCTGTACCTCTTTGTGTATATTTTGTGCTTGCTTCACTTCCGATCAGAATTTTCCTGTTCTTCTGCGGGAACTTAGATTCAGCATAAACTGCATAATCATCCTTCTCAACAGATAGTAATTGTTTATAGTAATCGATCGGAAGCAATGTTGCCGAGAAAAATATTGTGGAATTCCCAAGTTTTAAATAATGATTCAGATTCTCCGCCGGATTTACACAGAACAACTTTATTTTGAATCTTCCGTTTCCTTCCAGTTCTGTATACGCTATATATTTTTCATCCAACAGTTCATGAATTTCCAAAAACTGCCTTACCTGGAAAAAGAGTTCCATAAATGCATCCGGCTGCTCTGCATTTCCTGCATTCCGCTCTTCTTCAAGATATCTTTCCATTTGGGTCAGAAGATTCATCAGTTTTACTGCAAATGGAGAAACACTTTCCACCAACCGATAATTCTCGCACTCGCGTTTCATCTCAAGCATCAGTTTATTGACAGATTCCAGACTCTTCACAAGTTTTTTATCTCGATCCTTCAGCAGGTTTTTCACCTCCAGAATATCTTCTTTATAGATAGAAGCACTGTACATGTCCCGTCCACGTTCTACAAGGTTGTGTGCTTCATCGATCAGAAACAAATAATCTCCGCTGACATTGTCTGCAAAAAATCGTTTCAAATGTGCCGTCGGATCGAACACATAATTATAATCACAGATCACCCCATCCGCCCATTCTGACAGATCAAGAGATAGTTCAAACGGACATACATGAAAATCTTCTGCCTGTCTTTCAATTGATTCCCGTGTCAGCTTCTTTTGCTTTTCTAACATGTCATAAACTGCATCATTCACCCGGTCAAAATGACCTTTCGCATAAGGACAAGCATCCGGATTGCATTCTGTCTCCTCACAAAAACAGATCTTCTCTTTCGCAGTCAATGTAATTGAACGAAAAGCAAGACCTTTTTCTTCAAGAATAGAAAATGCCTGCTCCGCCACGGTTCTTGTGATCGTCTTTGCTGTCAGATAGAATAATTTATCCCCCAATCCTTCTCCGATTGCTTTCACCGCCGGATACAATACTGCCATCGTCTTTCCGGTTCCTGTTGAGGCCTGGATAAATAATTTCTTCTTGTGATAAATTGTACGATATACGGAAGCTGCCAGGTCAAACTGCCCTTCTCTATATGCGAATGGAAATTCGGTCTGATGAATCGAAGCATCTCTTCTCTTTTCCCACTCAATCTGCAGTTTTGCCCAACGTTCATACTGATGAACCAAATCAAGAAACCATTTTTCTAATTCTTCAAATGTATACTCTTCCCGAAATCTTTTCACATCTTCAGTATCAAGATTACAATAGGTCATCTGAACACTGATCTGCTTTAATCCCTGCTGTCTGGCATAAATATATGCGTAACATTTTGCCTGAGCAAGATGAACCGACACAGGACGCTCCACTCGATCAAGGGAACGCACAACGCCTTTGATCTCATCTATTATTGTTTTTTCTGATTCAAGGAGAATTCCATCCGCACGTCCTTCCAGTTTTAATTGGAATCCGTCACACGGAAGCTGCAGTTTTAAGGAAACTTCTGCCTGATAGTTTGAGCCCATCATACGCTGGATCTTTCGGTGAAGGCGTCCTCCCATCAGCATCGCATCTTTATCCAGCGTACCTGAAATCCTGTTATCAATGTCACCTTCTTTTAATATGAATTCAACCAGATTCCGAACCGATAACCTGATGATTTTCTCTGTTTCCATTTCATTTGCACTCCAAAATATTATCGTTGTAAAACACATTGTGCCAATCTTTTAACAGATTGGCACGCTGAAATACATCTTTTATTTTACTTTACTTCTTTTTCTTTTGCAACGCTTGTTTCTGTACGGGCAACTTCTGCGATTGTTTTCGTAAGTCCTGCAATTCCCTGAATCTCTGAAGGAATGATGATCTTCGTCGCTTTTCCGTCTGCCGCCTTGGCAAATGCCTCCAGACTCTTTAATGTAAGAACAACATCATCTGCTCCGGCATTCTTAATATACTCGATACCTTCTGCTGTAGCCTTCTGTACAGAACGGATCGCTTCTGCCTGTCCCTCTGCTTCTTTGATCCGTTTCTGTTTTTCAGCTTCTGCTTTCAGGATTGCTGCCTGCTTAGATGCCTCTGCCTCCAGGATCACAGATTCCTTTTCTCCTTCTGCAACAAGAATCGTAGACTTCTTCTCTCCTTCTGCACGCAGGATTGCTTCACGGCGTTCACGCTCTGCTTTCATCTGCTTCTCCATCGCATCCTGGATTGCCTTCGGTGGCATGATATTCTTCAACTCAACACGGTTCACCTTGATTCCCCACTCATCTGTTGCAATATCAAGGATCGTACGCATCTTGGAGTTAATCGTCTCACGGGAAGTCAGTGTCTCATCTAATTCCAGATCTCCGATGATATTACGAAGTGTTGTTGCTGTCAGATTCTCGATTGCCGCAATCGGACTTTCTACTCCGTATGCATACTTCTTCGGGTCAGTGATCTGATAGAATACAACCGTATCGATCTGCATGGTAACATTATCCTTCGTGATCACTGCCTGTGGTTCAAAATCAACAACCTGTTCTTTCAAGGAAACTCTTTTTGCCACACGGTCAAGGATCGGCACTTTAAAATGTAATCCTACGCCCCATGTCTCCTTGTATCCGCCAAGTCGCTCCACAACATACGCATGCGCCTGCGGAACGATACGGATATTTGACACAAGAAGCCACACCACGATCATAATAATGATCATCCAAATAATAAGTCCAAATATCATAGCTCTTCCTCCTCACATTTCTCTAAAATCAGTTTCACTCCGGAAATTGCTGCTACTTTGGCAAGCGAATCTTTCTCAATTCTGTCTTTGTCTGACTTGCACCGTGCAGTCCATTCCTTCCCCTGTGCAATTGCAGTACCGGTCTGTGCAAAATTATCAACTGTCTCTGTCACCTTAACAACACTTCCAATCAATTCATCACAATTCGTCTTTACATGATGTACATTGATATACTTTGCTGCAAAAGGCCTGGTAAAGATCACAAGCACTGCTGAAATAACTACGAATACAGCAATCTGTATCACCATTCCCGCTCCGGCAAGCGAAACTAATAACGCCGCAAGCGCACCGCCCGAAAACCAGATTGAAGTCAGACCAACCGTGGCAAGCTCAATAATCAAAAACACCACCATAAGCCCCAGCCACAAAAAAATCTCCCTCTCCAAAAAATCCGCCCCCTTTCGTTTTTGAATACGCTAAGTATCTCAGTCGATAAATGTCCGTCTTCTTACATACTTTCAAAGGGATGAGGTAGAGCGAGCCGGTGCTCGTGGTAATAGCAGGACTGGTCTTGCGACCATTCTATAAAGTGCTCATTTCCCCATACGAATCCCCTCAAAAACACAAATTACTCACACTCGCGAATCTTCTTTCTAAGTGGCAGTACCATCGCCGGAGATACAGACAATTCATCAAGTCCCATCTTCAGGAACTCTTCTGTCAGTTCAAGGTCTGCTCCAAGTTCTCCACAGATTCCGATCCATTTTCCTTCTGCGTGTGCATTATCTGCTGCCATCTTGATCATAGCAAGTACTGCCGGATGATGTGGATCATAGAACTCATCCAGCGCAAGGTTCTGACGGTCAATCGCCAGCGTATACTGTGTCAGATCATTTGTTCCAACACTGAAGAAATCAACTTCTTTTGCAAGTTCGCGGCTCATCATAACTGATGCCGGAGTCTCGATCATAATACCAAGTTCTACGTCTTCCTTGAATGGAAGTCCTTCTTCTCTCAACTCTGCCTTCACTTCTTCGATGATCTCTTTGATCTTACGAACTTCTTTTACAGAAATAATCATCGGGAACATAATGGAAAGATTTCCATATACGGATGCACGGTAAAGTGCACGAAGCTGAGTCTTGAAGATCTCCGGTCTTGTCAGACAAATACGAATTGCTCTGTATCCCAGTGCCGGGTTCTCTTCTTTCGCAAGATTGAAGTAATCAACCTGCTTGTCTGCTCCAATGTCAAGTGTACGAATGATGACTTTCTTTCCTGCCATGCTTTCTACAACCTGTTTGTAAGCTGCAAACTGCTGTTCTTCTGTCGGATAAGTACTGTTCTCAAGATAAAGGAACTCACTTCTGAACAGACCTACTCCGCCTGCATCATTCTTAAGTACTGCACCAAGATCAGATACGTTACCAATGTTCGCATAGACATTGATCTTCTGTCCGCTCTTTGTCACATTCTCTTTTCCTTTAAGCTGATTCAGAAGTTCTTTCTGCTCAAGGTCTTTCGCACGCTTCTCCTGCATCTTTGCAAGTGTCTCTTCATCCGGATCCACATAGAGTGTTCCTGTAAATCCATCAATGATAGCCATCTCTCCGTCATATTTCGGATTAAGAGCTTCTCCCATTCCGATTACAGCCGGAATATTCATTGTTCTTGCAAGGATCGCTGTATGAGAGTTAGATGAACCATACATTGTGGCAAATCCAAGTACTTTCTCTTTGTCAAGCTGTACTGTCTCACTTGGTGCGAGATCATCTGCAGCAACAATACAAGGTTCTGTCATCTCACGTGTTCCGTTGCTCACTCCGCAGAGAATATCAAGTACACGCTCGGAAACATCCTTCACATCTGCTGCACGTCCCTGCATATATGCATCATCCATAGATGCAAACATCTGTGCAAAGTTATCAGCTGTTGTTGAAACAGCATACTCTGCATTCACACTCTGTGTACGGATAATTCCTTCAATAGATTCCAGATAATCCAGATCATCAAGCATCATCTGGTGAATCTCAAAGATCATGGCGTTGGCCTCACCTACATCTTCAATGGCTTTGTCGTAGAGAACTTTCAGCTGGTCGATTGCTGTATTCTTAGCCTCTTCGAATCTCTTCCATTCTGCATCCACATCATCTACATGTGTTCTTCTGATCACCTTTTCGTTTCTCTTATAGAACATCAGCTTTCCAATGGATACTCCACCAAATACGCTTTTTCCTTCAATCGTTATCATATACACAAATCCTCCTTGAAATAAAATATTTCATAGACATTGGTTAAATTATATAATACTTCAATTCTTTTTTCAATCGACATCCTTTATTTTTCCAATCCATTCGTAAAATAATCTTTCCTCGCACTTCTATTTTTTACCAATCTTATAAATCCGATATGCTAAATGGTATTTACAAATTGTTGAAATCGATTTTACGTCACTTCACATGTTTTTGTCATTTTTCTACAAATCAAAAAAGATTACATTTGACTTTCTTTGTTAAACATGCTACAATAGACAAAGTGTCAATATGAATTTATACTGACACAATATTACAGTTTTCAGCGCATTGTAAACTGTGATGATTTAACAACTTATATTCTTTTAATGGAGGGCAACACAATGACAGGTACAGTGAAATG
>ENA-UPSY01003510-UPSY01003510.1-human-gut-metagenome-genome-assembly--contig:-NODE-3510-length-11323-cov-3.528188_pt1 | contig 11323 bp, 10 predicted proteins | sample MGYA00250044_ERZ773365 | MGnify/ENA primary metagenome ERZ773365 (study PRJEB29103, sample SAMN06111932) | human gut metagenome | biome: human gut; feature: ankylosing spondylitis patient; material...
GAGGCTCTGCGCTACTGGAGCCCGGTCGACTGGTACAACGGCGGCATGGAGCACACGACGCTCCACCTGCTCTATAGCCGCTTCTGGCACAAGTTCCTCTATGACATCGGCGTCGTGCCGACGAAGGAGCCCTATGCCAAGCGTACGAGCCACGGCATGATCCTCGGCGAGGGCGGCATCAAGATGTCGAAGTCCCGCGGCAATGTCATCAACCCCACGGATGTCATCGCCGAATACGGTGCGGACACCATGCGCACCTATATCATCTTCATCGGCGATTTCGAGAAGGCCGCCTCCTGGTCGACGAACGCCGTGAAGGGCTGCAAGCGCTTTCTCGACAAGGTATGGAATCTGGCCGAGACCGTCACCGATCACGAGACGGCATACTCTGCCAAGAACGAGTCCATCCTGCACAAGACGATCCGCAAGGTCACGTCGGACATCGATGCGCTCAAGGGCAACACCGCGCTGGCCGCGCTCATGACGCTGACGTCTACGCTGACGGACAACGGCTGCAACGCTGCCGAGCTCAAAACGCTCCTGCAGCTGCTCAGCCCGTTTGCGCCGCACATCTGCGACGAGATCTGGCAGCAGCACGGCTTCGAGGGCATCTGCTCCGTCTCGGCCTGGCCGGCGTATGACGAGTCGAAGTGCCGCGATGCGGAGATCGACATGGCCGTTCAGGTCAACGGCAAGCTGCGCGGCACGATCCATGTTGCAGCCGACCTTGACGACGAGACCGTCGTTCAGACGGCGCTGGCCGACGAAAAGATCGCCCGCTTCCTCGAGAAGACCGGCGGCGCGCTGCGCAAGAGCATCGTTGTCAAAAACAAGCTGGTCAACCTCATCGTAAAGTGATGGAATCCGGCCGCTCGGCTTGAAATCGGCAAAAGTTTGAAAAAAATTGTAGAGATCGCTTGACTTTTGACTTGCGATTGACTATAATAATTGATGCCGTTATATCGGCCCTGAAAGCATCCCGGATTGAGCCGGATGCACCGGAGGGAGGGAAATCAATGTCTGAAATTCGCGTGAAGGAGAACGAGTCTCTGGAGAGCGCGCTGAAGCGTTTCAAGCGCAGCTGCCAGAAGGATGGCGTTATCGCTGAGGTCAAGAAGCGTGAGCATTACGTCAGCCCGAGCCTCAAGCGGAAGCAGAAGTCCGAAGCTGCTCGTAAGAACAAGCGTCGCGGCTATTGATTCCCGTTTTCTTGCATAGCCAGAGCCGCTGCAATTGCAGCGGCTCTTGTTTTTTGTCCCGCCTCCCGCACTTTTGCGGCCCGCCGTCATAACATGGAATGAGCCGAGTGCTCAGAATCCAAACGGGAGGTTCCTGACTATGAATTGCAATTCCAATTGCTTCGGCGGCAACTGCTGGTGGATCATCATCCTGCTCCTGCTGTTCTGCTGCTGCGGAAATAACGGCGGCTGCGCCAATGCAGCCAACAACAACTGCGGCTGTGGCTGCGGCTGCTGACGCATAGTTCCGGCGGGGGAGGAGGCTTGCCTTCTCCTCCGCTATTTTTTTGTATCGGTACTGGCCTTCTGCCGCTTCCTGTGATATAATGCAGAAAAGTACTTCCCGGAAGGAGCGTGTTTTATGGAGGATCGACCCGTACAGGAGGGCTATCACCGTCCCGCACGAAAGAAAAAGCGCGCGGGCCTGCCTGCCTTTTTCCTGGCCGTCATCGTGCTGGCGCTGCTGGCTGCCGCCCTGCTGCGCATCTGGCTCGGCTACCGCAGCGGCTCGCTTGCCGCCGGAGATATCACCGTGCTGCGCCGCGGCCTGCCGTTCGGCGTGGGAGCCGCCGGGCTGGCTGCCGTGCTTGCCGTCGCCGGTCTGCTGCGGAAAAAGCGCCGCCGCGGCTTTGCCGCCTGGGGCCTTGCTCTGGCGCTCGTTGCGCTCGTGCTGACAGGCGGACTGCTGTATGCAGACCATTATCTGACCGGCAAAATGACGACGGACGATGATTTCGATTCGCTTTCCGCCAGTGACCTGCACCAGACGGCGACGGAGGCTGACGGCCGCCTGGAACGCGAGGAGCGTTTTTCTGAGGCGCTGTCCGGTCTGGAGGAGCAGTTGGCTGATCTGCCGTCCTTCACGGAGGTCGATCGCTACCTGCTGTCTAATAACGATATCCCGGCCGAGGCGCTGGCCAAGCTCGACACGGGCAAGGCCCCGCGCAGCAGCTATCTCAGCAGCGATGCAAGCAAAATTCAGGTGTTCGTGCTGTTCGGCCTCGACGGCGTCGATTCGTCCGACAGCGTCATGCTCGTTGCGCTCGACCGCGTGCATCAGAAGATCAAGCTTATCTCGCTTGCGCGCGATTCCTATGGTTTTATCCCGGAATTCGCCTCATTTTCCAAGCTGGCCTATTCCTACACCTGGGGCGGCGCGGCGATGGCCGTAAAAAATCTGAACTATAACTATTACTTGAACGTGTCGGATTATATTGCCGTGGATTTTGAACAGCTCGCGCAGATCATCGACCGGATCGGCGGTGTGACAGTCAACATCGACGAGGATGAGGCGCGCTATCTTTCCGGATATCCGAACGTCCATGTCGGCGACTGCCTGCTTGACGGGGAAACAGCGGTCTCCTATGCCCGCATCCGCAAGAGCAGTGCCACGGACAGCGACCGCAAGCGCACCGGCCGCCAGCGTGAGGTCATTCTCTCGATCCTCAACACGCTGCAGACCATGCCGCTGTCGCAGTATCCGGGCTTTGTGCGCGACTGCCTCGGTATGTGCGCAACATCGTTCGAGGCTGAGACGCTTCTGACCATGGCCGCTGAGACGCTGGGGCAGAATTACACAGTCGAGCAGTATTTCTTCCCGGAGGGGCAGGTGGACTGGTGGGCCGGGCTCATCAAGGAGTATTTCTACTACGTCTATGACCTGCGCCGTGCCAGTGACCGCATTTACCGCATCATTTACGAGGAGCTGTATATCTCGGGCTACGATGATTGAGCAGTCGGATCCTGCTGCGGCATGAGTCGAGATCTGTATCGTATAAACGAAACAGCGGCGTGGCCGGTTCGGCCATGCCGCTGCTGGTATGTGCGCCCGGTGAGCGCACGTTCTATAGGGTGAAAGTCCCGAGTCCGCCCGGTAGCGGGAAGGGCTAGCCAAAGGCAAGGGTGTCCATCGTGAGGTGGAATCTGAAGAAAGCCGGATTTTGGGAGTTGAAAGGTCTCCCAATGGGCAAAACTCTGGCCTGACGAACAGAAATCGCATATAAGGCCGTCAGCGAGGGTAAGTTTGCATAACAAAACAAAGCCCAGTAGCTACACGGAATCGCTTTCGGTAAATGCGGCAGGTAAAGAGGGAAAGAATGTGTGAGTACCCGGGGAGGTCTTGCCGACGCAAAAAAAAATGCGCAGTAACAACGAACGGCAAGAAGTCAGCAGAGGCCATAGTACCGGAAAAAAAATCCGGAAAGGGCTGAACAATCGTTAGTCCTTAGTAGATTTCGGAAGGAGGTCAACATGAAGAACGCAGAATATCAGGGAAGCCTGAGCTGCCCACAAAGAGATAGTGCGGAACACAAAGGGTATGCGGGAGCGCAGAGTGTTGGCAGTCAGGAAGGAAAGGAACAGGGCGGTGCAGACTTGCTTGAAAGGATTCTAAGTAGGGAAAACCTGAACAGAGCCTACAAGCGGGTCAAAGCCAACAAAGGAGCGCCGGGAATCGACGGAATGACCGTCGAGGATGCGCTGCCTTGGCTGAGAGAACACCGGGAAGAACTTCTGGAAACAATTCGGCAAGGGAAGTACAAGCCCCAGCCGGTGCGCCGGAAGGAAATCCCTAAGCCGGATGGCGGGGTACGAAAGTTGGGAATCCCAACGGTCGTAGACCGCATCATCCAGCAGGCAATCGCACAGCAGCTAACCCCAATCTACGAACCGTTGTTCTCGGATTTAAGCTACGGCTATCGTCCGGGCAGGAGTGCGCAGATGGCGATTCAAAAGGTGAAGGAATATGCGGAGCAGGGCTATACACAAGCGGTACTTGTGGATTTGTCCAAATACTTCGATACCCTGAACCATGAATTGCTCATGAACCTTCTGCGGAAGAACATCCATGACAAACGGGTCATTGAACTCATTAAGAGATACCTGAAAGCGGGAGTGATGGAAAACGGACTGCTGGTGAAAACAGAAGAAGGCTCTCCCCAGGGAGGCCCACTTAGTCCCTTGCTTGCTAACATCTACCTGAACGAATACGACTGGGAGATGGCAAGACGGGGAGTACCTGTCATTCGATATGCGGATGATATTGTGGTACTGGCCAAAAGCAAACGGGCAGCAGAGAGGCTTCTGGAAACCACCCGGCGGTATCTTGAGGGGAAACTAAAACTCAAGATGAATGTGGGGAAAAGTAAAGTGGTCAGCGTGTTTGCAATCCGAAATTTTAAGTTTCTGGGCTTTGCGTTAGGGAAGGGCAAGAACGGCATTTACATTCGAGCGCACACAAAGTCCTTGAAGAAAGCCAAGGCCAAGCTAAAAGAGCTGACTTCCCGCAGTCAGGGCAGAAATGTCCGGGTCGTGATGCAGAAGGTAAAGGTCTACATCCGGGGCTGGCTGGGCTACTTCGGAATTGCGAGTATGAAGACAACCATGCGAGAATGGGACAAGTGGCTGCGCCGCCGGTATAGAAGCTACATCTGGAAACAATGGAAGAAACCCAAGACAAGAGCAAAGAGCCTTATGCAATTGGGGATACCAGAGTGGCAGGCAAGGGCGGTAAGCAATTGCCGGAAAGCCTACTGGCACATGGCGAAGAACGGTCATGTACAAAGGGCAATCTCGAAAGAAAGACTCGCACGGGCAGGATACTACAGTATCCTAGACCGGTACGAGTCTGTGCACTTATGCGATTGAACCGCCGTGTACCGAACGGTACGCACGGTGGTGTGAGAGGACGGGACTAAACGTCCCTCCTACTCGGTTTTCTGTTATCCGTTCTGCTGCTCCTTGGCGGCCAGCAGCGCCTTGGCGAGCTGGTCCGGGCAGGACGTGGGCTTCGAGCCGCAGCGGATGCCCTGCAGGCGGGAGATCAGCTCATCGACATCCATACCCTCGGCCAGCCGGGCAATGCCCTGCGTGTTGCCGCTGCAGCCGCCGATAAAGCGAACATTCGAGACCTTATTGCCGTCCAGCTCCAGCAGGATCTGGCGCGAGCAGACGCCGTGCGGCGTATAAGTAAATTCCATGGTGATTGCTCCTTTGCTTCATTTTAGACTAGTATAACATTTTTTCGTGTTTTTTCAAGCACTTTGAATGATTTGCCTCCCGTTCCACCATACTAAGGAGCAGAAAAAACAGGGAGGAACGGCATGGACGAAACACAGAGCAGGCCGCAGGAGCGGCTGGAGGAGCTTGGCGCGGGGCTGACGCAGACGAAGCGCGGCAATATCTATACCCTGACGATCATCGGGCAGATCGAGGGCCATCAGGCACAGCCCGAGACGATCAAAACAACAAAATACGAGCATGTGCTGCCGCTGCTGGCCACGATTGAGGAGAGCGAGGACATCGACGGCCTGCTGCTCCTGCTCAACACCGTGGGCGGCGACATCGAGGCGGGACTTGCCATTGCGGAGCTGATCGCCGGGATGCGGAAGCCCTCCGTGTCGCTCGTGCTGGGCGGCGGGCACTCCATCGGCATCCCGCTGGCCGTTTCGGCCAAGAAGAGCATGATCGTCCCGACGGCCAGCATGATGATCCACCCTGTGCGCATGAGCGGCGTCGTAGTCGGCGCACCGGCGACCTATCACTATTTTCAGCGCATTCAGGAGCAGATCACGGACTTTGTCACGGCGAATTCCAGCATCACGCGCGAGCAGTTCTCGGACTATATGATGGCGACCGGGCAGATCGCCACGGACGTCGGTACGATCGTCTATGGGCGCGAGGCCGTGGAAAGCGGCCTCATTGACCGTCTGGGCGGCCTGCACGACGCCCTGGAGTGCCTGCACCGGATGATCGCCAGAAAACAGGGGAACAGGGGATAGCAATTCAGACTGTCAAAAACCGGTCCAGCTGAAAGTTTCGGATGGACTTTTTTGACTAGCTGTAGCAATTTTAACATTCCTGTGCTATAATAATCTTCAAAGCAAAATTACAGGAGATTCTTGGTTTGAAGATTTGGGAAGCATTGATCTATGGCCTTGTCGCGGGGCTGACCGGCCTGCTGCCGGTCTCGTTCAGCGGGCATGCGGCCGTGCTGCAGGACGCATTCGCGCTCTCGCCGCTCACGCAGGGCGGGGGACTGTACATCCGGGCGGCCATCACGCTCGGGCTCAGCGCTGCGCTCGTGCTGGCTTTCCCCGGAGAGCTGCAGCTGACCTGCGGGGAGCTTGCGCGCCGCCCGCAGCGCGGAAAACGCGCCCGGCAGCCGTCTCCACGCCGCCGCGCCGTCCTGATGGGCCTGCTTGCTCTCCCGATCGGTCTGCTGAGCCTGATCTGGTGCGCAGCGGCAGAGCGCATCACGCGCCTGTCGCTCATCGCCGCGTTCTTCTGCCTGAACGGCCTTATCCTGTTTGCTGCGGGACGGCCCGGCGGACAGAAGGATGCCCGCGCGCTCATGCTCCCGGATGCGCTGCTGGCAGGCGCGACCCGTCTGGCCGCCGTGCTGCCCGGCCTGTCGCCGCTCGGCCTGACGCTGGCTGTCTGCCGTCTGCGAGACCTGCGGACGGATTTTGCCCTGCGCTTTACGGCGATGCTGACGCTCGGCTTTTCGCTGTGTGAATTCGTCTACCGCCTGCTGCGTGCAGTCATTGTGGGGACGTTTTCCGCGTCGCTGTGGCTGCCGATGCTCGTCGCGCTCGTCGCCTCGACCGTGGCCGGATATTTTGCCCTGCAGTATCTCAAATATCTGCTGCACCGGGAAAAGCTGCGTGTTTTTTCCTATTATTGTTGGGATGCAGCCGTTATCGCGCTGATCCTGGCGCTTATCAATGCCTGAACGGAGGGGAATCATGGCAAGGAAATCGCAACCCGTTAAAAAGCCGACTGCAAAGCAGACCGCCGCGCAGAAGCGCCAGACGCAGAACCGCCGCGAGATCTGGGCGCTCGTCTGCATTTTTCTGGCGATCTTCTCCATTATCTGCTGCTTCAACACGACTGCCTTTCTGATCAGGCCGTTCGCCTCGCTTATCGCGGGCCTGTTCGGACAGTCCGGGCGCTACATACTGCCGCTGGCCCTCATCGCCACGGTCGTCATCCTGTTTACGAGCCGCGGCAAGCCGGTGCGCCTGCGCATCGTCAGCGTGTTCACGCTCATTCTGACTGTCTCGGCAGTGTATCATCTCATTCAGGGTGAGGCTCTTGCGTGGGAGTGGAAGGTCGTGCCCGCACTGTTTAAGGGCGGCATTGCCGGAACGACGGGCGGCCTGCTGGGCGGTCTGCTGGCCATGCTGCTGAAGACGGGAATCACCGTCGTCGGCGCGTATATCGTCCTGATCCTTGTGATGCTCGTGCAGATCATCACCATCATGAATATGACGGTCAACAGCATCATCACGGCCATCAAGAACCGTCCGCGCCTGCAGGAGCCCGACGAGGAGCCGGAGCCCGAGCAGGACACGGCCGAACGCATCGTCAACCATGTGGACAACCGCCATATCGCCCGCGTGGAAAAGCGCCGTGCGGCGGAATTTGACCTGCCCGTGGATGATCCCCCGCTGGAAAAGGCGGAAAAGCGGAAGAAAAAGTCCCGCGTTCCCTCGCCGGATGAATATTTGGAAAAGCAGCAGGAGGAGCGCCCGGCTGCGAGACCGGTCTCTGTGACCTGTGACGATGTCCCGGAGGAGCCGCTTCACGCGGCAGAGCATCCCGTGACGGTCGTACCGGAGGCTGCGCTCCCGGAGGAGCCTGCTCCCGAGCCTGCTTTTGAGCCGGTCCCGGTGCAGGAGCTTCCGGAGGAGCCGGAGGACCGGCCGGAGCCCGCCGCGGAGCAGGAGCCTGCCGCGCCGTGGGACGAAGCGCCCGCGCCGCAGCACGACGAGCCGGCGGTCCGTCCTGCGCCTGCAAAGCAGGAGGACGCAGAGGAACTTGTCATCCCGCAGCCGGAGCAGTCCGGGCAGGCCGAGTATGTTTTCCCGCCGGTCTCCCTGCTGACGCCGCGCCGTGAGGGCAGCGTGGACGCCACGTCCGAGATGCGCGAGAATTCCCAGCGCCTTGCCGACACGCTCAAGAGCTTCGGCATCGAGCCGCACATCGTCGACGTCATCCGCGGCCCGTCCGTCACGCGCTACGAGCTGGAGCTGGACCGCGGCGTAAAGCTCTCGAAGATCACGAATCTGGCTGACGACATCGCGCTGGCGCTCGGCGCTGCCGGTGTGCGCATCTCGGCCATCCCCGATAAAATTTCCGTCGTCGGCATCGAGGTGCCGAACAAGATCGTCAACACCGTCTACGCCCGCGAGGTCATCGATTCTCCGGCCTTCCGCAGCAGCAAGTCCAAAATCTCGTTTGCCGTCGGCAAGGATATCAGCGGCAACTGCATTGTCGGCGACATCGCCAAGCTGCCGCACATGCTCATCGCCGGTACGACCGGCTCCGGCAAGTCCGTGTGCATGAACACGCTCATCGTCTCGCTGCTGTATAAGGCCAAGCCGGATGAGGTGCGCCTCATCATGGTCGACCCGAAAATGGTCGAGCTCGGCGTGTATAACGGCATTCCGCAGCTGCTCATCCCGGTCGTCACCGATCCGAAGAAGGCCGCAGGCGCCCTGCAGTGGACCGTAACGGAAATGATGCGCCGCTACCGCCTGATGTCCGAGGAGGGCGTGCGCGACCTCGACTCCTATAACAAGGCAATCGCAGGCGACCCGGAGCGGCAGAAGCTGCCGCAGATCGTCGTTGTGATCGACGAGCTGGCCGACCTCATGCTCGTGGCCGCCAAGGAGGTCGAGGAGTCGATCTGCCGTATCGCGCAGATGGGCCGCGCCTCCGGCATCCACCTCGTCATTGCCACCCAGCGTCCGTCCGCGGACGTCATCACCGGCCTGATGAAGGCCAATATCCCGTCGCGCATTGCCTTTGCGGTCTCGTCCGCCATGGAATCGCGCATCATTCTCGACACGCCGGGTGCGGAAAAGCTCGTCGGCAAGGGCGATATGCTCTTTGCTCCGCTCGGACAGGGCAAGCCGAAGCGCGTGCAGGGCTGCTTCATCTCGGATGAAGAGGTGCAGGCCGTCGTGAATGCGGTCAAGGCCCAGTCGCAGAGCGACTACTCCGCCGAGGTCATGGAGCAGATCGAACGGCGCGCCGAGCAGAGCGGCAAGCCCGACAGCGGCGCAGCCGCGCAGGACACCGGCGAGGGCGACGAGCTGCTCCCAGCGGCGGTCGACGTTATTCTGGAGACGGGGCAGGCCTCCGTTTCGTTCCTGCAGCGCAGGCTGAAGCTCGGCTATGCCCGTGCGGCCCGCATCGTGGACGAGATGGAGGAACGCGGCATCATCGGCCCGTATGAGGGCGCAAAGCCGCGCCAGCTCCTCATCACCCGCGAGCAGTGGGAGCAGATGCAGAACGGCACCTATGCCCCGCCCGCGCCGCCCGTCGAGGACGAGCTTCCCTGATCTGCTTGTATGCCGGGCCGTGGCAAGGCGCGCCCCGGCTGCAAAATAAATGTTTGCGTTGCATCCGGGTCGTCCGGAGCGACAGCAGGAGGTATTCCCTTGAATCATCAGAAAATCAACCGTATGGTCGGCATTGCCGTCCTGGCCGCGCTCGTCGTGGTGCTGCAGCTTCTCAGCAGTGTCATCAAGATCGGCACGGTCTCCATCACGCTGACGCTGATCCCCATCGTGGTCGGCGCAGCCTTCTACGGCCCGGGAGCGGGCGCGATCCTCGGCACGGTGTTCGGCCTTGTTGTCTACATCAACTCCGCTACCGGTGCGGATTACGGCGGAAACATGGTTTTCCTTGCCAATCCGTTTCTCTGCGCCGTCGTCTGCATCGGCAAGGGCACGCTGTCCGGCTGGTGCGCCGGCCTTGTCTACCGGCTCGTCGCCCGGAAGGATGCCGCGCTTGGCCGCAATGCCGTCGCCGTTTTGCTGGCTGCCATCACCGCGCCGGTCGTGAACACGGGTGTGTTCCTGCTCGGCATGGTGCTGTTCTTCCAGGAGACGCTCCGTGCATGGGCCGCAGGCTCCGCGCTGCTGACGTATGTGCTCTTCACCCTGACGGGTGTGAACTTCCTCGTCGAGCTCGGCCTCAATCTTGTGCTGAGCCCGGCCGTTTCGACGCTCATCCGCGCCATCCGCAAGACGCACAATTAAGTTAGAAACCTCTGAATAAATCGGCTTCGGTGGATGCCGGATCTTTTTCGCTGATCCATCTGTTCGGGAAACTTGAAATACACAAAGTATTCCTGCGTTTCCCAAACATCGGCTTAGCAAAAAATCTCTCACCATCCACTCTTGCAGATTTCATTCAGATGTTTCTCAGCTCCGATCATCGGTTCTTCCTTGCACGAACCTTGCCGCCCCGGTTTTCCGGGGCGGCTTATTTTTTGTCCTACCATCTGCACCGGACGCACAGAGTAAGGGCAGGAGGGGACGAGCATGACGGAAGAAGTGAGACAGGCCCTGCGCATCTGCCCGCTCGGGCTGCGGCAGGCCATCGACCGGCTGCCGGATGCCGGGGCCATGGAGGAGCTGCGCCTGCGCTGCGGGCAGCCGCCTGCCTGCCGGATCGCGGGAAAGGAGCGGGCGCTGCCGCTTGCTCCGGTCACGCCGGAGCTGCTGCGCGGCATTCTGGAGCAGGCAACGCAGCGCTCCGCTTATTCCATGCAGGAAATGACCCGCTGCGGCTTTGTCACGCTGCCGGGCGGACACCGCCTCGGCATCTGCGGAACGGCCGTCGTGCAGAACGGCACGATCACGGCCCTGCGCGAGCCGTCTTCCCTGAACCTGCGCATCGCCCGCCAGCCGGACGGCATTGCCGACCGCCTGCGTGATGCGCTCTGGGCGCGGCCACAGTCCGTGCTCCTGTGCGGCGCGCCGGGCAGCGGCAAAACGACGCTGCTGCGCGACCTCATCCGGCAGCTCTCCGACCGGTTCGGCTGGCGCATCTGCGTTGTGGACGAGCGGCTGGAGCTGGCGGCCTGTGCCTCCGGCGTGCCGCAATTCCGCCTTGGCGCGCACACGGACGTGCTGTCCGGTGCACCGAGGGCGGCGGGCATCGAGCTGCTGCTGCGCACGATGAATCCGGAGTGGATCGCCGTGGACGAGATCACGACGGACAGGTGAATACCAAGGAGGTAAGTGCACAGTCTTACTATTCCAACATCGGTTTGTACAAGTCGCAGAAGG
>ENA-UPSY01003523-UPSY01003523.1-human-gut-metagenome-genome-assembly--contig:-NODE-3523-length-11299-cov-2.302709_pt1 | contig 11299 bp, 10 predicted proteins | sample MGYA00250044_ERZ773365 | MGnify/ENA primary metagenome ERZ773365 (study PRJEB29103, sample SAMN06111932) | human gut metagenome | biome: human gut; feature: ankylosing spondylitis patient; material...
CTTAGTAACTTATAAAATATATAGAAAATTGTAGAAAATAAACGTCTTTTCTATAATGAAACAAAGAAAAAAGCATGGTTAGTAGGAGGTGATACAGGTGGAACTGGCAGGTGTATTGATCGCGGTACTGCTGCTGATTTTTTTGATCTATAAAAGACTGAGCTTGATCCCGGCAACACTGATCTGTGTGGCGGTACTGGCATTAACCAATGGCTTTTCTTATATGGATCTGTTTATAAATCATTACGGCGTTTCACTTGCCGGATTTGTGGGAAAATATTTTCTGGTGTTTGTTACAAATGCTTTGTTTGGAAAAGTAATGGAAGAAACGCTGTTAGCATCTGTATTTTCAAAAATGATCGGAAAACTTTTTGGAGATAAAAATGCTGTTTTTGGGGCAATGTTAGCAACTGCGATCCTTTCTTATGGAGGCGTCAGTGTATTTGTTATTGTATTTACCGTATATCCCATTTTTCTTGCAACATTTCGCAAGGCAGATCTTCCGGGAAAATATATTCCAGCCTGCATTATGAGCAGCTCCTGTACATTTGCCCTTTCGCTGCTTCCTGGAGGAGCCCAGTTAAACAATATTATTCCTGTACAGTATTTGGGCACAACACCGGCTGCAGCTGCCGGGATCGGTCTGCTCTGCTCTGCTGCGGCTATGGCATTTATATTCGTATATTTTTCTTGGGAATTTAAAAAAGCAAGGCAAAGAGGGGAGCATTTTGAAATAAATCCGTCTATTAAAGAACGGATCACAAAGTTTGAAATGGATGCCGGGATTCCGGGACCATTATCAGTCCTGCCTCTTGTAATGATAATTTTACTGATCAATATTGCGCAATTAGATCTTTCTTATGCAGTGCTGGCAGGAACTGGTGTGGCTCTTTTTATTGGCTGGAAAAATATTCCGGATAAACTGCGTATTATCAATGAAAGCGCAAAATTAGTAGGACCTGCTGTTATTACAACAGCTGTATCTGTTGGATTTGGCGGTGCAGTTCTTGCATGTAATGGAGCGGAGACTGTGTTAGAAGCAATATCAGCTTTGCCTGTACCGCCTAATCTTTCCTTTAGTATTGCTGCATCTTTCGCAGGAGCAATGACTGGAAATGGCGGAGGCGGAATGGATGTGGCCATGAACCTGCTTTCCGGACAATATCTGGCAGCTGGGCTTGAGCCGGAGCTGATCCACCGCCTGGGAGCGGTAGCAACTGCCGGATTCAGCTGTCTGCCCCACAACGGAATGCAGATCACGATCATGGATACATGCGGATATACAGCCGGACAATGTTATAAATATATTTTTATTTCAACGGTACTTTGTTCCGCCGGGTGTCTGCTGTTAGCAAATATAATAAGCTGTTTACTGTAATAAAAATACATAGATGAAGGAGACTGGGAATGAAAATTACAAAAATCGATCTTTTATATTGCGATCCGGTAGAAGGGGGCTGGAGACCATCTTTATGCCGTATATACACAGACGAGGGAATTTATGGAGATGGAGAAGTGGCATTATCTTATGGAGGCGCTTCACAGGCTGCATTTGCCATGTTAAAAGACATGGCAAACCGGCTGATTGGAATGAATCCTTTGGATCATGAAGTAATCTGGCAGAAACTGTATCAGGGGTGTTTCTGGAGTTACAATGGAGGTCCTATTGTATTTGGCGGTATCAGTGCCTTTGATATTGCCTTGTGGGATATTAAAGGAAAGGTGTATGGACAGCCGCTGTACCGTCTTTTAGGTGGAAAACACAGAGATACCCTGAAAGCTTATGCAAGCCAGCTGCAAAATGGCTGGGGTATTGGAAGAAAAACAGCAAGAACACCAGCAGATTACGCGCGTCAGGCAGAAATTGCAGTAGAAAAGGGATTTAAAGCAGTAAAATACAATTTCCTTACTTTTAGAGAAGATGAAGGAAGATATCCAAGAACAGAGCAGACAGCTTATCTGGATCCAGAATATTTGGATTTGGCAGAAGCGAGGATCGCAGCTGTAAGAGAAGCGGTAGGTTCTAAGGTAGATATTATTTTGGAAAACCATTGTTATACAGATGCCCAGTCAGCAGTCCAGTTTGGAAATATGGCAAAGAAATATGGCATTCTCTATTATGAGGAGCCGGTAGTCCCTCACGAGGATACACTTGCTTATGTGCATCAGCAGACGGGAATTCCAGTAGCCAGCGGTGAGCGGATTTACAGCAGATGGCAGTTTAAGAAAATGTTGGATAAACAAGCCATTCAGGTGATCCAGCCGGATCTTGGAAACAGCGGTGGTGTTACAGAGGTGAAAAAAATCTGTGATATGTCCTATGTATATGAAGCCGGTGTCCAGATCCATGTATGTGGAACACCGATCGTAACAGCTGCTTCTTTACATATGGAAGCAGCACTTCCTAATTTTGTAATCCATGAATATAACGTAAATACAGAAATGCCGCAGATGACCTCACTTGCGCTGCATCATTACGAGCCGGTTAACGGATCATTTACAGTGGCGGAACTTCCAGGAATTGGAAATGAGATCGCTCCAGACGCATTTAAGCGTAGCCAGGTAGTTACGATCGAATAAAAGAATATTTTCCGGGGGCTGCTGTGTCAGCCCTTTTTATATTGACAGTAACTATGAAAATTAATAGTGACTAATAAAATAATCGCTAACTTGTAATAGAGGAGAAATGCATGTAAACTTGAGTACATGAAGGAATCCGGGAGGATATCGTATACACAGGAGGAACACACATCATGGAAATTACTTTTTTAGGCGTGGTATTTGCGGTTATTATAGTTCTTTTAGCCATAGGCAGACCGCTGTATCAGGCGATTGCAGGCGGAATGGTCGTAACAGCAGTGCTGTTTCATATTCCGGTAACAATAATTGGAACTAAGATAGTCAGTGTTATTACAAACTGGTCATCTTTATCTGTGTTATTATCTCTGTATCTCATTACGTTTTTGCAGAAGATCCTGGAGTCACGCAGTCAGATCCGTCTGGCACAACAGGATCTGAATGGCATTTTTCATAACCGCCGTATCAATACAGCAGGAGCAGCTTTTTTCATTGGACTTCTGCCATCTGCGGCTTCCATGATCCTTTGTGCAGATATTGTAAAGGATGCGACAGAGGGATATTTAGATCCAAAAGAGCAGGCTTTTACAGCCAGCTGGTTCAGGCACATACCGGAAAGTGTGCTGCCTACTTATACAGCAGTACTTCTTATGTCAAATCTTTCTGGAGTGGAAATATCAGAGTTCATTCTGTATATGATCGTTCCGGTCCTTGCACTGGCAGGACTGGGATATGCGGTTTATCTGCACCGCATCCCCAATGATACCGGCACACCGGCAAGCACCAACCGACTGGCAGACTTTGCCCATTTGATCCAGCATTTGTGGTCACTGCTTCTTATCCTTATATTGATATTAGTTTTTCATTTTCAGGTTGTAACGTCTGTTCTTGTATCCATTGCACTTTGTATTATCATTTATCGGGTAACACTGGATGAAATCAGGAAATTTATTTTCGCTGCTTTTGAAAAGAAGATGTTGGGAAATACCTTTCTTGTATTATGTCTGAAAGAACTGATCGCTCATACAGGTGTGTTATTGCTGCTGCCGGATGCTATGGCAAAACTGCCTCTGCCTACCTATCTGATTTTTGGTCTGCTATTTTTTACAGCAACTGTCATCAGTGGTTCTACAGGTGCCATTGCTATGGGAACACCGCTGGCTTTTGCAGCTATTCCGGGAGGCGCCCCCTTAATGGCATACCTTATGTGCATGGCCCATGCAGCCAGCCAGATCTCACCTACCCATGTATGTCTGGTGGTGGCAGCCGACTATTTTCATGTGACGTTAGGAGATATTGTAAAGAAAACACTGCCTGTTTCTATTGCCTTCTGCGTATTAATGACGCTATATTATAATGTGATAAAGCTGTAAAAGCCGATCCTGTGAATGCAGGAAGATACAAGTGTGTGGGAGAGAGATATGTATAAGAGAAAAATAGAAAAAGACATCCGCTGTCCGTTAGAATATGGTCTGGAAGTATTTGGAGGAAAATGGAATTCCCGCATTATCTGTGTACTGGCAGCGAAGGAAGTACTGCGTTACAGTGAACTTCGCCGGGAAATGGGAAACATTACAGATGCAGTCCTGGCAGCTGCAGTAAAAGAACGGATCACAACAGGCATGTCATAGCGCCAGCGCTATGACGAGATGCCACCAAGTTGGGCCGGAGTATTCTATAAAGAGGATAGTGAAAATGAAATGATCCAGTGTAAGAGGTGTGATTACAGATAAAGTTTTGTTTTATTTCTGGTTCTAATGTTAAGTTTAACGTTGCACTTGAGCCTCAAAAGTTTTATACTGAAGTACAAGAAGTATATCTATCATATAAATCATAACAGAGAGGAACCAGACACATGAACATCACAGGAAAAGGTATGAAATTCAGATGGCTGAACAATGCAGGCTTTGAAATGGAGTTATCCAGCGGAAAACATCTTTTAGTAGATCCATGGTTAGACGAGGCACAGATCTATCCCATCAGTATCGATGAGATCGAACGGGCAGATTATGTTCTTCTCACCCATACACATGACGATCATTCAGACAGCATCGGACGGATTCAGAAGCGCTTCCCACAGGCAGCTATTTTTGTGGGGGATCTGTCTGCGGAAGCATTGTGTAAGGAATATGACCTGAATGTAGAACGTCTGTTCCGTATCCGTGGCGGGGAAGAATATGAATTTGATGATGTGAAGATCGAAGTGATCTCTGCCAGACATACAGAGTCCAAAGGCGGAAATTACTGGGATAGAGGTTACTGCATTCAGAAGGACGGAAGCAGAAGAGAAACTATGTGGTATGGTTCCCTGGAAATGTACAACTTCCGCATTACCGATGTTAATGGATACAGAGCCGTTGTCTGGGGTGGAATGACCACAGAGGAGCAGATCCACCGCATGGAAAAATACAGTGGAAATGAGATCGCATTTATGCATGTCAGCCCAAAACAGGATCACCAGATGTTTGCAAGACTGGTGCAGGCTATTAATCCCAAGGCAGTTATTCCACATCACTATGATATCTGGGAAACCTTGTTTGCAGCAAAGCCAGAGTTATTAGCAGATATGAAACTTCCGGCAGATAAAGTCAATGCAGAAGGTGTTCTGGATGTGATCCGCCAGAATATCAAAGAAAACTGTCCGGATGTGGCATTCTTTATCCCGGAGCATCATAAATGGTATCAGTTTGGCTATGGGATCATGGAAGCATAAGGAAAATCTGGCAGACAGGATCTGGAAAATCGTGGTATACTTATAAATATGTCCCGAATATGCGGGGGAAAAGAAGGAGTATAACATGAGTACATTTTGGATTCTGTTAGAACAGATGGAACTATTTGTAATTTACATTCTGGCAGGTGTGATACTGGTAAAAAGCAGGTTGTTTAACAGGGAGACCTTACAGCCTATATCAAAATTTGTCTTAAGAATGGGACTTCCATTGCTTATCTTTACGAATATTATTAATGGGGTAGAGAGAAATGTTCTGTTGAGTTCCGGTTCTGTTCTGATGTCAGCATTTCTGTTTTATGTTGCCATGTTTTTTATCAGTATGGGGATCGCACGGATATTTCACGTAAAAGGAAAAACGGCGCAGATCTATCAGACCATGAGCATGTTTGGAAATATCGGATTTATGGGGATCCCCATTATCACCAGTATTTATCCGGAAAACGGCATTTTGTACGTGTCGGTATTTTCCATTGTTGACCAGCTGTTTTTATGGACCCTGGGAGTAAAACTGACAGCTCCGGAAGGAGAAGGAAAATTTGATCTGAAGAAACTGGTCAATCCGGCATCCATTGGAATTATAGTGGCGCTCTTTATGATCCTTACAGGGCTTAAATTGCCTACATTGTTAAATACAGGACTTCAAAAGATCGGTTCTACAGCAACGCCTCTTGCAATGATCTATCTGGGCGGAATCTTTGCCTGTGTTCCTATGAAAAACGGGCTGCGCAGGGGCGAACTGTACGGGATCGTATTTGCAAAAATGCTGCTTGTCCCTATGATCATGTATGGTATGATGGGAGCTTTTGGAATAGCAGGGGATGTAAGACTGACGATCGCACTGATCGCAGGAATGCCTGTTATGGCGTCTATAGCGATGATGGTAACGTCCTCTGACAGTGAATATGCCATGGGAGGGATCTTTATCACCACGATCTGTTCTCTGGTCACACTGCCGCTTGTATGTCTGATCTTACAATAAGTTTTCACAATATAATTACGTTACAAAACGAATAAAATATTGAAAAATCCTCTTTGTTTTTGTAAAATATAGTTATACTATACGTGTAGAGCAATACACTACAAACAGATACAGAGAGGAGACCGATTATGAAAGAGCTGGAAACCGTCGTACAGGATGAAAAAAATAAATGGATCTTAATTACGGGGATTTTGCAGGTACTGGCCTGTGTGATCATGAATAAATTTGACATTTCCAATCCCAATATTATTCTGTTTGTGATCCTGTCCGCGGTTCTGGTACAGTTTGGATACGGAGCCGGTATGCTCTGTGGGTTTATCACATACATCTATTCTATGTATTTCTTTTCAACGGACCACAGTTTTTTCTATTTTGATGCTTCCAATCGTGATAAGATAATGGTAGTCATTTTTGGGATCATTGCCAATATCCTGATCGTTGGCAGTTTAAAAGCACGGATGGAGAAGTCAAATAAAGAGAGGATCCATCAGTTGGAAGTAGCTACTACTTTAAACAAGTGTGCGGTGGAATTATCTGCGGACCGTGATATCCATACAGCCATCTATAATCTTTTAGGGATCATCAACCAGTATTTCCAGGCAGACAGAAGTTATATTTTTGATATTGATCATGAAAAACAGATCGTGATCAATACATACGAATATACAGCAGAAGGCGTGACCCGTCAGATCGACAATCTCCAGTCGGTTCCTCTCAGTGTAATTGCAGTGTGGATGGATAAGTTTGAAAATGGTCAGGTTTATTATATTGCAGATGCAGAACAGGAAAAGGGATATCCCACCTACGAAATGTTAGTGGAACAGAATATCAAGCGCCTTTTAACGGTTCCTTTAAAGAAAAACGGTAAAGTCACAGGTTTTATTGGTGTGGACAATCCAAAGGTTCATTTTGATGATGCGACCTTATTATTATCTCTCCAGTATTTTATTGTAAACAGCCAGTCTTCCCAGAGACAGCAGGAACGTTTGCAGTTTTTAAGTTTTCGTGATATGCTTACAGGGCTCTATAACCGCAATAAGTACATGAAAGTACTGGAAACTTTTGAAAAATATCCTGTATGCGACACAGGTGTTGCTTATATTGACTTAAATGGTTTAAAACAGATCAATGATAATCTGGGCCATGAAGCAGGGGACCGGCTGCTCTGTGATGCTGCAAAAGAAATCTTAAGAACATTTCCGGAAAATTCCTACCGCATTGGAGGAGATGAATTTGTGATCATTCTTCCAGAGTCAGGAAAGGCAGAATTTGAGGAACAGATGGAGCAGGTACAGGAAGATTTAAAGCAGGCACATATCAGTTATTCCATGGGACTGGAATGGAAAAAAGAAGGCATGCTTGAGTCTATGTTAAAAGCGGCAGAACAGAGGATGTATGCAGAAAAAAATGCTTATTATAAGTTAAGAGGAAGAGACAGAAGATGTCCGGAGCGGAGCGTATGATCGGAAAATCAGCCACAAAGGCAGGTGCATGAAAGACTCCGAGAGGACATAAACAGAAAACAGAGGAAAAATAATACATGACAGACTACAGAAAATATACAGATTACATCATAGAACAGGCAGAAAAATTATTGTCCATTGACAGTCCTTCCGGCTATTGCCGCCAGGTAACAGATTATCTGTTAGAGGAATTAGATCGTCTGGGGATCCAGGCGAAACGCACCGTAAAAGGTGGTGTTGTAGCTTCTTTTGGCGGAAAGAACAAAGAAGATGGTATTCTGTTGGAGGCACATTGCGATACACTGGGAGGCATGGTAGCGGAAATTAAGGCAAATGGCCGTCTCCGTCTTACCAATATCGGAGGTATGAAACCGGCTAATGCAGAGGCGGAAAATGTGCGTATCATAACAAAGGCAGACGGTATTTATGAAGGTGTATGCCAGTTAGTGAATGCGTCCGTTCATGTAAACGGAGATTATGAAAAAACTGAACGAAACTGGGATACAGTAGAGGTTCTTATAGACGAGCCGGTAAGCTCTAAAGAAGATGCTTTAAAACTGGGGATTATGCCAGGAGATTATGTGTGCTTTGAACCAAGGACAAGAGTTACATCCTCCGGTTATATAAAAAGCCGTTTTCTGGATGATAAACTTTCAGCTGCCATTTTACTTGCATATGGAAAATATTTAAAAGACGAGAAGATAGAGCCGCAGCGTGCTGTTTATGCTCATTTTACCATTTATGAGGAAGTGGGACATGGAGGCAGTGCTTCTGTGCCGGATGGCGTGACAGAAGCCTGGTCTGTGGATATGGGCTGTGTAGGAGAAGGCCTGATGTGTACAGAGCGGGAAGTTTCTATCTGCGCAAAAGACAGCGGCGGACCTTATAATTATGAGATCGTAAGCCGTCTGGTCTAGCTGTCGAATGAGAATGGCATTGGCGTTGCAGTGGACGCATATCCTCATTATGGTTCAGATGTGGAAACTACACTTCGCGCAGGAAATGATATCCGCCATGCTCTCATTGGTCCTGGTGTGTATGCTTCCCATGGCTATGAACGAAGCCACAGAGATGGGGCAGAAAACACCTTCCGCCTGATCCAGGCTTATATTGGCTGATAAAAAAGGATAGTTTAGTGCCCTGTCTCCATATATTTATGATGATGATAAATATATGGGAGGCAGGGATTTTTTATGGAAAAATGGATGGTCGTACTGGTTGCAGCCGGTTTTCTGATCCCCTATGGGACGGTACTGGCAGTAACGGGAAATATACACGGGGCAGAATATGTAAGGCAGCAGGAAAAAGAAGCTGCGGGAAAATACAGGATCCTTCTGGACCGGGAGGAAAATGGCGGTTACCTGTCGTTGGAAGAATACCTGCCATCGGTACTGGCAGCTCAGATCTCGCCGGACAGTGAAATGGAAGCGCTCAAAGCCCAGGCAGTGATCGCAAGGACTTATATCCGCAGGCAGATGGGAGAAGAAAAAGAAATTTCGGAATTAAGTCTGGATCTGGACCGGAAACCGAGGGAAGAGCTGAAAAAAATATGGGGAAAAACGGAATTTCCGGAAAAATACAGCCGTCTGGAAGAGGCAGTGATCCAGACCAATAGAATTGTGATGACATATGATGGGGAGATGATCGCTCCTCTTTTTTGCGCCGTCACCGCCGGTTCTACCAGGGATGGGGATGAGGGATATCCGTATCTGAAGTCAGTTTCCTGTCCCGATGATGAAAAAGCAGCGGATTTTATCAGTTTTGTATCTTTATCTGCCAAACAGGCGGCAGCAGCCCTGAATGAAATCCCGGGAAAAGAAGGGGAAGTGAGACAGGTCCGCCCGGAAGCATTTCCAGGGAAAGTGCAGACTGTAAAACGAGATACAGCCGGGTATGTACAGGAGATCCAGATTGATGAATGTTCCTTTACTGGAGAGGAAGCAGCCGGTGCATTTGGACTTTCCTCCTCCTGCTTTTTTACAGAACCCCAGGAAAACGGGATCGGCATTACAGTAAAAGGAAAGGGACATGGCTATGGACTGAGCCAGAATGAAGCAGAGGCAAAAGCAGAAGATGGCTGGGATTTTAAAGAAATACTGGAATATTTTTACAGCGGTATTGCATTTTTCACTGAATAAAGCACACTGAAATGGTAAGAATACTACCGAGGTGATAAAAGGTGAAAGATAAAGTAAATCAGATGTTCAAAGATAAGCTTTTTCTGGTGATGATGGTGATCGGCCTGCTTACGGCGGTAGCAGCAGTAGGTGTACTTACGGTCAGCAACACAGATGAAAAGGGACAGAGCCCTTATCTGGAAGTGCCGGGAGGAGAAATTATCGCACAGGACGGTGTTCCTGAAACTGCACAGAAGGAAGAAAAGGCAGAAGAAAAAATTTCTGAGATCGAAGCGTCAAAGGTACCACAGGAAAGTTACGCACAAAAAGAAGAGAAAAATCCAAACACCAAGGATGATCTTGCAGCAGAAGCAGGTGCAGGAAAACAGGCAGCCAAAGCCCTGGTATTAAATTTTTCAGATACCAGTGTCCTTACCTGGCCGGTGCGGGGGAATGTGATCCTGGATTACAGTATGGACCAGACGATTTATTTCCCCACTCTGGACCAGTTTAAATGCAATCCGGGCATTGTGATCCAGGCAGAGGTCAGTGATCCGGTGGCAGCCCCCGCAAATGCAAAGGTGCTGGAAGTAGGTTCCAATGAAGAGATCGGCAACTTTGTTGTGCTGGATCTGGGAAATGAGTACACTGCTACCTGTGGGCAGCTAAAGGAAATTTCCGCTGTTCCAGGTGAGTATCTGGAAGCAGGGCAGATCTTAGGATACGTGGCAGAACCTACAAAATATTATTCCGTAGAAGGTGTGAATGTATTTTTTGAATTAAAACATCAGGAAAAAACACTGGATCCACTGGATCAGATGGAGTAAAGATCAGATAAAAGAGATCAGATCAACAATTTAAGAAAAATGTTAGAAATTATTCACTGAAGCTTCAGAGCCTTAAGGTATAATCCTTTTAGAATAATAACAAAAGGAGCATCGAGATGAACATTTTATTTTTCCTGACTCCTAAAAGCGAAGTAGCTTATATTAGTGAGGAAGATACCTTAAGACAGGCTTTGGAAAAGATGGAGTACCACAAATATTCTGCCATCCCCATTATCAGCAGAACAGGCCGCTATATCGGAACTCTGACAGAAGGAGATCTGCTTTGGGGCATCAAAAATCAGTACCATCTGGATCTGAAAGGTGCGGAGAAGATCCCCATTACAGCCATCAAGCGCAGACTGGACAACCGTCCGGTAAAGGCAGACGCAGATATGGAAGACCTGCGCGGAAAAGCGTTAAACCAGAATTTTGTGCCTGTATTAGATGACCAGAAATGTTTTATCGGTATTATTACACGAAAAGACATTATCCAGTACTTTTATAAAAAAAGCCAGCAGCCGGAGGAAAAGTGGCCTAAACGCCAGAAAGAAGAATCGCTTGTCGCCCCAACCATTTTTTTCCCTTGGCTGATTGGGAAGAAC
>ENA-UPSY01003525-UPSY01003525.1-human-gut-metagenome-genome-assembly--contig:-NODE-3525-length-11291-cov-2.855538_pt1 | contig 11291 bp, 7 predicted proteins | sample MGYA00250044_ERZ773365 | MGnify/ENA primary metagenome ERZ773365 (study PRJEB29103, sample SAMN06111932) | human gut metagenome | biome: human gut; feature: ankylosing spondylitis patient; material...
TGACAGATTTGCTGCCGAAGACAAGCGCATCCGAGTGATCCACAAGCCGAACGGTGGCGTATCATCGGCGCGAAATGCCGGAATTGATGCCGCTGATGGCGAATACATCACATTCTGTGACAGTGATGATTACCTTGAGCCTGACTACATTGAAACTTTACTGAAAACGGCAAAGTCGAATCCGGACTGCGGACATATTTGGTGCTGCTTCCAAACCGTAACAGGGTATCAGCGAGAAAATGCCGCACCGAATTATTCATCTGTAAACCCAATCTTGCACTACACGCTGCAAGACTACATGACCCTGCATGAAATGTGGCTGGACGCCGGCCCCTGTAATAAGCTATACCGAATCAAAACCATCCAAAGTGCCGATGTCCGTTTCTTGAATGATCTTTCCTTGGGCGAGGACTGGCTATTCAATCTTGCCTATATTGATGCGTCTGAAAATGACAGAATCGCTGTGATAACGAAGCCGCTGTACAACTATATGCGTGGCAATGAGGAAAGTCTGGACTCCAGATACCGCTGCGACTTGCTGGAAATTTACCGCAGACTCAACGCGGCTTGCCTGTCTCACTTGCAAAAGTGGGATGCCTCAGAAGGGCAGATGGAGAAGTTTTACAACAGCCAGTTTTACCTCTACGAAAAAGTATTGCGTAATACGATGCGTGCACCCGACGTGAGCAGAAGAGAAAAGCGCAAATGGAATAGCACATTTATGCGGAGCAAAGAATTCCGAGAGGCACTTAATACAAGGAAATGCTTTGTACATCCATTTTATCTTTCTGCCTATCGTTCTGGCAACTTTATAAGTGTTTTACTGGTAGACTTTCTATGTAAAGCAAAAAATGCGCTTATGTTCAGGAGAAAGTAGCATATGATCAATCTTTACTATCACGGGGGCAGCGAAAATCACGGCTGTGAGGCTATTGTCCGCTCAACTTCAAAATTGCTGAGCACAAAGCTATTCCTTTGGAGTACTGCACCCAATACTGATTGTACTTATGGTCTGGATAATGTGGTAAGCATTCAGGAAGACGGCTCCGTGCCGCTTGCAGGTTTGAAATCATTGACGTTCAAAATGCACCACAAGCTTACCGGGAGTGATATTTTTTACACAAAGTTTTCGCATAGAAACTTCTTTTCTGCTGTGCAATGCGGAGATGTTTATCTATCTATTGGCGGAGACAACTACTGCTATGCCGGTAAAGACATTCTGGGGCACTACAATCAAATCATCCATGAGAAGGGTGGAAAAACGGTTTTCTGGGGTTGCTCTTTTGAGCCGTCCGAAATGGATGCTGCCACCGCAAAGGATATTGCACAGTACGATCTCATAACCGCAAGAGAAAGCATCAGCTATGAAACGCTGAAAGCCGTGAATCCAAACACGATTCTCGTGGCTGATCCTGCATTTGTGCTGGACAGTGTGGAGCTGCCGTTGCCTGAAGGCTGGAAAGAAGGCAACACAATCGGTATTAACGCGAGTCCTCTTATCATGCAATGTGCAAAAGACGGAAGCGTTGCCTATGAAGCATATCGATGTTTAATTAAGCACATTTTGAATACTACAGATGCCGCGGTTGCATTGATCCCTCATGTTGTCATTGCGAATAATGATGACCGGATTCCGCTTCGCAATTTGTATGAGGAATTTGCACCCTCTGGTCGTGTGCTGCTCATAGAAGATCATAACTGCTGCGAATTGAAAGGCTATATCTCCCGTTGCAGAATGTTTATCGGTGCCCGTACCCACGCAACAATTGCGGCCTATTCCACTTGCGTACCAACTTTGGTACTTGGCTATTCTGTGAAATCGAAAGGGATCGCGTGGGATGTTTTCGGCACGGAGGAGCACTATGTTTTGCCTGTGCAAGAGATGCGGAACCCGGCCGAGTTGGCGGATGGTTTTGACTGGTTGCTGGCCAATGAGGATAGCATTCGCTCACACTTGAAGTGTGTGATGCCAGAGTACATTCAGCGAGCGTACACTGCGGCAGAAGCTGTTTCAAGACTCAAATAAACGGGAGAATTTTACTATCATGAGCAAACCGAACCAGCTTCGCGTTGGTGTCATTATGACTTACATAAACCTTGCCCTTGGAAGCCTGATTCCGATGTTTTATACACCGGTCATACTGCGACTCCTCGGGCAAAGCGAGTACGGCCTTTTGGGACTGGCTCAATCCATCACAGGATATTTATCCCTGTTGAGCTTCGGATTGGGCAGTACGATAATTCGGTATCTTTCCATATATAGAGCAGACAATGACAAAGATGGTGAAGAGCGCGTGATGGGACTCTTCATCGCCATATATAGCTGCGTCAGTGTGCTTGTGCTGATTGGCGGATGGATATTATCCTGTTATGTCGAACCTATTTTTCATAAAGGCTTGACAGGCGCAGAGCTGGATAAGATCAAGATTCTTATCCGCATTATGTCGTTCAATATGGCAATATCATTTCCTATCAGTGTATTCGGAAGCGTTATTGTTGCGCATGAGCGTTATATTTACCGGCAAGCAATCAACATTTTTTCTACGGTAGCAGCCCCGGTTGCAAATCTCGTCGCTCTTTATCTTGGCTATGCATCCGTTGGAATGACGCTGGCAGGAACTCTGATGCAGGTAGTAATGCTGCCCCTATATGCGGTCTACTGCGTAAAGCAGCTTGGACTGCATCCAAAGTTCAGAAAAATGCCCGGTCGGCTGATTACCGAAATTTTGGGGTTTTCCCTGTATGTTTTCCTTGGCTCTATCGTAGATATGTTGTTCTGGGCAACAGATAAGGTGATACTGGGCATGGAAGCAAGTACGGCAGCTATTGCCGTATATAACATTGGTGTAACGTTCAATTCAATGTTTACGAACCTTTCTACGGCGGTCAGCGGGGTCTTGCAGCCGAAGGTTACCATCATGGTGAAGCAGAATGCCCCCAAGTCAGAGCTTTCTGCAGTGTTTATCCGTGTTGGCCGGTTGCAATATGCGCTGATTTCCTTAGCGCTTTCAGGCTTCGTTGTCTTCGGCCAAGCTTTTTTGCGCAAATGGGCGGGTAATAATTATTCTGATAGTTATTGGATTGCACTGGTTACACTGATTCCCCTGACTATTCCGCTGATTCAGAATACCGGAATCAGCATTGTTATGGCTCAGAACAAGCATAAGTTCAGAAGCCTAACCTATCTTGCCATTGCTATTGTCAACGTAATTTCTACATATCTTCTAGTTCCGTACCTTGGCGGGTTCGGTGCTGCACTCTGTTCAGGTGTGTCTTATATTATCGGCCAAGGGATTATTATGAATATCTATTACTATCGCGTGACGGGAATTGACATTCTGTTGTTCTGGAAAAATATTTTCGAAATGTCTGCTGTTCCGGTGGCGATGCTTGTGGTCGGGCTGGCAGTTGCACGGTATATTGACTTTGGTAGAAGTTGGGGCGTGCTTTTTGCTGGAATTATTGTATATACACTGCTGTTTTCGGTCGGATCATATTTCGTTACATTTAACGCATATGAAAAAGATGTTGTGAGTGGAGCACTCAAAAAAGTTCTGCGACGTGCGAGGTGAGAAAACATTGATTCAAGAAAAGGAATCCTGCACTGGCTGTGGCATGTGTGCGGCGATCTGCCCATCCTCTGCAATTCAGATGCAGGCCGACTCGCACGGCTTTCTGCATCCGGTAGTCGATGCAGGGAAATGCACAGATTGTGGCCTTTGCGCTCGAAAATGCTCCGTTTCCACGCCGCCGCAGGCCTCGGCGCATACGGAGGTTCTAACCGGCTACGCCAAGGACGGAACGCTCCTGCCCCGATCCTCGTCCGGCGCGATCTTTCCCATATTGGCAGCGGAGATCATCCGCAGAGGCGGCCTTGTGTTCGGCGCGGCCTTTGACGGACAGTTCCATGTGATACATACTGCCGCTGAGAGCGTGGAGGAGCTTTCTGCGCTTTGCAGCTCCAAGTATGTCCAAGGCCGCATTCCGAGCGACTGCTATGCGCAGGTCAAGGCGGCGCTGGCCGCCGGTCGCTGGGTCTATTTCAGCGGAATGCCGTGCCAGGTCGCAGCGCTGAAAAGCTACCTTGGTCGGGACTATGAGACTCTGATCACGCAGGACACAGCCTGTCACAGTGTCCCCTCGCCTCTGGTGTGGGGCGAATATAAAGCAGAGTTGGAGAAGCAGTATGGCGGCAAGCTGACCGCGTTCTCCTTCCGCAACAAGGCAAATGGCTGGGAAGCGTACCATATTCGCGCCGCGTTTGATAACGGTAGAGAGTTCGCCCAGCCCGCTGCCGAAAGCCCCTATCAGCGCGGTTTTATCAAGGGACTGTACTCCCGCAGCTCCTGCTTTGTATGCAAGTTCAAAGGGATCGAACGTTGCAGCGACATCACGCTTGCGGACTATTGGGGCGTCAAGGGAATTCAGCCGGACGCCTACAATCCGCAGGGCACATCCCTCGTTTTGATTCACAGTGAAAAGGGACGCAGCCTGCTGGAAGGCTGCAAGGATCAGCTGCAACTCCAGCCCGCAGCCAAAGGCGCGTTTGCCTTTAACCCAGCGGTGCTTGCACCCATTCAAAAGCCCGCCCGCTATGATGAATTTTGGGAGGGCTACGGTCAAACGTCCTTTGCCGATTTGGTATCTGCCTGCTGCGAACCGACGAAAGAAGAACTGGCGCAGGAACGCCGGAGCAAGAGCCTTCTGGCCCGCGTCATGCGCCGCCTGAAGCGATAACACACGATGCTTCGACAAATCTACGCAATGAACCCATGGACGGTGTGCATTTTGCTGCTGTCCCTGCTCCTTCTCTGGCCCGTGCTCTGCCAGCGGGTCGGAGAGCGGAGACGAGTGCTTCTCAACACCGCGCTCGCCTGCGCGGCTGCGTTCATCATCCTCTACGCCACCATCCTGACCCGCACGCCCGGTGATTACGAGCTCATCCTCACCCCTTTTGCCACCTTCACCGCCGCACTCCAGCAACCAGAACTCTACCGCGCGATGCTGATGAACGTCTTCCTCTTCTTCCCGCTGGGGCTGACGCTGTCCAATGCCCTGCCGCAGAAGTGGCACCGCTGGGGCAGAATCATCCTCACAACGCTTATCGGCTGTATCCTCAGCGCAGGAATCGAGTACGCCCAGTACCGCTGCGCGCTGGGGCTTGCGGAAACGGACGACATAATCTGCAACACGCTGGGCGCGTTCATCGGTTCTACATCGCTGCTCACCGCGCACGCCATCGAAAAATACAGAGAAAGGGTTTGGCACACGAACATGACCCTGACCACCACCGAAACACAATTCCTGCATATCGCCAAAGCTGCTATCTCTGGCGGAGATCTGCCCGCCGAAAAGGTGGACTGGCCTGCCATCTTTACGCTGGCCAATCAGCAGAAGCTGCTGCCGATCCTCTTTGAGGCTGCCCGCGCAACGCCTGCCGCCGGGGAAAACGCTGCGCTGTTCGCTGTGACCAAGCAACAGGTCATTGGGCAGGTGTTGAACCAAACCGTGCGCTCGGCGGAGTTTGCCGACCTCTATCGCAAACTGCGTTCGGCGGGGCTTCATCCCATTGTGGTCAAAGGGCAGCTTTGCAGCCGACTGTATCCGCTGAAGGATCACCGCATCAGCGCGGACGACGACCTCTACATTTCCGACGCGGAGTTTATGGCCTGCCATGAGCAGCTTCTTGCAAACGGTCTGACCACCGACACGCCTGTGGACGAGCTGGCAACGGCGGACGAGGTGTCCTACACAAAAAACGGCAGCCCGCTTTACATCGAGCTGCACCGGCACTTATTCGATTCTTCTGAGGACGCCCACGACGAGCTGAACCACTTTTTTACCGACCTCAAGCCCATCGAGGTAGATGGCTTCTCGACCATGCCGCCCCACGAGCATCTGCTGTACCTGCTTCTGCACGCCTACAAGCACTTTGTCCGCAGCGGCATCGGGCTGCGGCAGTTCTGCGACATCGGCCTGTGGGCGTGGGAGTATCACGATGAAATCGACTGGCAGCGCCTGCACGAGCAGTGTGAGAGCGTCCACGCGGCGACCTTTGCTGCGGCGGCGTTCCGTATTGCCAGAGACTATCTCGGCATCGAATTTGACCTGCCCGCGCCGTGGAGCGACGCGGTTGACGCGGAGCCGCTGCTGCACGACAGCCTCTGCGGCGGCGTGTACGGCTCCAACGACCTGACGCGCCTCCATTCCTCCACCGTCACGCTGAATGCCGTGAAAGCCAGCCGGACGGGGGCGAAGAGCAGCGTCCTGCGGACGGTGTTCCCCAAGCGCGAGTATCTGGAGCGTCGCTATCCGTACCTCAAAAAGCGCCCGTACCTGCTGCCGGTCGCATGGGTGCAGCGCATTGCGCACTATGCCAGCGAGAAGCAGTCCGGCACGGACAACAGCGCCTCCGGCTCCATCAAGCTGGGAAAAGAGCGGATCGAGCTGATGAAGCGGTATGGAATTATGGACTGATAAAAAGACATTGCGGGGCGCTGCAGCGCTCCGCAAACAATTCTATCCTTGCAGTTTTGAAAGGAATTTGGACAGGAAACCGCTGTCACACAGCTTGTATTTTTGCACACCTAATGATAAAATAGTTCTAAACAACCCGGGTCGTGTTTTGCTGCAGCCGGCAAGGAGGGAGTCCTGTGAAAAAGAGCAGCACAGATACCTGCTGCCTGACTTTACCGTTAAAACTGGAAAAGTGGCAGGAGGACCGTCTTGCCAAGCGCTTTGAGATCGCGCGGCAGCTCTAACTGCTTTAGGTGGGGTGGAGTAAACAGTAGGAGGAATTTCAAGTGCTTATTGATGAACTTAAAAGGAGAAAGATTATAATATCCCTCCGCCCACTCAAGCCAAATGATCTCGCAGCAAACTGGGAAATAAAAGCAATCATCGAAAATCCAGACATTTTTGATGATTTCTTTGGAAAATACCCGCTAAATGGGATAGAAACTCTTGACGACTACTACCAATACCTCTTAGCCCGTAAACTTCAAAGTTTATCGGTGGCAATTTCTGAAATTGTGCATGATGAGCATAAAACTGTCATCACCGCGCTCTCCAATGCTGCCCGCAATAGTGTGAAGTCTATTCAGTATAAAAATGTGATAAAATTTATTGACAATAATATTGATGATGTCTTTAGAGCACCGTATGCTGCAAATGATATTCGCTCCGTCACACTCGACTTGATTGCAAAGTGGAATCCGGGAGTATGCAGCTCTTCTCTGGAATATATATGCGATCATTTCGGTCATTACATTGTCGAGCGATTTGAAGAATTTGAGAGGCTCTTCGAACAAAAGCCTGAGCTTTTCGAAATAGTATTTCACTCAGGTAAATTGGACGACGTTTCCTCATTTTGGTTCGAAAAAGTTCTTGATATCTGGTGCTATATTCTTAATAAGAAAAGTAGTAAATTAAGAAGCATAGTTGAAAAGTACATACCCATCTTATTCAGTGGCGTTGTTTCTCTCGCAGAAACAGCAACAATAGATAACGTCCTGCACATTTATATACAAGCGGCTCCATTTTATCAGTTCCTGATAAAAATCAGAAGCCCATTGGCGAATCAATTTATGCCAATTTTCAAGAATATCGACGCACTTCTTAATCAGAATATCTGCGAAAAAGGGGCATCCTTTTCGTTTACCATCCCTGTTGGAGAAATAGTCGAAAATTGGAAATCACTGCAGAATTGGGAGGAACGCTTACTGGCTCTTACCCACGATCGCTCAAACGTTGATGGATATTATCACTATGTGAGCAGACTTTCAGATAAAAGAAAATCAAATTATCCCATAACGAACCTAGCGCTCACAAACATCCCAATTGACGACTATTATACCGAGAACCATCAACTGTGGCTTTCCTTTCAGAAATCCGTTGAAACCGCCTCGATATTTCGCATATTGCAGGAAACCAGAACAGCAAGCGACTATTTCTCCCTTATTTCATCAGCAATAAAGTACATTTCCGAAACTTTGCAAGTCAAAGACGCAGGGATGGAACAAGATGTTGAGCTGTTGGTCTCTATGATACAAATCGTGGTCAGAAATCTGAAGGCAGATACGATGATTGTCCATTCCTTGTGCTATGGGGCTGAAATGTTTGCCTGTTCATTCTCTGAAAAGCTACTAAGGGTATTTTATCGTCACCTTACAAAGGATCGCGAATATATTCCAAGCAATAAGGCGACTTTGGGGCAATTGTTCAGTGAAAACAATGATGATATCGTAAACATTTTTGGATTGGAACACATAAAGAATCTGTCCTTCTTTTTGATGAAGACGCCGCAGACAAATATAGGGTATAATATGCGAAATAACCTTGCCCATTGGTCAGATTTATCAGTAAATGCTCTAACGCCAATGCATTTAGCGCAGTTGCTATGGTTATTCACAGACATCATGAATACCATATTTTGGCATTTACTGAGCACAACATTGGTGCAGGACGAAAGTAACACTCCAAAATAGCACAATCTTTCCACCCTCACGAAAGGACCCAGACGACCACGACCGGATACATTTACATTCTCACGAATCCCTCCTTCCCGCAATATGGGAAGCTCGGCTATGCCACGGATGTAAAGCAGCGGCCCGCGGAGCTGAACCGCAGCACGGCGGTCCCCTTTGCGTTCCGGGTGTACGCCACCTACGAGGTGGATTCCGCCCTCTCGGACAAGAAGCTCCACTCCATTCTGGACAAGCTGAACCCCGATCTGCCGAAGAAGTGGACGGCAAGCGCCGCATCCGGGAATTCTATGCCATGCCGCCGGAGGACGCTTACGCGATCCTCGAGGCGATCGCGGAGATCAACGGCTTCCACCACCGTCTGAAAAAACGGAGGGTGACGACAACAGCGCAGCAGGACGAGGCGCTGGCCCGGCAGATCGAGGAGCAGCACCGGGAACGGGTCTCCCCGTTCGCATTTTCCAAATGCGGCATTTCCGAGGGAGCGGAGCTGGAATTCTGCTGCCGCGGGAATGAACAACCGGCGAGCGCTGCACCGTCGTCGACGACAAGCATGTGCGCTTTCAGGACGAAATATGGTCCCTGACCGCACTGGCGAAGCATCTGCTGGGGACCCGGAATTCGGTCGCCGGGCCTCAGTATTTCAAATACAACGGCGCGTGGCTGAACGCCATCCGCAGGCGGCTGGAGAACCGGGAGTAAAGCCGCATCAGACATTCTGTCATCCCTGCAAACGTCAAATTATTCTACACAAGAGGTCCCCCATGCTGCCCGTAAACGAATCCGACTGGAAGCTGTTCCGCAAAAGGCTGCCGGAGTGGCAGGAGCGCTGCATGGAGCAGCTGGCCGAATCCTACGCGGCCCTGCTGGCCGGGCCCGGCAAGGCATCCGACAAGTTCTGGGAGCTGGAGAAGAGGCTTCGCAAGGACAAGAAGCGCGTCGGTGTCGTGGCCGATGTCAGCCGCTCCGAAATGTACTATAACCTGCTCTATCTGCTGGATGACAAGACCATCACGCTCGAGGACCTCGCAGGCTTCAGCCCCGACCTGCGGGAGCGGCTGGCCATGATTGCACGAGATCACTTTGTGTGAAGGCTCCCTCATATAACATAAAGACGGAGGGCTGCGGCTTTATGCTGTGGCCCTCCGACCATACCACGCAAACCATGCAAAGCGGCTGCGCTCCGAAACCGGGGCGCAGCCGTTCCTTTTCCCTATTTTGTAGCGTTTTCAATGTAGCGCATGAGGATCGCCGCGACCTGTGCGCGGGTGGCGCTTCCCTGCGGCTTGAGCCAATCGCGGCCGTCGTATTCGCGGCTGCCGCCGATGATGCCCTCCGCCACAACCCAGCGCATGGCATCGCTGGCATAATCCGACACGGCGTTCGCATCCGGGAAGCCGGACAGATCAGCACGCTCCGCGGACGCAGCGCCAACCTTCTGCGCATAGCGGAACAGGATCGCCGCTGCCTGCTCTCGGGTTACGCGGCCATTCGGATCAAACTTACCGCCGCCGATGCCGTTGACCACGCCGTTCTCCGCTGCCCATGCGACAGCCTGCGTGTACCACTCGCCGCCCGGAACATCCGTAAAGGGGTTGGCAGCAGCCTGCGGCTGTCCGGCATAGCGCCAGAGGACCGTCACAAGCATCGCGCGGGTCATGCTGCTCTCCGGCTCAAAGCTGTATTCGCCTGTGCCGTTCATAAGACCATTGTCGTAAGTATACCGCACGGCCGAGGCATACCAGCTGTCCGGGCTGGCATCCGTATAGGGGGCTGTTGTCCAAACCGCTGTGGGGTAGCTTAAAGTTTGATCAAAAACTGTCGGTCCCCATCCGGAGGTTCCTTCCCGGTAATAAAACACCATGCCGGGAATCGCAGCAAAGTCACTTATTGCATTGCTGTCAGCGAAGCTAAGCCAGCCGATTTCAGGCAAGTCTCCCATAAAATAGACGTGCTTGAGTGAAATACAGCCAGAAAAGGCGCGCTCACCGATTGTTTTAACGCTCTCCGGAAACACGATCTCACGCAGTGCGGCACAGTCTCTAAAAGCGGAAGAATCTATTGTTAATAAGTTCTTAGATAGTCTGACTTTGCTAAGATTCTTGCAGCCGTCAGAATAGTAAACTTCTAATACGCTGTCCGGCATCCAGATTTCCGTCACACCGTCATGTTCATGAACTCCGTTTACAATCCGCGTTCCATCCTGCAGGACATACTTCCCGCGGAAGCCCCCCGGGCACTCTTTAAACTCCAGGTTTCCGGATAAATTCTTTGTCGTGTATAACCCGCCATAGGAATCCGTAGAATAAAAACGATTATTCGGCTCCACCTGAAACCCGCGGAAATTAGGGCTGCCCAAGCTGATGCACCTTTCAATGTTCACCGTAGATTTTGGAATGGTAAGCCCGGTCAGATTGGGGCAATCCGCAAATGCTCTCTCATCGATTCTGTAAAGAGAGTCAGGCAGTGCAACATCGTGGACTAAGGAGCCTTCAAACGCTCCCTCACCGATTTCTCTCGTCATAGCACGGACTTCATAGCTTCCGGTTCTGCCCGCAGGGTACCGAATAAGCTTGGTATCCCGATATAGGGCCCCTGCCTCATCGATCTTATAAAAAGTGTTATATTTACTCAGATCAAATTTTGTAAGACTTATACATCCTGCAAAAGCACTTCCGGAAATATAATTTACATTACCCGTGATTTTGATATCTTTCAGGCTTGAGCAGTTTTTGAATGCATTCTCATAAATAGCTGAGGCCGAAAACAGATTTACACTTTCGAGCCGGGTACAGTTTTCAAATGCTC
>ENA-UPSY01003527-UPSY01003527.1-human-gut-metagenome-genome-assembly--contig:-NODE-3527-length-11287-cov-3.247458_pt1 | contig 11287 bp, 9 predicted proteins | sample MGYA00250044_ERZ773365 | MGnify/ENA primary metagenome ERZ773365 (study PRJEB29103, sample SAMN06111932) | human gut metagenome | biome: human gut; feature: ankylosing spondylitis patient; material...
GACGCGCAGCCCCTGTCCGGGGGGATACGGGAGCGCGATCAGCCCGTAAAACTTCGGGCGCGGATCACCGGTGACGGCCGCGAACGGCTTTTCCGTCTCCCAGCGCGCCTGCCATTTTTTCTCGATTGCCTGAAAATCATACTTCATAGCGTTCACTTCTCTCTGAAAAAATCAAAAACTAGTAAGCGGGGCGGCGTGATGACCGCCCCGAACGGTTACTGTGGGCTCAGGCGCGCATGCCGGTGATGTCGATGACCTCGGCATCGCTCCACAGGCGCTCCAGATCGTAGAACTTGCGCGCTTCATCCTGAAACACGTGCACGATCACGCAGCCGTAGTCGAGCAGCACCCAGCTGCCGCTGCGGTGTCCCTCACGGCGCAGAACCGGTTCGTCCACCGCATCCGCCGCCGCTTCCACGGCGTCGGTCAACGTCTTGACGTGTGTGGAAGATCCAGCCGTGCAGATGACGAAATAGTCCGCCAGCGTCGTCAGGTCACGGGTCTTGAGCAGCTGAATATTCTCGCCCTTTTTCGCGTCCAGTGCCTTGACAATGACCGCGGCGAGCTCGTTAGCAGGCATCATAAGCAAACATCCTTCCTTTTCGTTACCATTTGTTCGGCCCCTGAACCGTGCCGGAGGTGGCCACGACCTGCCCGTTGGACTCGTAGAGAATGTCCACATTCGCGGCCGTGATCTCCGTCGTGTAGGGGTTGAGCCATGTGTTGAGATACTCCAGCCACTCGTCCACGTGGATGAACACGTAGGACATGCCGTTTTTCACGCCGTTGTAGTTGGCCGGGATCGTTTCAAACCCAATGGCGCTCTCATCGAGCTTCAAAAACTCCTTGACGTAGAACATCACGTTGCCGGCAGACAGATTCGTGATGACTTCCTTTTCATAGATATCAATGAGCTTGCTGAGATTCGGAATATTGTGCAGCTTCAAAAACTGACTCGTCATGGCCTTGAGCATCTGGTGCTGCACGTCAATACGGCCGATGTCGCCGTTGGCATAGGAATTGCGGAAGCGGAACACGCCCATGGCCTCATAGCCGTCAAGGTGCTGATACCCCTTGCTCACATGGATAGACAGATCCTGCCCCCAGTCCTCATAGTCCATATCCACGGGGACATCAAAGTCGATGCCGCCCATGGCATCGATGAGCTCGACAAACACCTCGACATCAAAGATCGCATAGCTGTCGACCCGGTAGCCGAGGAGCTTCTCCACGCCGGCAAGCATTGCCTCCACACCGTCTCTGCCGTTGTTTTCGGCTGCGGCATAGTACTGATTCATTTTCTTGGGCCGGTAGGCCACGTTCACCGCCGTGTCACGCGGAATGCTGACGAATTTCAGAGATTTGTTCTCCGTATCGAGCATACCGACGAGCACCGTATCCGTCAGGCCGGCCGCGCGGTCCTTGCCCGCGATCAGGAAGGTATAGCAGCCCTTCTTGCGTCCCTCGGTATCGGTAGTAATGCCGTCGTCGGGGTTGCCGTCACTCAGGCCGCCGCTGAGGCTCGGCGGGCTGACCCAGTGATCCATCAGTACGATAAACTCACCCACGAGCAGCGCCAGCACAACGACCACGATGATCGCAATGCGCACTTTTTTCTTCTTCCGGCGCTTATCCTGTGCCTGCTGCGCCTTCACGCGGTGATTGGCCGCGGCGGACGTCTCGGAAAACGGGTCGTCCTGAAAGCCGCTGCCGTCGTCATATCCATCGTCATAGCCCGCGTTTTGATAGCCGGCATAGTCATCCGGATAGCGGCGGTCATTCTGTTGTCTTTTCATATTCTTTTTCCCTGCCTTGATACCAGTTTAATGCCTGCACCGTGTTCTCGTGCGGCGTGATGCCGCCGGCCTTCAGATCCTCCAGGCTCATCTTCAGCCCGAGCACCATGGCCGCATCCAGATCGGTGTAAGCGAGCCGCCGCAGCTCGTCCACGCCGTCAAAATCCCGCGACGGCTCGATATAGTCGGCCATATACAGGACCTTTTCGAGCGTGGTCATATCGGGCTTGCCGGTCGTGTGCCAGCGGATGGCATTTTCTATCTCAAGTGGTACGCCGAAACGATCCCTGGCCACGGCAGCGCCGGTTTTTGCGTGCAGCAGCTTGGTGTTGGCCGTTTCGACCGTGTCGTTTATGATACCATATTTATCAGACAATAGCAATTGGTCAGATAGCTCGAATTTTTTCGTGCAATCGTGTAAAATTCCGGCTTCGGCAGCAGCATCCGGGTCGCAGCCCCAGCGCTCGGCGAGGTGGCGCGCCTCGTGCTCGCAGCCCCAGACATGGGAGATACGCCGCGGCTTGAGCATGGGGTAAGCCTGCTCGCGCAGCCAGTTGAGATCGGGCTTTGCGCCGTAGAGCCGCTGCTGGATGATGTGCGCATACACATTCGGCGCGAGGTACTCGCTGCCCCGCCGCCGCGGCAGCAGCGCACGAACGGCCGTGCTTGTAACCGGGACCGGCTCGGCCGGCAGGGCGATGACGCGCGCGTCATACGTCCCGCGCAGGTAGGCGCTGGAGCGCGACGAGCGTCACCTGAGCGAGCAGATACCGAAAATCGTGCCACTGCTCAAACGTCGTGAGCATATCCGTGCCGATGACGAGATACAGCTCCGCGTCCGGATTGCACGCGCTCAGCTCGCGCACGGTGTCGGCCGTGTAGCTCTTGCCGGAGCGGTGCAGCTCCATGTCGGAGACCTCCACCCCCGGTTCGGAGGAAAAGGCCAGCATCGTCATGAGCAGGCGCTCCGACGGCTCCGGGCTGCCCGGTGTGAGCTCCTTGTGCGGCGGGATGCGATCCGGAATGACGAGCGTCAGATCCGGCCGGATGGCCGCGCGCACCGCGCGCAGCGCGGCCGTATGTCCCAGATGCGGCGGGTTGAAGCTGCCGCCATAGATGCAGATCTTCATTTGCGTGCCTTTTTCACGAGCTCGATCTTCGGCTTCTGCTCGTTGCGCTTATAGAGCACGAACTTCGAGCCGATGACCTGCACGGGTTCTGCGCGGCAGACCTCGGCGAGCCGGTCGCACGCCTCGCGCGCGGACAGGAGCGAGTTTTCAAGCACGCGGCCCTTGACGAGCTCGCGCGCCTTGAGCGCGTCGCTCATCTGGGTGATGATGTTGTCCGTGATGCCGCCCTTGCCGATGTGGACGATGGTGTCCTCCGTCGCGGCGAGACCGCGCAACTGGGCGCGCTGTTTACTTGTCAGCATAGTAATTCCTCAATTCTTCTTTCAGGATTTTGAGTGCATTTCCGCGGTGGGAAATGGCGTTTTTCTCTTCCGGGCGCAGCTCCGCCATGGAGCAGGCATAGCCGTCCGGCTGAAACACGGGGTCATAGCCGAAGCCGTTTTCCCCGCGCGGCGCAAACAGGATGCTGCCCTCGCACGTGCCGCGGGCGCGCAGGACGTCGCCGTTCGGGAACGTGCAGCAGATGCACGACACGAACCGGGCCGTGCGGTCGGTGCGGTCGCCGAGGTTATGGAGCAGGAGCGTGTAGCGCGCGGCATCCGAATCCTCGTGCCGGCCGGTATAGCGGGCCGAGTGCACGCCGGGCGCGCCGCCGAGCGCATCGACCATAAGGCCGGAATCGTCCGCGACGGCGGGCTGCCCCGTCGCGCGGGTCACGGCGATGGCCTTCAGATAGGCGTTTTCCTCGAAGGTCTCGCCGGTCTCGTCGACCTCAAAGTCGCAGCCGGCCGCGCTCTGCGGGATGATCTCGATGCCCATGTCGGCAAAGATGGCGCGAAACTCATCTAACTTATGTGCATTATTGCTTGCAAGGATCATGACAGCAGCGCCTCCACAAATTCCGCGGGCTTGAACTCGAGCAGATCGTCGATCTGCTCGCCAACGCCGACAGATTTCACCGGCAGCTGCAGGTCGTTTGCGATGGCAAAGACGATGCCGCCCTTAGCCGTACCGTCGAGCTTTGTGAGCACGATGCCGGTGAGGTCGGCCGTGTCGAGAAACTGCTTGGCCTGGATGAGGCCGTTCTGGCCGGTCGTGGCATCGAGCACCATGAGCGTTTCGATATCGGCCTCCGGCAGCTCGCGGCGGATGACGCGGGTGATCTTATTGAGCTCGTTCATGAGGTTTGCCTTGTTGTGCAGACGGCCGGCGGTGTCGATGATGACGACATCCACGCCGCGCGCCTTTGCCGCCTGAATGGAGTCGAACACCACGGCGGCGGGGTCAGAGCCCTCCTCGTGCTTGACGATCTCCACGCCGGCGCGCTGCGCCCAGACGGTGAGCTGGTCGGCGGCCGCTGCGCGGAACGTATCCGCAGCGGACAGGAGCACACGGTTGCCCTCCTTCTTGAGCTGGGAAGCGAGCTTGCCGATCGTCGTCGTCTTGCCGACGCCGTTGACGCCGACAACGAGCACGACCGACGGCTGCGTCGTGAGCAGGAGCATGGTGTCCTGCACCTTGAGGATGCGCGTGAGGATCTGCACGAATTCCTTTTTCACCTCCGCGCCGGTGGTCAGCTTTTTGAGCTCGATGGCCTTGCGCAGCTGGGCGATGGCCTTGGTCGTCGTCTCAACACCGGTGTCGGCAAGGATGAGCGTCTCCTCAAGATCCTCGAAAAACTCCTCATCGCCCGGCGCATAGGCGGCAAAGATGCCGGTCAGCTGGGCGTCCATTTTTGTCTTGGTCTTGGTCAGACCCTGTTTGATCTTATCAAAAAATCCCATAGACTATCTTCTCCGTTACGATATGGTTTTAGCCGCCTCATCCAGCGAGAGCTCGATGATGCGCGACACGCCTTTTTCCTGCATGGTCACGCCGAACAGGTGGTCGGCCTCCTCCATGGTGCCGCGGCGGTGCGTGATGACGAGAAATTGCGTGCTCTTGGCAAGGCGGCGCATATACTGCACATAGCGCGTGACGTTCGCCTCGTCGAGCGCGGCTTCGATCTCGTCCATGACGCAAAACGGCGTCGGACGCACCTTCAAAATGGCAAAGTAGAGCGCGATGGCCACGAACGCCATCTCGCCGCCGGACATCAGGCTCAGCGTTGAGAGCGCCTTGCCGGGCGGCTGCACCTTGATCTCGATGCCGCTGTCGAGCACGTGCTCCGGATCCTCGAGCACGAGCGCCGCCTTGCCGCCGCCGAAGAGCTCCAGGAAGGTCTGGCGGAACGCCTGATCGATCGCCTGAAACTGCGTGGTAAAGATGCCCTCCATCTCCCCCGTCACATCGGCGATGATGCCGGTCAGCTCACGCTTGGCCTTGAGGATATCGTCCCGCTGACCGGTGAGGAAAGTGTAGCGCGTGTTCACGCGCGTGAATTCGTCGATTGCACCGAGGTTCGGCGTGCCCAGCGCGCCGATGCCGCGGCGCAGCTCGGCGATGCGGCGGCTGGCCTTGGTCATATTCTCGATCGGCTGGCGCAGCGCCTCGGCCGCTGTGCGGCTGAGCTCGTAATTGTCCCAGAGCTTATCGAGGATCTGCTTTTCCTCCATGTCGGCCGAGAGCTTTTTCTGCTCAAAGCGCGACACGAGCCCCTGCATGTCCAGCAGGTCGCGGTTGCGCGCCTGCGCATCGCGGTCGGTGCGCGTGCGCTGCCCCTCCAGCTCCAGCTTGCGGCTGCTGCACGCGGCGAGCTCACCGCGCAGCGTCTCGGCGCGCTGGCGCAATTCAGCCAGACGGCGCTCGTGCATTTGCAGCGTCTGCTGCAGCTGCTGCGTGCCGGTCTCCGCCTGCGCGATCTGGTCAAGGCGCGCCTTGCGGTCGCCGGCCATCTCCTCGAACAGATCGTGGATCTGCTGCGTGGTGCGCAGGATGGTCTCGCGCTCGGCTTCGAGCGACGCCGTCTCCGCCCGCAGCCCGGCCAGCCGGTCGGCCAGCTCCTGCCGGCGGCGGTCAAACGCGCCGCGGCCGAGCTCGCTCTGATCGCGTTCGGCGCGAAGCTGTGCAAGCGTCTCCTCCGCCGAGGCTGCATCGGCGCGGGCAGCGGCGATGCGCTCCTGATTCGTCTTTTGCTGCGCGCGGCAGGCGTCGATGGACGCATTTTGCCCCGCAATGGTCTCCTGTGCGGCGCTTTTGAGCAGCGCGACCTGTGCCGCCTCGCTCTGCGCCTTGTGCAGCGTCTCGACCGCCTGCTCGAGCTGCGCCTGCACGCTGTCGAGCTGCGCGTGCGCCGCATCGAGCGCCGCCTGCGCATCCTCGAGCTCGAGCGCACACTGCTGCTTTTCGAGCGTGAGCGCGTCCAGCGTCTCACGCAGACGCTTGAGCTCGTTGGCGCGCGACAGGATGCCGCTGCCCTTGGCGGCGCTGCCGCCAGTGAGCGAGCCACCGGCGTTGACGAGCTGCCCGTCAAGCGTGACGATGCGGTAGCGGTGGTCATAGCGCCTGGAGATGGCGATGGCGTCTTTCATCGTCTCGGCGACGACGGTGCGGCCGAGGAGATTGCTGACGATATCGCGGTAAGCGGCCGCGCAGGTGACGAGCGTGTCGGCCACGCCGACATAGCCCGGTTCCTGATCCGGCACGCTGTTTAGGTGCATGGGTCGGATGGTATCGAGCGGCAGGAATGTCGCACGGCCGGTATCGCGCCGGCGCAGCAGCTCGATGGCCTGTGCGCCGCAGCTCTGCGTCTCGACGACGATGTTCTGCGCCGCCGCGCCGAGCGCCGTCTCAATGGCGAGGGCATAGCGGTCGCCGGTCTTGATGAGGTTTGCCACCGGGCCGCGCACGCCGCGCAGCGTCCCCTTTTCGGCCGCGTGCATGACGGCCTTGACCGCGCGGTTGTAGCCCTCAAAGTCCTTTTCCATCTCGGTGAGCATACGGATGCGCGATTCGGTGCTGCGCAGGTCGACCGTCAGACCGGACAGCCGCTCCTGCTGCTTTGCCAGCACCTGCTCGCAGGCGGAAAGATGCTGTGTTTTTTCTCTCTGCTGCGTGCGCAGCGTGTCACAGGCGGACTGCGCCTGCTGCTGCGCGGTCTGCTTTTCCTGCGCCTGCGCCTCGAGCGCGGCCAGACGCTCGGCCGCCTCCGCAGCGGCGGTGACGATGGCGTTTTCCTGGTCGAGCAGCTCCTGCGATTTGTCAGCCAGGAGCGTGATGCGCGTGCGGCACTCGGCCAGTGCGCTGCTCTGCGCGCTCTCCCGGGCGAGCAGCTCCGTATACGCGCGCTCGGCCTCGCCGGAGGATGCGGCGTTGCGCTCGATGTCCTCGAGCACGGCGTCGATCTGCTGCGCGTGCTGCGCCTTTTCGCGCTCGATCTGCTCCAAACGCTGCTGCTGCGCGTCGATCTGCGCCTGCAGAGCGCTGGCGCGATCCGCCTGCTCGGACACCTCCACGCGCAGACGCGCGATGCTGTCGGCGCTGTTTTGCAGGTTCGTGCGCACGACAGCCGCGGCGCTCTCGCACTCGGCGGCGGCACTCTCCGCCTCGGAGATCTGCTCGCGCGTGCGCTCGGACTCCAGATCCTTCTCGCGCATTTTCTGCGCGATGTTCTCCGACGCCGCATAGAGCTGCTCGAGCTCGCGCTGCGCGCCGGCAAGGTTTTCCTTCGCGGTCTGATAGTCATGGTTCACGGTCTCGGCCTGCGCGTGCAGCCGGTCGAGCGTCTCCATCCAGACGGAGACCTCGGCGCTCTTGAGCTCGTCGCGCAGGTGCAGATATTTTTTTGCCGTCTCGGCCTGCTTGCGCAGGGGCTCGACCTGCAGCTCCAGCTCATCGACCTTGTCGTTGATGCGCAGAAGGTTTTCCTCCGTGCGGGCAAGTTTGCGCTCCGACTCCTCCTTGCGGTAGCGGTAGCGCGAGATGCCGGCCGCCTCCTCAAAGATCTCGCGGCGCTCGTTGCTCTTGCCGGAGACGATCTCTGCAATGCGCCCCTGCCCGATGATCGAGTACCCGTCGCGGCCAAGGCCGGTGTCCATAAGCAGCTCATTGATGTCGCGCAGGCGGCAGGGCTCGCGGTTGATGGAATATTCGCTCTCGCCGCTGCGGTAATAGCGGCGGGTGATCATGACCTCGGTGTTTTCTGTGTCGAAGATGCCGGTGCTGTTGTCGAGAATGAGCGACACCTGTGCAAAGCCCATGGGGCTGCGCTTTTCCGTGCCGCCGAAGATGACGTCCTCCATCTTGCCGCCGCGCAGTGTCTTCGTGCGCTGCTCACCCATGACCCACAGGATGGCATCCGATATGTTCGACTTGCCGCTCCCGTTCGGACCGACGATTGCCGTGATCTCCTGGTCAAAATTCAGGCGCGTCTTGTCCGGAAAGGACTTGAAGCCCTGGATCTCCAATGCTTTTAAGTACACAAAATCCCTCGCATACCCGGCCCAGCCCCGCGCAGGAGCGCCGCCGGTATCTCAAATGAAAATAATACAAAGTAAAGTATACCGCCAAAAACGCCATTTTGCAACGGCAGGAGCGCATTTTTTCAGATATGAAAAATACAGCCGCCTGTTTTTGCAGGCGGCTGTTTGCCGTTATTCGCTCAGCGTTTCGAGCGCACAGCGGGCGGCGGACTGCTCCGCCTCCTTTTTGGTACGCCCTGTGCCGCGGCCGATCTCGCTGCCGTTGAGCAGCACGGCCATGGTGAACGTCTTGTTATGGTCCGGACCGCTCTCGGCGCAGACGGTATAAGAGAGCGTCTGTCCGGCGCGGCGCTGCACGCGCTCCTGCAGCTCGGTCTTATAGTCTGCGACGTGGTGGATCTCCCCCTCGGCCAGACCGTTGAGGATGTGCGTGAGGATAAAGTGCTGCGCGGGCTCCAGCCCGCCGTCAAGATACATGGCGGCGATGACCGCCTCTACCGCATCGGCAAGGATGGACGGGCGCTCGCGTCCGCCGCTGCGCTCCTCCCCGTGGCCAAGGCGGATATAATCGCCCAGATGCAGCGTGCACGCCACGCCGTGCAGCGCCTGCTCGCAGACGAGCTCGGCGCGCAGGCGGCTCATTTTCCCCTCCGGCATGTCGGGATAGAGCGCATAGAGCCGCGCCGCCGTGACCATGCCGAGCACGGAATCGCCCAGAAACTCGAGCCGCTCGTTGCTGGTATAGCCCCGCGCGCGGTTTTCATTGGCATAGGAGCTGTGCATGAGCGCATTCTCCAGCAGCGCCCGGTCGCGGAACGTGTAGCCCAGGCGGGCCTCCAGCGCCTCCATCAGTCGCACTCCTTTGCCGCGTGCTTGTCCACACGCATATAGGAAATGTTGGCCGTAATGTCGTCGATGATGCCGGAGTCGACAAACGAGATCGCCTGACGGATGGCGTTATAGATCGCGCGCGCATCCGACGAGCCGTGCGCCTTGATGACGGGCTTGCTGATGCCGAGCATGGCCGTGCCGCCGACCTCGTTCGGGTCAAGCGATGCCTTGAGCGCGTGGAACTCGTCCCTGATGGCAAGGGCAGCCATCTTGGTCTTGAAGTTTTTCATGAAAATGCCCTTGAGCTGGCGCGTCATGTACTTGATGCTGCCCTCGATGCCCTTGAGCAGGACGTTGCCGGTAAAGCCGTCGGTGACGACGACGTCCACATCGCCGTTAAAGACCTGTGAGGCCTCGACATTGCCGATGAAGCGGATGCGCCCGGCGGCGTCCGCCGCCTTGAGCAGCGGGAAAGTCTCATGCTGAAGCTCCGCCCCCTTGTGGTCCTCGGTGCCGTTGCTGAGCAGACCGACGCGCGGCGCAGCGATACCAAGCATGGTGCGGGCGTAGTAGCTGCCCATATAGGCAAACTGCAGCAGGTACTCCGGCGTGCAGTCGGCGTTCGCGCCGCAGTCGATAAGCATGACGCCCGCGTCGCCATTGGGCAGCACGGGGGCCAGCGCCGCGCGGCGGATACCGTGGATGCGCTTGACGATAAGCGTCGCGCCCGTGAGCAGTGCGCCAGTGCTGCCGGCGGAGACGACCGCGTCACCCTTGCCGTCACGCAGCAGGTTGAGTGCGACCGTCATGGAAGCATCCTTCTTGCGGCGGGTCGCCGTGCTGGGGTCATCGTCCATGGTGATGACCTCGCTCGCGTCAATGATCTCCAGCTCGGCCTGCTCGTTGCGCAGGCAGGTCTCGATGGCGGCGCGCTGGCCGACGAGCACGATCTCCGCGCCCAGCTCCCGCTGCGCGTGCACCGCACCCTTCACGATCTCATCCGGGGCAAGGTCGCCGCCCATTGCGTCCACAAGTATTCTCATAGATGAAAAACCTCCTTTTGTTTCAGCCCGTCCAGAATCTGCAGGCTGCGCGCCGAGATCTCCGCATTCTTGTTGCGCTTGCCGCGCACGCGGTGATCGAGCGGCGTGATGATGCCGAAGTTGATGTTCATAGGTTGAAAATCACCGACACTGCCGCCGGAAATGTACAGCGACAGCGCGCCGATGGCCGTCTCCTGCGGGAAATCGACAGGCGGCAGACCGAGCACTTGCGCAGCCGTCTCGATGCCGACGAGCGCGCCGGACGCGCACGACTCCACATAGCCCTCAACGCCGGTCATCTGTCCGGCGAAGCGGATGCGCGGCGCTCTCCGAAGCCGGTAGTAGCGGTCGAGCATCTGCGGGGAATTTAAATAGGTGTTGCGGTGCATGACGCCGTAGCGCACGAACTCCGCCTCCCGCAGCGCGGGGATCATGGAAAAGACGCGCTTTTGCTCGCCGAACGTCAGATGCGTCTGAAAGCCGACGATGTTATACAGCGTGCCCTCGGCGTTGTCGCGCCGCAGCTGCACGACGGCATAGTTGTCCTTTCCGGTGCGCGGGTCGCGCAGGCCGACCGGCTTAAGCGGGCCGTAGCGCAGCGTATCCTCGCCGCGGCGCGCCATGACCTCGACCGGCATACAACCCTCAAAGACCGCGCCGTCGTCAAAGCCGTGCACGGGCGCCTCCTTGGCAGTGCGCAGCTCCTGAACGAAGGCGGTATACTCTGCCTGATCCATGGGGCAGTTGACGTAGTCCGCCGTTCCCTTATCATAGCGGCTGGCGAAAAAGGCGCTGTCCATGTCCACGCTCTCAAGCGTGACGATGGGCGCGACGGCATCATAAAAATGCAGGTCGAACTCCGGGCACAGGCGCTGGATCTCCTCGGCCATGGCATCGCTCGTGAGCGGGCCGGTCGCAATGACGACCTCACCGTCCGGGATGGCGTCGGCCTCGGCGCGCTCGACGGTGATGTTCGGATGCGCGCAGATGCGCTCCGTGATCTCGCGCGCGAACGCCTCGCGGTCCACCGCCAGCGCGCCGCCTGCCTCCACGCGGTTCGCGTCCGCGCAGGCGAGGATCAGGCTGCCCAGACGGCGCAGCTCCTCCTTGAGCAGACCTGCCGCGTT
>ENA-UPSY01003538-UPSY01003538.1-human-gut-metagenome-genome-assembly--contig:-NODE-3538-length-11249-cov-3.628804_pt1 | contig 11249 bp, 29 predicted proteins | sample MGYA00250044_ERZ773365 | MGnify/ENA primary metagenome ERZ773365 (study PRJEB29103, sample SAMN06111932) | human gut metagenome | biome: human gut; feature: ankylosing spondylitis patient; material...
GACCTTATAGCCGTCTTCCTCATGCTCCATACTTCTCGGAATGGGCTGGGTCTTCTCGTAAACTTTGCCGCCCTTGCGGATAGCCGGTGCCGCCTCGATAAGTTTCGTTCCGATGTACTTTTTCATAGCAAAATTCCTTTCTTTTTCGCCCGCAGGCGTTATTTCATTCGTAGCTGTTCTTCCCGTCCTCTATCGCTCACGATGCTCACGATCTTACAGTCACCGTATCGCTCAATATCCATTGCGATGCGCTCCTTGATGCCCTGCGCGTCAGCGGCGGGGACGTTGGCTTTAATCGTGATCGTCAGCATGTGTCCTCCCTATGCAACCATAAAGAGCAGCTTCCAGATCAGCGGGTGTTTCTCTATGTTGCTTGCCAGCCTCAATGCGACTTCGGCATTTGCATTCTCCCAATTCCCTGTGTCCATGACATAGCCGTGTTCAGACACAAGCAACCTTTGTATGAGAATAGAAAAATCAAACCCGCTCAGCCAGCCTTGTTGTTTGGCCTTGCAAATCATCTCTTTCGCTTCGTTAGTCATGTGTTGTTCCCTCCTTCGGTTCGCCGTAGCTGCAAAAATCGTTCTCACCAACATTGCGCCTGTTGCATGGCGAATGTCTGTTGTGACACGTCAGCGTCCCCGGCTTCCCGTATCGCTGGGTAAGCTCGGACGGCAATGTGCTGTGCTTGCAGTCCTTGCACCGCGTCACGACCACGGCGTCTACAATAGGGATGGCCCTAATATCTGCTGCTGTAGCGTAAAGCTCCCAATTTTCATCTGGTCGCCAATGAATAGCATCCCTGTCAATCAGTCGCATCGCTGTCACCTCCGTCCATCTTCGCGTAGTTCTCCACAAAGTTACAAACTCTGGCAGCGCAGGAGAGGCACAGTTGTTTCTCTGCAGAAAATGGTGTCTTAAAATTTACAACGCCGTAGTGATTGAAATCCAGATTCACGCCGTCAACCTCGTAGTCAATCTCGCGCCCACACATATCACAGAACACTTTAACCATCAACTATTTCCTCCGTCCATCTTCGCGCCGCAATGCGGGCAAAAATCCGACGTCGCAGCATAGCTTGCAATCGGGCATTCCGGATTTTCCTCGTGAGCGTGGTGAAGCATAAAGCCAAGCCCACTATAGGGATGTTCTCTATATGCCTCATCATGCAGATTCCCTTCGTCATCGCACAGAACAAGGCTAACTTTGCCGCCGCAAAACGGGCAAGGTTTTAATTCAGCCATCTTTCATCACCTCCACATAGCACCAGCTCTGCGGCGCGCGCTTGATGTCATACGGGGCTGCGCCGAACCTCGTATTGCGTAATCCGGTAAACTCGCTCAGTTCGCGCGGCGTATCATAAATGCGCAAGTTGGACATATGCCAGCCGTAACAACGCCCCTTATCGCCGATATAAGCTATAATTTCTGACCGAGTTAAGCACGTCGCGGGGGAAAAGGCGGCATTTGTTGTACTACTTAACTCGCCGCCATCGTATGAAATAAGAGCGATTCTTTCACAGGTAAACTCCCCAATGACCTTGCCGCCGCCGTAAAACTGTGGTCTTGGATAGTCCGTCGCAATGAAGTCCTCGTGCGGATATTTTGGCAGCGTGCAGTAGATATAGCACTTGAACGGTGTTTCCAGTTTCGGACGGGTCTTGCGCACCTCGATGGTCTTTTCGCCGCTGGCGATCTTCTCGCACCACTTTGGGCGGATGCTCAGCATGACAGCCTTACTCATCCTTCATCGTCTCCAATGCTTTCTCCGCCTCCTCGAGGGTGAGGAATGTCCCGATGTATTTGTGCATCCCCATTTTGCCAATAAGCTTTACCGCTTCGGCCACGGTGTTTATTTTGAGCGTTGCAATTACAGGGTTATCGGGATTCCCCGCAAATAGCCGATACACCGTATCTCCCACCTTGCACGGAAGCACCACCAGCCGACCGTCCTTGTCGGCCTCGGCCAGCTCTCGCAGGTGGTCAAATCCGCCAACTGTATCAGCGATATCCTCGTAATCAGCAAGACGGTGTGCCGCACTGACATAATCATGGTTCTTTACCCAAACAGCACAAATTTCTTTAGGATTGTTGTAATCTCCCAATCGCTCCGTCAGTCGTTCCATCACTCCACCTCCCGCATCTTTCTAATCACTTTTCGAATCACGTCTCCGCCGTAAGCATCTTTTGTCAGCTCCAAAAACTCCATCAGTGTCATCATGCCGTGCTCGAGGTCTACGCCGTGGTCACGGGCAAACTGTTTTCGCCCCATGTCGCATGAACCGGTCAAGCGGTGGTGCCAGTCGTAAAAGTACTGCGTCGGATACGTTTTCTCGCGGTCTGTCTCACTCAAGAACATCTCAATGCGATCATCTTCCGGCATATCCTCAAAAAGCTTATCGCGCAAGTCCTCCATTGCTTCTCGCAGCGTTTCGCCGTGCGCAAAAAACCCGTCCTGCTTGACGATGTAGCACGGTGTGAGCGTCAAGTCATCGTTCACAATTGCCCCGTGCGCAGTGTTGCCGCGCACGGAATGAATCAGCGTGTTTACGCCGTCAATTCGATAGACCGGTTCCCCATTGAAACTTTTAATGCCGTCGCCGTAGCCGTAGCCGTAGCCGTAGCCGTCGCCGTAGCCGGAGCCGGAGCTGTCGCCGTAGCCGTAGCCGTAGCCGTAGCCGTCGCCGTAGCCGGAGCCGGAGCCGGAGCCGGAGCTCACTGACAGGAATGCCTTGACCTTATCATCAAGCGTCATCTCTTCCACTCCTTTACGCCTCGAAGCGACGCAGATGCCGCATCCGTGCATGGGATAATCTGGATTGCCCCCAGCACGGTCATTTCCGGAATCGTCACGGTAAAACGGCAGTTGCCCGGTGCTTTTGTGCCGTCCTTCGCCAGCTGCTCCACGGCACACGCGCCGTCCCAGCTCCACAACTTACGCACCTCGGTCATGGTAACCTCGGAGCCGTTTCTCTCCTTGATCTTGCCAAAGAAAACGCCTGCGCGGTCGCAGCGAACGATATAGTCCTGATTGTTGTTCATGATAAAATTCCTCCTGATTTTTGTTAAAATTTAAAGCTCTTTCTGAGCTTGATCCCGTTGGCCTCTGCCTCCGCCGTAAAGTAGCGGTGTGCCTCGTTGATGTAGACGATTCTGCCGTGTACGGTTCTCAATTTCTCAAAGCTACCCAGTCCGCTCGCGCCCTCGAAGGCTGCGGGTGTCCAGCTGTATGTGTCTCCGATGTTCATGCGTCCTCCCTAATGTCTCCTCCCCATTGCTCCGCCATAGCTTTGGCGATGCCAGGGAAGGTCTTGCTCCGGTCCTTTGCGCTGTGTTTTAATCCGTCGAGTTTAGTTCTCGTCGTCCGCCCGTGCCCCGTATCCACCCAACGTGCCTTAGGCGTTACTACCTGTGTCGGCTCTAACGGCAGCAGATTTTTAAGCCATAAACACGTCCGTTTAGTGTATGGGTGCCCAAACATGTAAGGTTGGATAATCTGGCTGTATTTCGGCAACTCACATATGTGCATGGGGGCTGGATTTTCGACGCAAATCATTGGTATATCAGCCCGTAAAATCATCTCGAAAAACTTGGCCGCCTCACGCATATGGTAATATCTCTCTGCATTGATCCATTTTCCCCCGGATGGGTCAATACGGATCAAGCGCATACTCCCAGCGGATGTCAGATAAGTACACGGCGGATGTGCAATCATCAAATCCCACCGTCCCACATCATGCGTCTGCCCGTCCATTGTGGTCACTTGCCCCCCCTCGATGGCCTTGAGCGCATCGCCCAGAATATGCCACTCAGGGTGCCCGCCGGACGGCTCCTGAATGTCGCAGGAATACGCCTCGTGCCCCAATGCGCGGAACGCTTTGCATACCTCCTGCGATTCCTCGCAGGCAACCAGAACTTTCATCTTCTCCCCTCACATTCCCCGAACAGCTCCCGGAACGTCATGCCCGTCAAATCTTCCAACGCGAGGAGCGCCCGCACGGTCACATCCACATCGCCCTTGATATACCGGCTCACGTTGGCCGCCGAAATGCCGGTCGCCTCGGCAAGCGTGGTCTGGTTGTAATCGGTCTTCTCCAGCGCCGCTTTGAGGACCGGATACGGGCAGCGCTCCCATGGCGTTTTTGACATTACAAATCTCGGCATTATCTCTTTCTCCCCCCCCTCACAAAATACGTTTGGTACTCCTCATCACTCCACCGTGTCCAGACGCAAGCGTAAAGCGTTCTGGCGCGTGGGTTCCTTTTTTGCGTCGCAAGGCTGTGTGAGATCGTCGACAGCCCAACGCCGCAAAGTGCGGCGAGCTCGGTCGGCGAATCTGCGATGTACTCAGGGATTCCGGCGTGGGCATAATCGATCTTCATGTAGACCGGTCTCCATTTCATCTTTTTGCCTCCTCATATCCCTCCCGCGCCGCGTCTTAAATCCGCGTGCGGTCAAAAAATCGTCGCCTGCATGGTATTCGGCCTCTTTTTGCGCCGCGTATTCCTTGGCTTTTGCCAAGTCCTCCTGATAGTACGAGCACTCGCTATGGCAGCCGGGATGCCTCACAGGCGGCTTGCAGACGTGGCAATGCTCAAAGCTCATCGGTAAACTCCCTTGCGCGTCGCGATTTGGTCAGCGTTACTATCGTGACCGGCGGCTCATTCGTGTATCTTTTCCTCGCCGCAATATTCCATATCGCCGCATCATCCGGATACGCATACCCGTTGAGCGCATCCATGACGGCCTTGACGATGTTGTCGAGGTCTCCGCGCTTTAGGTATGGGGCTAACTCCATTTCTGCTCTGCGCTCTTTTGGCGTCCCCTTCTGGATGGGGAAGTACGCAATAACATCAAGTTCCAGCGCGTCTCCCGCGGCAAACGGCATCACGTTTTCCCTCTCCCACGCCGCGCGTATGGCAGCCTCGTATTCCCGCGTGCTCTTTGGCGTGTAAGTGCCATGCCGCGTGACGCGCGGCCTGCCCTTCGGGACGGGCCGCCCATCCACAAAAAAACGCACGCTTTCCGCCTGCCGCCGTTCCCTGCTCGTCGCCCTGCGCGCCTGCTTCTGCGCCTGCGGCCCGAGTCTCGCGAGGTCAGCTGATGTCAGCGCCATCGTCGGCCTCCCTGATTCGCACTGGCAGGACCATTTTGACGTCCTCGTGGTTGGTTTTGATCGTAATGGGCCCAATTGGACCACGGAATTCCAGAATAGCAGGCTGCTTGAAGGCTCCGCCGACGCTGGCCTTTGCCGCCTGCAACGCCGAGAGAAGATACTCGGCATTCACGCCGATACGGAATGTCGGCTCATTGGGCAGGGTTTTTTCCCAATCCAGAAACTTTCCAACCGGCTGAACAAAACCGAAGATGCAGCCGAGGCATTCGATCTCAACCACGCTTTCCGTCTTGTCCCGTTCTTTCAGCTCCAAGCGCATGGAATTACCGCGTGGCAGGCGGATACTCGGCTTGATGTAGCAATCGAAATCCTCTTCGACCTCGCAACAGGTCGCGCGCTCCACAAAAAGCCGGAAGCCGTCTGTGGCGATAGCCGTAACCGCCTTGTCCTTCTTGCGAAATTCCAGCCGGATATTCTTGTACATCGGCCGGCTCACGCTTGTTGATACCGCGCCCTTTACGGCGGCGATGATCGTGTTGAACGCGTTGGTGTCCATGATAGCCAGTCTCATTTCTCTTCCTCCTTTGCGCCATTGTGGTCGCGCGGGTCATCCCGCAGACCGACACCGATGATGTAGTTTTCGCCATCCCTTCTGGCATGCACTTCGTACTTGCGATAGGTTTCCCGTGCGTCGAACTTCGGCAGCATCAGGCGTTTGCCGATGACCGCCCCCGTGTCGGGGTCTACTGCGTCCTCACCGTAGGCAATCGCCACCTGCGCAAGCAGCGCGTCGGTTGCAATGCTGATCTCGGCAACGCCGCTGGCGCGCTTGGAAAGCTGCGCGTTCAGCTTCATTAGGTCGCCGCAGCGCTTTTCGTAGCGGCCAATCTCGTGTTTGAGCTTCTTGATCTTGTCTCTGTTTCTTTCGCTCATCGGTTCTCCGTCCTTTCGTAGTGCAGCGTCAGTGCCCGAGCGATCGGGCAGCGCCGCCATTCTTCGTTGGCGCAGTAGCGCCGCGTATATTCGTCCAGCTCTTCTTTCGGGAGCTTGACTTGCGCACCCTCGCAGTTGAGATAGTCGCGGTAGTCCCGCGAGTAAAACGGGCACTTGAAAATGCCCCCGCGATACCCGCTCACGGCGCACCGCCTGCCATTTTGGCAGCCGCCGCTTCCCACGTCAGCCCGTGTTCCCTTGCATAACGCGATACGCTCGGCATGAATGCCTCCTGTTCGGCTATCTGCTCGATGTATGGCTTCATCCACGCCACCGAGACATGCGGTAAAGCTGTCCCCCTGATCTTTGCCAGCACTTGGCCGACCTTTGGCGGAAATCCCCTCGTGTCCTTGGCAATCAGCGCGTTTACTGCGCCCTTTGCCGCAGCAGGGTCTTCATTTCCCAGCATGTCCAACCAGAGGGAAACCAGTTCTTCGGCTTCTACGCGGGTCATCTTGGCGTAAGCCTGCGGATATGCTCGTTTTATCCGCCCCAAAAGGCTAATCACGTCAGCTCTTTCCACGGCTCTTCTCCTCCTCCAGCATCTCGGCGAAAACATCGCCGCCCGGACGCGTCTGCGGTGCTTTATTGCCCCACCGTTCCCACTTCTCCGCATTTCTGCAAGCCGCTTTCCAGTCTTTCATGGGGGTCTTGCCGACCATCCAGCCCTTTGAGGCGTAGAAATCGATAAACCCCTGCGGGTCTACCGGCGAATGGCGTTCAGCCACGTAGGACTGAACCTCTGCGAGTGTGGGGGGTGTGAAGCGCTTCGCGCGCGCTATATCACCTTGTCCTTGTCCTTGACCTTGTCCTTGACCTTGTCCTTGACCTTGTCCTTGACCTTGTCCTTGGCTTTTTTTGGTTTCCGAAAAACCGCTTTGGTTTTTTTGGTTTCCTTTTGTTTCCGAAAAACCGCTTGCTTTCGGCGGTCTGCCGCCTTTTTTGCCGTTCTCTCTGTAGGCGCTGGCGGCGACTTCCTGCGCCTTGATGGATTCGTCGATGTCCCGCTGGATCGCGGGCCAAATGAACCGCTCTGGCCCCTCAAATTGCGGTTGTTCTCCGCTCTTCCGGTAGGCGAGCATCGCCCGGACGATCGCGCCGGTCGATTCGTCGTCATACTCGCGGAAATAGTCCTCGTAGCTCAGCCAGAGCTTGACATATTCTTTGCTCTCCGCCATGCCGTCACCGCCTTAAAACGGCAGCTCGCCGTCGTCCTCGCTGACCTCTGCAAAGCCGCCTGCGGCGCTCTCTGCGGCGTATTGCGGCGCGGTGGTATCATTACCCTCCGAGCGCCTGTTGTCTGCGAAATACACGCTGTCAGCCTGCACCTCGTAGCTCCTGCGCTTGTTGCCGTTCTTGTCCGTCCAATCGCGCATCTGCAAGCGCCCCTCGACGCCGATCATGCGACCCTTATCGGCGTAGTTGCAGAGCACCTCCGCCGTGCCGCGCCATGCGACAATGTCGATCCAGTCTGTGCCGCCCTCTTTGCCGTTGCGGTCAACGGCAAGAGGGAACGACACAACAGATACGCCGCTGTGCGTCTTTTTCAGCTCCAAGTCACGCCCGATGCGCCCCATCAGGCACACGCGATTCATGCTCACTGTGCGTCACCGTCGCTTTCGATGACCTCGCCGGTCGTCTCATCCACGGTGTAGTTGGCGTCAATGGTTTCCTCTTCCTGCGCATCTGCGGCGATCACGTCGGCGAGCTGTTTCCCTGCATCGCGGGTCTGGTAGTCGATGGACATCACGCCCCACTTGCCGATCAGAATGCGATAGACCGTCTTTCGCGCCATCGCGTCCCAATCGTCGCGCCAGCCCTTGCCCTGATATTCACCTTTGCGGAATTTCTTTTCATGTGCGGTGATGGCCTTGACACTCATGTAAACTGTCTTTTCGGCCCCATTGATAAGACGGTAATACCCGACGTATCCGATGACAGGAAGTGCCTCGCGCGCGTCCTCGTCCTCGACAAAATCAATGTCAACCTCTTCGGTCAGGCGGTTATAACTCTTCAATTCGCCCTCACGCACGTCCACGACGTTGATGGTCTTGTATGCACCCGTGCGAAGTGCAAGCTGGTGCATACCTTTCCAGCCGAGAATGAATGTCGCTTCCATCTTTTTTGCGCCAATATCCTTCTTGTAGTTCTTGAATGGCACAATGTAGGCATAGCCCAAACTCGGGTCGATGGGGAGATCAAACATCGCCGCTTTCAACGAGGACTGAATGACCGTCATCGGGGATTCATAAAAAGCCTGCTGCAAATTCTTGTCTGCATTGACCATCGAAACGATGGACGAAATAAACTGCGGTGAGCGCTTGCCAAGCAGCTCGTCAAAGCGCTTGCGCATGCCGTCGCGGTCAAGCAGATCGTTCACCAACGCCGTGACGGATGCCTGTTTCTGCTGCGGCGCTTTCTGCGCGCCCTGCGCGTTCTGAATCAATCCTTCCTTCATCTTTCCTTGTCCTCCTTCACCGCAAATTTGCGGAAATTTGTCGTTTTGTAGTAGCCGCTCAAGTCCATGCCCGGGTGATCCTTGGCAAACGCCCTCGCATCGAACGTCTGGCGGCTCTGCCCTTTCCAGTCGACCGTGTAGCGCCCGCAGAACCCCGTCTCGTTGTCGCCGAGGTCGGTCATCAGCTGCTGCTTGATGGCGTCCGCGTCCTTCTCAATGGCTTTCTTCCGGCTCATCAGGTATTGGTACTGCTCGATCAGGCTCTCGCGCCCGAACAGCTCCACTTCGCCGCCGCCGCCCTCGTAGATGCTCGTGATCGTCTCCGTCGTGCTCTCCATACCGTCCATCGGCGGCGGACTGTCGGATTCCACGTAGTCGTGCCAGAAGTCCTCCGCGCACCGTTTGACCGCCTCGATCTCTTCTGGGCTGACATACACGCTACTTTCGCACCATCCGGGAACATAGTCATCAGGAACGGTCGTGATCTGGTAGCAGTAAAAGCCCTTGCCGAGCACCAATGCCGCCAGATACCAGCGTTGCCAGCCGGTCACGGCCAGATACGTCACGCACTGCGCATAGTAGCTTTCGGGGAAGTCCCCGCCCTCGTAGCGTTTGAGGTTCAGCGCGCTTGCGGTTTTGCATTCAAGGCCGGAGCTTTCGCCGAGGACTTGCCGGTCAATGTTGGCGTGCAGATGGGGGCAATCCTCGCGGCGCAGCAGGTAGTTCATGCGGCGCACCGCCTTGCGGCTCACTTCTTCGAATCGGCTTGCCACATACGGCTCAAGGTCTCGCCCGACGCGCATTGCCTCGTTTTCCGGCTCTTCGCCGATCCTGCCGGTCTTTTCCGCCCATACCGTGTAGGGCGACCGGTAGCGGTTCAGACCGAGCACAGCGCCCATGTCGCTGCCGCCGAGGCTCTTCTTGCGCTCTTTAAGCCACTCCTCGCGGCTCATCCCGCGCGTCGATATCTTCTGCATCTTCATCTTTCGTTACCTCGATGTATTCCGCCCCGCAGAAGGGACAGCATAGTATCGTTTGCGTCTCCACGCCGCGCTCACCGTCAAGGTTCTCGCGCCTGCGCAAGACGTCGGGCTCGTCAAAGGTCAGCCCGCACCATTCGCAGCAGTACATCACATCATCGCCGAGACCGCGATGAGCACCGCCGCCAGCAGCAGGCAGATACCGGCAAAAAGCATCGCCTCATCCGCCTTGCGCTGCTCTCTCGTGCGCTTGTCGTGTCGCCTCATCTTCTGCACCCCCTGTCGATAAACGGCAGCAGCTCATACAGCACCTTGCACACCGCGCACGCGCCGATGACGGCAAGCCCCGTCGTGAAGTCGCAGCCGTTGAGTGCGATCACCGCAGCGGCGATACCGCCGAAAAACAGTGTGTTCATGCCTCCACCTCGCGTTCCGCGATCCACTCGTCCACGAGGCGAGTGTAAATTTGGAAGATTCTGCGCTTGCCGCCGCAGATGCACACGCCGAAGGGGTAAACCCGCTGCTCAAGGCCGGCTGCCAGCGATTCGTTCGAAATGCTCAGTCCATGTTCTCTCAGATACGCCGCACACTCGTTTAAGTCCATCGTCTGAATCGTATTCATGTGCGTTCCTCCTTGTTGTCCAATGCCGCTTGAACTTCACAGCTCAATTCCTCTTCCACGCGCCGTAACGCCATTTCGATCTGAATCAGTGCCCCGTAAAACCGGCAGTCTCCGGTCTCAGAAAGTTCGCCTTCTTGGAGTGCCCCTGCGATGCAGAGGGATAGTGTGTCGGTCACACCAGAAAGATCACACTCTATGGAATCGACTTTACCGGCAAACTCATTTATGCTCATTTCGTTTTGAACATCGTGTAGCATCCTTATTACGTATTCGACTTGTTCGTCGGTTAGTGACATGATCTCGGCTTTCAGCAGATTACGAATATCTGTATCTATCATTTGCGTGCTCCTTCCTCGCCAAGAAACTTCTGAATGAAATACTGCTGGCCTTTGCCGGTGACTTTCGTGGTCTTGCTCACCGTCACCGTACCGTCAGAATGTGTGATCGCCGTTTCCTTAACGGTGAAAAGCCTCAAGTCCATTGATTTTTGTGTTGGCATATTGAAGTCCGTGCCGTTTCGGCGAATCAGATAACCGTTTTCGCGCATCCAGCGGAACAGCCGGTGCTGCCCGATATCCACGCCATTCTGCTTCAGCAGCTTCGCCAGCTCGCCGACGAGGATCGAAGTCTTGCTTGCGCTGACCGCATCGGCAAAAAGCACCTTCGGCGCGTCGACCTCGACCTTGTTTTCCAGCTTTGCGCGCTGCTCGCGCTCTTCCTGCAAGGCTGACAGCAGCTTAATGCCGAACTCCGGCGAGGCGATCATGCGGTCAAGCGTGTCCGGCGTCATATACGCGCCGTGCTTTCGGACGGTTGGCAGCACTTCCATTGTTACCCAGTCCGTGAACTTTTCCGCCGTCGGCAGCTTTGAGCTGAACACAAGGCGGATACGTTCCACGCAGTCTTTGTGAACCGTGGATTTGCTCACTCCGAAATTCTGGGCAGTCTGCCGTACAGTGGCATTGTTGGCAATAATATAATTGGCGATGGCCACAGCTCGCTCTTCAATATATTCTTTCAAAGAAAACCCCCGGATTTAACTGTTTTTACAATCTATGCAGAGGAAATAGGGAGTATTAC
>ENA-UPSY01003542-UPSY01003542.1-human-gut-metagenome-genome-assembly--contig:-NODE-3542-length-11234-cov-3.995967_pt1 | contig 11234 bp, 9 predicted proteins | sample MGYA00250044_ERZ773365 | MGnify/ENA primary metagenome ERZ773365 (study PRJEB29103, sample SAMN06111932) | human gut metagenome | biome: human gut; feature: ankylosing spondylitis patient; material...
TACTCCATGGATTTGGAGGATGATGAAATCAGGCAGATGGTGAATGAGTGGCTGGAGGAATGGCTGAAGGTGAGAAAGAGGGAGTAAGAGAAGGTTTAATTTGCATATCAGCTGGGGATGCTAATTGTTGGCGTCCAAATGTAATATTTTTATAGATATTGTGCTTATGTAAGGAATAATTTATATTAAATTCAATGGCAACAAAACGTATAGATTACATAGATGCGATAAAAGGTTTTTCAGTACTTTGGGTGGTGCTTTATCATTTCGATTTGACTGGGGTTGCTATAAATGCTCCTTTACGCTTACCTCTTTTTTTCTTGGTATCCGGATTATTTTTCAGACAACGGAGTTGTTTTAAGGACTTTTTTGTCAAGAAAGTGAATACACTTTTGGTACCCTTTGTGTTCTTTTGGTTATTCGGAATAACTTTGCAATTTTTGGTGCAGTGTGTACGCTATCTGTTTGAAGGCCTATTTGAATTTTCTATTTTGGATAAATTTATAGGACTTGCCAAACTCTTTACTGTTATACCAATAGATGCTCTTGAACCCAATCCTTTAGGAGTAGGCGGTATTTGGTTCTTGATAGGCCTTTTTTGTTTGCAGATGATTTATTATGGACTCCTGCGGTTGTCGAGTAACAAGTTCTTTTTGTTATCGGTGGCTCTAGGTGCCTATTACTTGAGCTTTTATCTTCTTGATAATGTGTGCGGTTTCGGTACATTCTTGTATGTACCCTATTCCCTACGTTTTCTCATTTTCTATGTAATGGGGCATCAGTTTTATGGTATGTTTGTACAGCATATACAGAAGTTGAGAGAGAAAGTCATATATCTCTCCGGTTTGACAATTGCTTTTGTCGCTGTTACTGTACTTAAATATAACTTAATAATAAATATTAACATTTTAGGGGGGGGGTAAAAATACTTTCCTTCTTGTTGAGACTCTGCTTTTCGCAGGTATCGTCACTATCTTTTTCAGCTGGACTTACAAGTGGAAGTTGATGCAGCCTTTTGTGTTTTTTGGAAAAAATTCCATTGTAATATTCGGTGCCCATTTGGCAATGTTTCCTTTTGTACAGATACCCGTAGCCAAAGTATTACACATGGTTCCCAATAGTTGGGCGGCTGTGTTGTGTTTTGAGTTTCCTTTGATTATAGTGGTAAGTTACTTCCTCACTCTACTACTTGTGAAGTATTTTCCTATGTATATAGGGAAAAAAGAACTTTGGCGAACGGCATGATAGAAATCGATGGCATGAGTGTGTTGTTGAATAGATTACCAATAAATTGGATATAAAAGTTAAAAAGGGAAAAGTCTTTTGTAAAATGGCAAATATCCGATATTTAATTTCTCGTATTGTCCGAAATAAGAGTTTCCGTAATGGAATCTTTTTCTCATTGTTCTCGTTTTTGAACAGTGGAATCAGTTTCCTTATTATGATGTTGATGGCGCGTTATGTGCAGCCGGAATCGTATGGGAAACTCAGCCTTTTCACCACTATGATATCCTTGCTTTCCATTTTTATTTGTTTGAATACGAATGGAATGATCGGAGTGAAGTTTTTTACCTCCGCGAAGGTCGTTATTCAACGATTTCTGAATGTGATTTTGATGACGTCGTTACTCGTTTACCTCTTATTGTTTACTGGCATGCTCTTGCTGAAATCCCTGTTTGAGGCTTGGACGGGATTGAATACGTCGTTTCAGTTTTGCGCCATATCAATATGCTTGTTACAACTGTTCAACACTGTCTTGTTGGATATCTGGCGTTTGGAGGAGAAAGTGGGACGTTATGGAGTTTTCTCCATGTTGACAGTTTTTTCTAACCTCATACTGACCATCTTGTTTGTGGGTCTGTTGAAACTGGACTGGTATGGGCGTGTATATGCCCAGTTGTTGACGTGCCTATGTTTTTCTGTTGTGGCCCTTGTCATTTTGGTGAGGAAAGGTTATTTCAAGCGGATACTGCCTTTGAAAAAGGATTTTGTGGAGGGATATAAATTTGGCATACCACTGATACCGCATAGTACGTCTTTTTGGTTGCGGCAGGGTTTGGATAGATACATCATCAACTCCTTTTTTGTACAATCGGCCGTTGGCTTTTTTAGTTTTGCTTACAATTTTGCCAATATCATACAGATTATAGGTTTCGCCTTCAATGCGTCTTATTCAGTAAATATTTATAAGACCTTGGCTACGGCAGATACTGACAGTGTGCGAAGACTTCGGCGTAATTGTTGCTATCTGGTCGGAGTCTACTTTCTTCTGACCTTGGCGGTCTGCTTGTCTGCTTCGCTGCTGATACCTTTGGCTTTTCCGAAGTATAATAATTGCATTGTCTATTTGTTCCCCTTGTGTGGCGGTGCCATGTTCCAGTGCTTCTATCTGGTATATGTTAATATCCTCTTCTTTTATAAGAAGACCAGGACATTGATGTATATCACATTCAGCTGCTCCGTGCTGCATTGCATCTTGTCGTTTTTCTTGACGAGATACGGGGTGATTTATACATCGTATATTTCGCTGGTCAGCAATATGCTGATATTTGTGGGGGTGTATGGGTATGCAAGGAGGGTGTTGCAAAGAATGTTTGTATAATTCTCCGGAGAGAGTTATAATTATTTGTCATGATTATTAGATAATTGATTTTTAGTAAGTTTTTTGAATATAAAATGAGCAAGGCGGTTTTTTATGTAACTTCTCCTTTACAAATGATTTGTGCCATTGATGCCCAACATTCATTTCATATTGAAGAATCTATGTATGTGATGATAACGGAGCAAAGCTCTGTTAGTAGAGAGCAAATGTTACAAATTGCGGAAAAGTATAGATTGAATTATACTATAATAAATAATGCAGACCTTCGAAACGGTGCATGGAGAGCTTTTCGCTGTTTTTTTCGTTCTATATTTTTTTCATCTCACGCATTTTCATATGACTATGCTTTTTTAGGAGATAGTTCGGAAAAACAATTGACAATATATTCCATCATAAGTCTAAAACGAAAAGGGCATTTTATTTATTTGGATGATGGAGTTGCTACTATTAATTTTTTGAATAATGGTTTACCTTTGACGAAGCGATTAATGTATTTTTATAAAGCAATTAAGAGTATTCTGTCTTTTGAAGATAGACTTTTCTATACTACTTATTTTGAAATGAAGCAATCTCGGTTTGTATTGCTGCCTAATACTTTCTCTTTTTTTAGACAAAAAATGGTAGTTCAGAAAAATTCAGATAGAGCTTATGTAATTGGGCCACCTACGGAAGAATATTGTAAGTTGTTAGGTATAGCCATACATTCATATTTGCATATAATTGATAAGTTATTTACTTATATCAAGGTGAACTTTTCTGATAATATAATATATATTCCTCATAGGAGGGATACTTGTAAGGGCATTATGGATTTATGTGATAAATATAATGTGATCTATGAAAGATTATCCGTTCCTATTGAACTTTTTTTTATAGAGTCTTCTTATAAGCCATCAGTAATTTTTGGCTGTGGTTCATCAGCTTTGTTTACAGCGAAGATTTTATATCCTGATTTGCAAATTTATAATATATATATAGAAGAGCATGGTGTAACTGATACTAAACAGAACGATGATATAGCCAATGTTTATCAAGATAAGGGTATTTTGAAATTATTAGATACTCAGTTATAATAACATTATTCTAATGCCACTCTATATTGCTATCTGGTTCCTGCTTTTTATTACTATATATGCAGGTAAAGCAAAAACTATATTGGTTTCCTCCATTTTTTGTATATTGGTTTTTCTCTATTCTTTCCGGGGTATTGATGTAGGTGTAGACACGAGTACATATTATGACATCTTTTGTTCTATATCATCAGGTGCAGATTTAGAGTATTTAGAGCCATTGTGGAAAGTTTTAAATAAGTTAGTTGTTGGTATAGGAGGAAATTTTAACTTGCTTCTTTTCTTTTCATCGTTATTGATGTTAGTGCCTGTTTTTTACGTAGTTTACACATATAGTATTAATCCTGCACTGTCTTTATACATTTATTATTCAATGTATTTTTTTTGTGGCTCACTGAATATATCGCGTCAGTATTTGGCCATATCATTTATTTTATGTTCTTTCTGTTTTTTCAAATCGTATCCTTTTAGAGCCTTTTGTTGTTTTATGATAGCTTTAGGATTTCACTTATCATCTGTTTTTATTGTATTGATTATTCCTTTTTTATATGTGAATATAAGTAGAAAAAAAGCATTGATAAGTTTATTCTTTTCCTTTGGTATAGGAACTTTTTTGACTAAATCTTTGACGCAAATTATATTGTCATTTTTATATCAAGGTTACGCGGAACGTGATTTGTTTAGAACGGAGGATACCGGACTTCCTTTTGTAATAGCAATGAATATTTTTTATGTATGTGTTTTTCTCATTGCTGATAAATTGCTGTTGAATAGTAAGTGGGGTAAGCTTTATCTTTTTTCTGCATTGGTGTTAAATCTTGTCTATCCTTTAGAATTAGGAACTAGACTCTATAATATTTTTTCAATATCAAATTTGTTGTTCTATCCATTGTTGTTGATAAATAATAGATTGAAAATGAAAAAGGTTGTAGAATGTATCATCATAGTATTTTTTGCATGCATGTTCTTCAGAATGATTTCATCAAATGCGAATGAAGTTTTTCCATATGAGTTTGCTGTGTATTAATGTATAAATGACTTTTCTTAAAAACAGTTTGTATTACAAAAAAAGAGTTTTGAGTTAATTTTTAGTGTTATGAATATTGCAATTGTTGGTACTGGGTATGTGGGTTTAGTTTCCGGAGCTTGTTTTGCTGAAATGGGCGTAAATGTCACTTGTGTAGATGTTGATGAATTGAAAATAAAAGAATTGATTTTAGGCCGTATTCCGATTTATGAGCCAGGATTAGATGAGCTGGTGTTACGTAATCAAAAAGAGAGCAGGCTAAATTTTACAACGGATTTTACTTCTGTAATTGATGATGTTGAAGTCGTTTTTAGTGCAGTGGGCACACCGCCTGATGAAGATGGTAGTGCGGATTTGCAATATGTTTTAGCGGTAGCCCGGCAGTTTGGACAGAATATTAAGAAATACTCTGTACTGGTAACTAAGTCAACAGTGCCTGTTGGAACGGCTAAAAAAGTAAAAAGGGTTATTGAGGAAGAGCTTCAAAAACGTGGTGTAGATATTCCTTTTGATGTGGTCAGTAATCCGGAGTTTTTAAAAGAAGGAGTTGCTATCAAAGATTTCATGAGTCCAGATCGCGTTGTTGTTGGTGTAGAAAGTGAAAAAGCCAAAGAAATAATGGTTAAACTCTATAGACCTTTTTTGTTAAATAATTTTCGCGTTATTTTTACAGATATCCCTTCGGCTGAAATGATTAAATATGCTGCAAATTCTATGTTGGCTACTCGTATCAGTTTCATGAATGATATTGCTAACCTCTGTGAACTTGTAGGAGCTGATGTAAATATGGTGCGTAAGGGTATTGGAAGTGATAGCCGTATTGGTAGTAAATTTCTTTATCCAGGTTGTGGGTATGGTGGTAGTTGTTTTCCTAAAGATGTGAAAGCTCTTATAAAAACTGCGGAAGGATATGGTTACTCCATGCATGTATTGAAAGCTGTTGAACGAGTGAATGAAAGTCAAAAATTAGTGCTGTTTAATAAATTGAATGATTACTACAGAGGTATGCTTCAAGGTAAAGTTGTTGCATTATGGGGGGTGGCATTTAAACCTGATACAGATGATATGCGTGAAGCTCCGGCATTGATAACGATAAAATCACTACTTGACGCTGGATGTATAGTGAAAGTTTTTGATCCAATAGCTATGAATGAGTGTAAACGAAGAATAGGTGATGTTGTAATATATACAACAGATATGTATGATGCTGTATTAGATGCTGATGCTTTGTTGGTACTGACAGAATGGAAGCAATTCCGTTTACCAAGTTGGAGAGTTGTTGTAAAATCAATGAATAAACCATTGGTGATAGACGGTAGAAATATATATGATATGGAAGAAATGAGAGAATTTGGAGTAGAATATAAAGGGATTGGGAGGGGAGGATATGATTAATTATAGTATTATAATTCCTCATAAGAATATTCCGGATTTGTTACAAAGGTGTTTAGACTCTATCCCACGTAGAGATGATATTCAAATAATTATTGTAGATGATAATAGTAATCCTCAAAAAGTTGATTTTGAGAACTTCCCAGGTTTAGGAGACCCTTGTGTGGAAGTCTACTTTACTAAAGAAGGGAAAGGTGCTGGATATGCAAGAAATGTAGGTTTAAAATATGCTAAGGGGAAATGGTTGTTTTTTGCAGATTCGGATGATACTTATACTTCCTCCTTTTCAAAATTTCTGACCGATAGTAAAGACTTGGTGGCAGATGTTGTTTATTTTAAGGCTAATTTGATAAATAATGATGTTTCAAAATCTCCCTTTTTTTTAATGAATTATTATATAACTCAGTATCTTTACCATGGAGGGGCACTCTCTGATGTGAAATTTGGTGCTTGGGAGCCTTGGAATAAGATGATTAGTCGCCAGTTAGTAGTACAAAATAATATTCTTTTTGATGAAATACCATCTTCTAATGACAAAATGTTTTCTTTAAAAGTGGGGGAATTTGCAGAAAGAGTTATTGTGATTGAACAATATTTGTATAATTATATATTACGTAAAAATAGTATCATTCATAATCGAAATTCTAATCGTTTATTCTATTCACTTTCAACTAGTATTAATCAAAATATATTATATAAAAGAGTAGGATATAAACGATGTGTTTTTATACCTTTTCTTATTTTAAGTAATATCACTCTTTTAACTTCTAGAACTTTTTATTTGTATTTAAATTATTTATGTGATTTCAGAATAAATCCTTTTGAGGGATTTTTTGATTTTTTTATTTATCAAATGTGGATTAGATATAAGAATAAGTAATATGATATTTGTTTGAATATTAAAAACTTATTGCATGAACTTTATCTTTCTAATGTACTTGGATTAAGTAACTATTTAAAATTAATTTTATCATTATATATGCTTTTATACTCTGTATGTATGTCGGTATATCATAAGGATAATCCTGATGATGTATATATGTCTATAAACAGTATGCTTCATCAGACCATAAAGCCTAATGAAGTTGTGGTTGTAATAGACGGACCAATACCTCAATCATTAAGTTCAGTATTAGAAGGTTTTAAAGCTGAAGAGCATATTATTACTATTCAACTAGATGAGAACAAAGGCTTAGGAAATGCTTTGCGTATAGGAGTATTAGTTGCAAAAAATGAACTTGTAGCTCGGATGGATAGTGACGATATAGCTTTGGCTGACAGGTGTGAAAAACAGCTTAAATGTTTTGAGGAGGATGAAAATTTGTCGGTAGTGGGAGGAAGTATCACAGAGTTCATAGATAGGCCTGGTAACGTGGTAGCAAGCAGAGTGTGTCCTCTATCTGATATGGATATAAAGCTTTTTATGAAAAAGCGTTGTGGGTTCAATCATATGACAGTAATGTTTAAAAAATCGGAAGTATTGAAAGCTGGTAACTATCAAGATTGGCATTATAATGAGGATTATTATTTGTGGCTACGAATGATACAACAAAATTGTAAATTCCGAAATTTGAAAGATGTGTTGGTAAATGTACGTGTTGGAAATGATATGTATGCTCGACGTGGGGGATGGAAATATTTTAAAAGTGAATTTTTGCTTCAAAAATATATGTGGGAACAACATATTATAGGAGGAGGAAGATTCTTTTATAATGTAATGGGAAGATTTATTGTGGAGATAGTGATGACTAATAGAATGCGGGCTTTGGTTTTTCAAAGATTTCTCAGAAAATAAGTTCTGTTTCAATTCTATTTTAGGTGGTTACGATAAAACTTAGATGGAAATAAGATAACAATTTTTTGAGTGTTTATATTGGTATGAATTTTTCTATTATTGTTCGGTAGTGATAGGGGAGAATGTGATGGTGGCCGCATATGGCTTGGTGAATACATCTGTTACAGATTATTAGTGGTTGGTGTTCCTACTATAGAAATTAATAAGAAAAAATAGTTTTTGTAAATATAATGTTTTTGAAATCACTTTTTGACCGAATAACCTCCCTATTCGGTCTGATTTTTTTATTCCCTATTTTATTAGTTGTTGGTATTTTAATCCGCGTAAAAATGCCTGGTGGTCCTATTATTTTTAAACAGAAAAGAGTGGGGCAGTATGGTAAATTGTTTACTATGTACAAATTCCGTTCGATGAGAGTCAGTCATTCTGGAAGTTCTGTATCAGTAAAAGGCGAGAGCCGTATCACGCTTTTAGGAGCCCAGCTACGAAAATATAAGTTAGATGAATTACCAGAGCTTTGGAACGTGTTGATAGGAGATATGAGTTTTGTCGGTCCCCGTCCTGATGTTCCTGGTTATGCGGACAGCCTAGAAGGCGATGATAGAAGAATGCTCCTACTGAAACCGGGGATTACGGGACCTGCCAGTTTGAAGTATCGGAACGAAGAGGAACTGTTGGCAGAGCAGGAAGACCCTCAAAAGTACAATGATGAAGTGCTGTTTCCTGACAAAGTGCGAATAAATATAGAGTATTTGGATAATTGGTCTTTCTGGCATGATATCAAGATTATTATTTATACAGTATTGGGGAAAGCTTTATAAAGCCCTTTCCTTTCTTTTTATTCCCCACTACGTGAAAAAATCGCATCATTAGAATAATCACATATATTTTATGAATAAGAGAATTTATCTTTGCCTTGCTCATATGAGCGGCAAGGAAATGGGCTTCATACAAGAAGCCTTTGACACCAATTGGGTGGTTCCACTCGGTCCGAACGTGAATGCTTTTGAGCAGGAACTGGAACATTTTGTTGGTCAGAACAAGAAAGTGGTCGCATTGAGTGCCGGTACGGCAGCGGTGCACTTGGCTTTACTGGCTTGTGGAGTGGGGCAGGGTGATGAGGTGATAGTGCAGAGTTTTACGTTTTGTGCCTCAAGCCATCCTGTGACGTACCTCGGTGCCACACCCGTATTTGTGGACAGCGAGGAGGATACCTGGAATATGGATCCTGTACTTTTGGAGGCAGCGATTCGAGACCGTATCAATAAGACAGGGCGGAAACCGAAAGCGATTGTCCCAGTCTATCTTTATGGTATGCCCGGCAAGATTGACGAGATCATGTCCGTAGCTACCAAGTATGATATTCCGGTAATTGAGGATGCCGCCGAGGGATTCGGCAGTACGTTTGACGGCCAGATGTGTGGCACGTTCGGTACGTATGGTGTCCTGAGCTTCAACGGGAATAAGATGATAACCACCAGTGGCGGTGGTGCCCTGATTTGTTCGAATGAGGATGCCAAGAAAGAGATTATGTTCTATGCCACTCAAGCCCGTGAGGCTTATCCTTATTATCAGCACGAACAGATAGGCTATAACTATCGGATGAGTAACATTTGTGCAGGTATCGGTCGTGGTCAGATGACGGTGGCTGATGAGCACATCGTACATCATAAGCATGTCTGCTGTTTGTATAGGGATTTACTGAAAGATATAGAAGGTATCATCCTGCATGAGAATCCTTCGGACCGCTATGACAGCAATTACTGGCTGAATACAGTCCTTTTGGATGAGGGACTGCTTGTGAAAGGTGAGGAAGATGCTTACCGTGAGGCTGCATCCACTACGAGCACTTTGAGTGGCTCCAGCTCGCCTTTGCCTTTTTCTAACTGCCGTCCGCTCAGGCCAAAGGGGAGTTCCACAGTAAACTCGGTTCCCCTGCCTTCCTCGCTTTTCACGAATATCGTACCGCCCAGCAAAGAAACAAGATTTTTGGTAATGGCCATGCCGAGCCCGGTACCACCAAATTTTGAAGCGGTGGAGGATGTGGCCTGTTCAAAGGGGGTATAAAGCCGCTTTATGAACTCTTGGCTCATACCAATGCCCGTATCACGGATAACAAAGCGGAACTGCACATTATTGTTCTTTTTATGGATCTGGTGTACCTCCAGCCGTATAGAGCCCCCGACCGGGGTGAATTTGAGTGCATTGGACAGAATATTGATAAGAATCTGGTTAAGTCGCAGTGCGTCGCCGAGTAGCTCCTCTTCATCAACCCCGGACAGGGACACCTCAAAATCCAGTCCGCGTTCCAGCGCTTGAGGCTGGATAAGATTGATAACTCCTTGTAGAGATATTTTAAAATTGAACGGCTCATGAGCAATGGTGAGCTTGCCGCCTTCGATTTTGGACATGTCCAACACGTCGTTGATAAGGCCGAGCAGATGGCGTGAGGACAGAGCTATTTTGGTGAGGCAATCCTCCATGCGGGATCGATCGTCAAGCCGGGTCAGGGCAATGACCGTCATACCGATAATGGCGTTCATCGGCGTACGGATTTCATGAGACATGTGGGAGAGGAAATTACTTTTGGCGGTATTTGCGTTGCGGGCATTCTCAAGAGCGTCGCTCAGTGCCTGTCGATAGGCAAATTCCTTAGTTTGATCGAATAATACGATAATGCGCTGGCTCAGAACACCATTTAGGAATATGGGATACACCCGGATATTGAAGCGGCGTCCCTCTTCACCAAGCACGATGTCCCGTTCCTTCATATTTGAGGACGTATCGTCGAACACTGCGCGTAACCAGTCGCTATCCTTACACGCTAGAAGAGAATATAATTTGCTGGAATCATGAATAAATTTTTCAGGCGATACGCCTATGACGCGTTCACTATTTGAACTCACATATTCAAAAGATTTATCTTCGCGTGAAATGAAAAATATTTCATCTATGTTGGCTGCAAGCAGATTGAGGAGTTTTTCGCGGTATGCGCTCTCCTTGTATTTATCCCATTCCAGTTTGCGGGTGTGGAGAATCAGCAAGATGATGCATATTCCCATAAGCAGCGTAGCAATGATGGAACAGGTTCTCAGCTTGTCCATTTTCGCCAAGATTGCATTACCACGGTGTTCGGCGGCATCGCCCAAGTTACCTAGCAGGTTATCCACCTTTTCAAAATGTGGGAGAACCTCACGGGCATAATAGGCATTGATGTACTGAAAATCCAGGTTGCCCAACATGTTATTGACCATATTTTTTCGGGCTTCCCGCAATTCAGCCATACATCTTTTCAGATAAGCCAGTTCTTTCTCATTCCCCCGGAACTTGAGTGTGATCTCTTCCAGC
>ENA-UPSY01003548-UPSY01003548.1-human-gut-metagenome-genome-assembly--contig:-NODE-3548-length-11212-cov-2.711091_pt1 | contig 11212 bp, 10 predicted proteins | sample MGYA00250044_ERZ773365 | MGnify/ENA primary metagenome ERZ773365 (study PRJEB29103, sample SAMN06111932) | human gut metagenome | biome: human gut; feature: ankylosing spondylitis patient; material...
GGGGCAGATGCCGCACGTCCCGCCCGCACAGGGAGATGCTCCCCTGATAGTGGGGCAGAAAGCCCAGCATACAGCGGAACAGGGTACTCTTCCCCGCTCCGTTGGGCCCCAGCACTGCCACCAGCTGTCCGGGCTCGGCCCGGAAGCTGACATCCCGCAGCACCGGGTGAGCGCCGTAGGAAAAGGAGAGCCTCTCCACGTCAATGCTCATGCCGTCGCCCTCCCGTGATGATGAGATACAGAAACAGCGGCGCTCCCACGAAGGCCGTCAGGATACCCAGAGGCAGCTCACCGGTGGTCACCAGCCGAGCGATGTCATCCACCGCCAGCAGGAAAGCCGCTCCAAACAGGGCCGCCGCCGGGATCAGCCGCCGGTAGTCGTAGCCGAACAGCATACGACAGAAGTGGGGGATCACCAGACCCACCCAGCCGATCATGCCGGACACCGCCACGCTGGCGGCGGTCAGCAGCGTGGCGCACAGGATCACCACCAGACGCAGTGCCCCCGTCCGCACGCCCATGGACTGGGCCTCCTCCTCCCCCACCGTCAGCAGGTTCATCCGCCAGCGCAGGAGAAACAGCGGCAGCAGTCCCACCGCCACCGGCAGCACCAGAAAGCGCACGTCCTCGGCCTTGATGGAGCTGAGGCTGCCCATGAGCCAATAGGTGATGGCAGGCAGCTGCTGCTGGGTATCCGCCACCAGCTTGATAAAGGAGGTCCCGGCGGAAAACAGGGAGGAGATCATCATACCCGCCAGGATCAGCGCCACCGTGGGGTCTGAGCGGGACAGACGGCTCACCAGCCACGCCGCTGCCACGGCCAGCAGACCGAAGCAGAAGGCGGACAGGGAGATGCCGAAATACCCGGCCCCCAGCAGGATAGCCAACGCTGCGCCGAAGCCTGCGCCGAACTGCGGCTGTGCCAGCAGATAGGGGTCCTCCTGCACGCGCTCGAGCGACTGCGCACCGTAGACGCGGTACAGCCGCACGGCGACCTGCGCCGGGATGCGGTAGCCCGCAAGAAACTCGATGAGCCGCCGCACGGCGACCTGCTGCCGGAACGAGGCGCCGATCTCCAGCGCCTTTTTGCGCGAGATGCCGTCGATCTCCGTCAGCCGCTCCGGCGCGGTCTCGAGAATTTTCAGACTGTCCGTGCCGAAGGCGGCGACGATCTTTTCGGCCGTTTTCGGCCCGACGCCCCGCACGGCGCGGGAAGAGAGATAGGCACATATTTCTGCCGTGGAGTCCGGCAGCAGCCGCTCCAGAAACTCTGCCTCGAGCTGACGGCCGTAGGTGGCGTGCGCCGTCCATTTTCCGGTGACGATGAGCCGCGCTCCGGCGGCCGGGGCGGGGATCGTCCCGACGACCGTGATCAGGCCGCCGTCGTCGCTGTCCAGCTTGACGACGGCATAGCCGTTTTCCGGATTTTCAAAGACCACAGCGGCGATCGTCCCGCTGACCAGCTCCTGCTCCAAGTGCCAGTTCTCCCATTCTGCCGGGGCGGCCGGGCTCAGGCCTCAAAGGCCCCCAGCCGCTCCAGATATTCTGCCGCCTGCCCGGCGGCGCAAAGCTGCTCGCCCGCCGCATCCCGCAGCAGGCGCGCGGCGGCCTCCTGCCCCTCCGGGGTCAGGCCGCGGTCGATCCAGATAATTTGTGCGCGCAGGCCGCGATGCTCGCGCATCCAGCGGCAGCCGCGGATCTGCCGCTCCACCTCGGCCGCGCCGCCCTGCAGCGGCGCAACGAGCACGGCATCCTCGCGCGGCAGCGGAAGCAGCATGGCCTCCGCCACGGACCAGAGCAGGAGCAGCAGCCCGCAGGCCGCAAGCCCCGCCGTCAGGATCGTCAGCGCCATACCATCACCTCATGCCAGACTATGCAGGCTGCGGGCGATGGGTTCCTATCTAGGGCAGCACCGCACAATCCGGCGAAGGCCGAAGATGCAGCTGTGCGATGATGCTCTCACATATTTTACAGCAGAAACGGGAAAGACGCAAGCGGGAAATCCCGTCAGGCCCCCAGCACGAAGAAATTTAGGATGATGCACACGCAGCTCAGGACCAGAAAAATGATCCAGCCGGGCGTGCGGAAAAACAGCCGCCGCCATTTCGGGTCGATGGGGTCGCGCTCCCGCCGCGCGGCGAGCTTTTTCCGGAAGACGAGCGCCAGCACAAGGCAGACGGCCAGCGGCAGAAGGAACAGCGCGCCGCGGATCGCCAGCCAGTACCATGTGCCGCTCAGCGGCCGCAGCAGGGCGTCCAGCCCGAGGGCCAGAACGGCGTTGTTCAGGATATGCAGGCTCATGGACCAGAGTATGGAGTATTCCACGGCGACATAGCCCGCCAGCAGGCCGAAGCCGAAGGCAAACGGCGTCTGCGTCAGGTTCTGGTGCACAAGGCCGAACAGCAGCGCCGAGCAGAAAATGGCAAAGCGCTTGCCATAGGGCTGCAGGCTGCGCAGCACGGCCCCGCGGAACAGCAGCTCCTCCGTGATGGGGGCGGCCACTGCGGTATAGAGCGCGAGCGATACGGTCGTCTCCGCCGTGCCGGACACGACCTTGCTTTTGGTGCGGAAAAATTCCATGGCCGGGGAGAGCAGGCTCTGCAGCAGACCGGCCGCGCCCTGCAGCGCCAACAGGCAGAGGACCCAGAGCAGGACCTCGCCCGCGCGCGGCCTTCCTGAGCGGGCAAACATCACATTCTGCCAGAACGGTCTGCGCTTCCAGATGAGCACCAGACCGACGGTACCGCAGGCGGCCGCAAGGCGGCCGACCCCGGTGAGCCATGCAGGAATGTCCAGCTGCAGGAAAGACAGGAGCACGACCCCGGTCGAGCTGAGCTGGCTGAACACGGCCAGCCAGATGAGAAGCATCAGGCACACGCGGTTCATGCGGCTGCGGGCGATGGCCCGCCTGCCAAGCTCCTGCCGCCATGCCAGCTTTTCCAAGCGGACGGACTCCGACGTCCAGAGCGGCGAGCTTGTCTGGTTCGGGAATTCCTGCGTCATGTCTTGTCCTCCATTCGGGGCAGCACGGCCTCGGCGCAGCGCATGCCGTCTACGGCAGCAGAGAGGATGCCGCCGGCGTAGCCCGCACCCTCGCCGCAGGGATACAGGCCCCGGAGCTCGCTCTGGCAGTCCTCGCCGCGCACGATGCGCACGGGAGAGGAGCTGCGCGTCTCCGGCGCGGTCAGCAGGGCGTCCGGCGCGTCAAAGCCGGGCAGCAGACCGGCAAGACGGGGCATGGCCTGCTCCAGTGTGTCGGTCAGCTTTTTCGGCAGCGCATCGTGCAGGTCGCACAGGCGCACGCCGGGACGGTAGGTCGGATGGACGCCGCCCTCTGCAGCGGAGGGACGGTGCGCCAGAAAATCACCGAGCAGCTGCGCGGGCGCGTGATAGTCCGCGCCGCCGAGGCGGAAGCAGGCCTGCTCGATCTGCTCCTGCCAGAGCATGCCGCCGAGCGGGCCGGGCTCCGGGAAGTCCTCCGGTGTCACGGAGGCCAGCAGGGCAGAGTTGGCGTTTTCGCCGCCGCGCGCGGCATAGCTCATGCCGTTCGTGACGACGCCGCCGGGCTGCGAGGCCGCGGCGACCACCTGGCCGCCCGGACACATGCAGAATGTATAGGCCGCGCCGCCGTCCGGAAGGTGCACGGCGAGCTTATAGTCGGCCGGGGGCAGCTCGCCGCGCGGCTTGCCGTACTGCGCGCGGTCGATGACGGCCTGCGGATGCTCGATGCGCACGCCCATGGCAAACGGCTTCGGCTGCATGGGGATCCCGGCTGCGTGGAGCCAGCGGAACGTATCGCGGGCGCTGTGGCCGATGGCGAGAATGACGTCCCGGCATGCAAACGACCGCTCCGCTCCGTCCTCAATCCAGCGGACACCCGTTATGCGGCCATCCTGCGTCTCAAGTCCCGTCAGGCGCGCACCGAAGCGGACTTCGCCGCCGAGGCGCAGCACCTCTTCCCGCAGGTTCTGAATGACGTGGAACAGCACATCTGTCCCGACGTGCGGTTTGGCGTCGTAGAGGATCTCCTCCTGCGCACCGAAGCGTACAAACTGCTGAAGCACCCAGCGGCCGCGCTCGTTCTTCGTGCCGGTGTTGAGCTTGCCGTCGGAAAACGCGCCTGCGCCGCCCTCACCGAACTGGACGTTGCTCTCGGGGTCCAGCGGTCCGCCGCTCCAGAAGCGCTCGACCTTTTCCCGGCGCAGCGGTGCGGGGTCGCCGCGCTCGAGCACGAGGGGCCGCAGCCCCGCCTTCGCCAGCACGAGGGCGGCGAACATGCCTGCCGGGCCGAAGCCGACGACCACGGGCCGCTCCGCTGCGGTGCAGCGGGGAATATGGTAGACATAGGGCACCTCGCGCGTGATCTTTGCGCTGCGGCAGCGGCGCAGCACGGCTCCCTCGCCGCTGCGGAGCGTGACGTCCACGGTGTAGACCCAGCGGAGGTCCGGCTTTTTGCGGGCGTCGAGGGAGCGGCGGAAAATGTGCAGCGCGGCAATTTCCGACGTGCGGACATGCAGGGCCTGCGCCGCATGATAATACAGCTCGGAGACATCGTGCGTCTCCGGTAGGATCAGGTCACGAATGCGAAGCATGGCGTTCCCTCCCGGTAAGCAGTTGCCCGGCCAGACGGCCGGAGGACCAGGCCCACTGCAGATTATAGCCGCCGCAGTCACCGTCGATGTCCAGCACCTCGCCCGCGGCATACAGGCCGGGGCAGAGGCGGCTCTCCAGCGTCTGCGCGGAAAATTCGTCCGTGCGGATGCCGCCCGCCGTCACCTGCGCGGCGTCAAAGCCCATCGGGCCGAGCACGGGCAGAGCAAAGGTCTTGACGGTCCGGCAAATTTCCGGCAGCCTGTCCGCCGGGAGCGAGCCGCACGGCGCTTCGAGTGAGAGACTGCAGCGGCGCAGCACCGTCCGCCCGAGGCGGTTGTGGAGCATACCGGTCAGCAGGTCCTCCAGCGCAAGCTGCGGCAGGGCCGCCTGCCGCGCCTGCAGGAGCTGCGTCAGCTCTCCGGCGGGGACGTCCGGCAGCAGGTCGAGCAGCAGGAGCCCGCCCTGCGCGGCCGCGCGGGACAGCTCGAAGATCACGGGGCCGCTCACGCCGTAGTCCGTGAACTGCAGCTCGCCTGCGCGCTCCGTTCGGCCGCCGTCCGTCTTGAGCACGGCGCGCACCTCGCAGCGCACGCCCTTGAGTGAGCGCACCCACGTCGGCTCCGTGCGCAGCTGCACAAGGGAGGGCTGCAGCTTCGTCCGGCTGTGGCCGAGGGCCGTCAGCAGGCGGTAGCCGAGGTCCGTTCCGCCCAGCTTGCCGCCCGCCGCGCCGCCTGCGCAGACGATAACGCGGTCAAACAGGCAGCTTTCGTCCCCGAGGCGGACGGAAAAGCCGCCCTTCGCGCGGCGCAGCTCCGTGATCTCGCAGCCCGCGTGCAGCGTGACGTTCTGCCGCCCGGCCAGCGTCAGCCGCAGAACATCGGCCACGCTGTTGGCGCTGTCGCTTGCGGGATAGACGCGGCCGCCCGGCTCCGTTACGGTCAGAAGGCCCATGGAGCGGAACCACGCCAGCGTCTGCTCCACGCCGAAGGCCTCCAGCGCGGGCAGACAGAACTGCGGCGCCGTGCCGTGGTAGTGCGACAGATCCATGTCCCGATTCGTGAGATTGCAGCGGCCGTTTCCGGTCGCCAGCAGCTTGCGCGCGACGCGCGCCTGCCGTTCGGCGAGATGGACGTCGCTGTGCGGGTCCTCCGAGGCGGTCAGCGCCGCCGTCAGGCCGGATGCACCGCCGCCGATCACCAGTACTTTCATGCTCGTTCCTCCCTGTTTTCTATGTTCATTATATGCCATATACCCCCGCATGACAAGTGTATTCTTGACAGACGGGCGCGAAAAAGGTATGATGTTGTCATTGCGGCGGCAGACCGCCGCAGGCCAATTGGAGGTAATATCATGAAGAAACGTTGGATCGCGCTGCTGCTTGCCGCCGTTCTGCCCATCGGGGTTCTGGCAGGCTGCGGCAGCGAGGATATGCCGGAGCTTTCGCTTGACAGCATCACCGCTCCGGTCGCGGCCCGCAATGAAATGGAGGTCCGCACGGCGCTCGGCAATTACACCGGCATCTCGGAGGCTGCGCCGGATTCCGCAGACGGCGAAATGGCCACGGTGCAGTTCGCGGGCGATGCAAGCGCCACGACGGCCCTGCACGACGGCTATATCTATGTGCTGAGCAACAGCGAGCTGCGCATCCTGCGCGCCGCCGGGGCCAGCACGACGCAGCTCAATACGCTGGATATTTCATCGGGAACGTCCTCGGAGGATTCCTATGAATTCGCCAACGCCCTGCTCGTGGAGGGCGACCGGCTTGCCGTTGTGACGACGGCTTCGTCGATGGACAGTGACCTGAGCGGCAGCGACGTGTGCCATCTGCGGCTGTATGACATCTCGGAGCCGTCGACGCCGACCCTGCTGCGCACGTTCTCGCAGGACGGCCTTTACGAAGGCATCGGCACGGCAAACGGCCTGCTGTTCCTCGTCTCCTCGGGCACGGCGGACCTCGACGAGGCGAGCGGGAGCGCAGCCTCCATGCCGCAGATCGGCGACAATGCCGAAAGCGAGGCCGTGCCCGCTGCGCAGTTCTATCTTTCCTCCGCGCTCGACGCGCCGACGTTCAGCATTGTGTCTGCCATTTCGCTGGCCGATGCGCAGCGCAGCGGCGTGCGCGCCTTCACGGGAACGATCGACCATGTCTGCGTTTCGGAGCAGGGGGTGTTTCTTGCGCGCAGCATCCGCATGGAGTCGCACGGCGACGCCTATAAGAAAGACCACTATTCCGTCACGAACCACGCCATCAATGCCGCAACGGAGCTCCTGCGCCTGACGGCGGACGCCGATCTGACGATGCTGGCCTCGAAGCCGCTGGCGGGCGAGGTCGCGGCCTGGGAACTCAATGCACAGGCAAACGCACTGTATGTCGTGAACTCGCTGTCCTCGTCGCAGTATCAGCTCTTTGAGGACAAGACCTACGGCTGGACGAACCGCCTTGATCAGAGCCAGAATGGCGGTACAGCGCTGAACGTGCTGGACCTCTCCCTGCAGCAGATCGCAGACGGCAGCGGTCTCCTGCCGGATGCCTCGCTCAGCGCGGCGCGCTTCAGCGGCAATTACTGCCTGCTCGCAATGTTCGATGCGGACACACCGCTTGCGGCCATCGACCTCTCCAACCCGACGAAGCCCGCCTTGGCGGAGGTCTCCGGCCTGAGCGAACTGTTCAATGTGCTGCTCCCGGCCGAAGGCATGCTGATGGATCTGAGCGGCGCGAACGGCGCGAACGGTATGAGCCTTGCCATCTCCACCATGGCGATGGGCGGCGGGAGCGTCTCGGCCACGGGCCTTGTGAAGGAGCTGGGGACCTATGCGGGCGGCGCGGTCTATGCCGCCGTGTCGCAGGATGCTGCGTGGGCGCTCGTGTGCTATGACCACACGTCCCACCTGTTCCGGCTGGGCGACGCGATCACCGAGGTCTCGCGCCCGGAGATCAGCGTGCATTCCGGAACGGCCTTCTTCTTTGACGGAGACTATCTGTATGCCTGCGCGCCGGATGAGGTCAGCGCTGTTTCGCTGACGAGCGGAAGCGTGGACGCGCTGCTGTCATTTGCCGTGGGCTGAGAAGGGAGCAAATCGTATGGAAGAGCTTGTCAAGCGTATCAATGAGCTTGCCCAGAAGGCAAAGACAACCGGCCTGACGCCGGAGGAAACGGCGGAGCGCGACCTGCTGCGCCAGCCGTATATCGCAGCCGTCCGCCGTAATCTGACGGCGCAGCTGGAGAACACCTATATCGTGGAGCCGGACGGCACGAAGCATAAGCTCGGCCGCCGCGAAACGGAGGAAACGGAACAATAAAAACTGTGCCGGAGAGGACCCAAGCGGTTCTCTCCGGCATGGTTTTCTCAGGAGACGGGGAAGACCGGGCGGTCATCCCGCAGGTCTACGCGTACCCGCTCCGGCGCGCGTGCTCCAAGCAGCAGGGCCGCAAGCGGGGCCTCCATCTCGTGGCGGACAAGGCGGCGGATCTCGCGCGCGCCGCCCCGGCCGTCCCGGCTGCGCAGGGCAAAGCTGCGGGCAAGACCGTCCGGCAGTTCCAGCCGGACGTGCAGGCGCTCTGCACGCTGCTGCAGGGCTGTGAGCTGCTGCTGTGCGATCTGCTCAAGCGCTGCTGCATCAAGCGGCTGAAAGCGCGCCACGCAGTCGATGCGCCCGAGAAACTCCGGCGAAAAATGCTCCCGCAGGCTGCGCAAAGCTCCGTCCTCCGCCTGCGCGCCGAAGCCGAGGCCCCCGCCGGTGCGCGCGCCGAGGTTCGAGGTCATCACGAGCATCGTGTTGCGGAAGTCGATGCGCCGCCCGCCGGAATCCGTCAGGAAACCGTCCTCCATGACCTGCAGCAGCAGACCGCAGACGTCCGGATGCGCTTTTTCCAGCTCGTCGAACAGCACAAGACTGTAGGGCCTGCGGCGCACACGTTCGGACAGCTCGCCGCCCTCGTCGTGGCCGATGTAGCCCGGCGGCGCGCCGATAAGGCGCGAGACCGTGAATTTTTCCATATATTCCGACATGTCCACGCGGATCATCGCGTCCTCGCTGCCGTAGACGGCCTCGGCCAGCGCCTTGCACAGCTCCGTCTTGCCGACGCCCGTCGGCCCGAGGAACAGCATGGCCGCCGCAGGGCGCTTCTGCTCGGCAAGCCCGCTTCGCCCGCGCCGCACGGCCTCTGCCGCGGCATGGACGGCCTCCTCCTGCCCGATGACGCGGGCGGAGAGCGTCTGCTCCAGCGTGCGCAGGCGCTGCCGCTCCGTCCGGGAGATCGTCCCGACGGGAATGCCCGTGCGGCTCGAAACGGCTGCGGCGATGTCCTGTACGGAGACCGTCCGGCCGGGCTGGCCGCGCCGCCGCAGACGGTCGCGCAGGGCGGCGGCCCGCTCATATTTTCCGGCGCGCACGGCGGCCTGCAGGGCCTGCTCCTCCTCCGGCGTGCGGCTGCCGAGCTGGCGCATGCGCGCACAGGCCGCGCCCTCGTCGAGCAGGTCCACGGCCTTGTCGGGCAGAAATTTATCCGTCAAATAGCGGCACGACAGCTCTACGGCGGCGGAAATAACCTCCTGCGGGATGGAAACGTGATGATGGGCCTCCAGACCGGGGCACAGCCCGGCCAGGATCTCGCGCGTCTCCTCCGGCGTCGGCTCGCGCACCTGCACCGCACGGAAGCGCCGCTCCAGCGCGGCGTCCTTTTCGATGCTGCTGCGGTATTCGCGCAGCGTCGTCGCGCCGATAAGCTGCAGCTCACCGCGGCCGAGCGCGGGCTTGAGCAGGTTGGCCGCATCGATGGCGCCCTCCGCCGCACCGGCCCCGACGAGGGTGTGCATCTCGTCGACAAACAGGATGACGTTCTGCACGCGCCGCACCTCGGCCAGAATGTCGCGCACGCGCTCCTCAAATTCGCCGCGGTACTTTGTGCCTGCGATGACGCTGGCCATGTCCAGCGCATAAAGGCGCTTGCCGCGCAGCGGCTCCGGCACGGTCCCGGCGGCGAGATACTGCGCCACGCCCTCCACGATGGCCGTCTTGCCGACGCCCGGCTCGCCGATGAGGGCGGGATTGTTCTTGTGCCGCCGCGAGAGGATCTGCAGGACGGTCTCGATCTCCTGCCTCCGGCCGATGACCGGCTCCTGCTTTCCGGCGCGCTCGAGCATATCCACGCCAAATTGATCCAGCAGTCTTGTGTTCTGCATGCTTCGCTCCTTCCGGGCAAGCTCGCCCTCGCATAGTTGGGTAAAAAGCTGCTGCGGACAGATGCCGCAGTGCTCCAGCAGGCGCACGGCAGAGCAGCCGCTCTCCCGCAGCAGCGCGGTGAGAAGCCGCTCCGGGCCGTTCAGCGCGCGGGAAACGGCGCGGCGTGCGGCCTGCGTCAGCCCCTGCGGCAGAACGTCCGACGGTGCTCCGCGCCCGTGCAGGCGAAGGACGGCCGCAGCGATCTCCGGCCCGGTCAGACCGGCCCAGTGCAGCAGCCGCCCGTCGGCCCCCTGGGGCTGCATGGCGAGTGCCAGCAGCAGGTGCTCCGTGCCGACGCAGGCGTGCCCCAGCCGTGCAGCCAGTGCCCACGCCAGCCGGAGCGCGGCCGAAAGCTCCGGCGGCAGGTCCCGTTTTGCCAAATCGCTCCCTCCCCTCAACATTGGGATTCTAGCCTGCCTGCGCCCGGTTCAAACCCGTCGAAAAAAGTTTGCCATTCCGAATTTCCCCATTGCATTTTCCCAAAAACATGATAAAATGGGGATACTACTTGTAATAGGAGGAGATACCCATGGCATACAAGATCACCGACAGCTGCCTGAAGTGCGGAACCTGCGCTGGCGAGTGCCCGATGAATGCGATCTCTGAGGGTGAGGACCAGTACGTCATCGATGCCGATACCTGCGTTGGCTGCGGCACCTGTGCAGACGCTTGCCCCGTTCAGGCTATTGTCGAGGAGTAAGACGATCCTACACGATTACATCCGGCATACGGCGGAGCCCTTCCGCCGTATGCTTCACGGAAGCTCGTGCGGAACTGCGTAACGTTATTTACGGAACCGGCCTGTGCAGTCTTGCGCAGACCGGTTTTTAATTAGTAATTCGTAATTCGTGATGGGGGGGCGACCATGGAACACGATCTGTGGAACGGGCTGCGGCTCCTTGCGGACTGCCTGACGCTGCCGCCGCGGGCGCTTGTGGCCGATCTCGTCGCGGGCTGCGTCACGCGCTGTGTTCTTCTCTGCGCGCGCGATCCGTCCTGCACGGTCGCGGGCATCGAGCTGCGGCCGGAGGCTTGCCGCGCCGCGCAGGAGAATATCCGCATCAATGGGCTGAAAGGCCGCCTGACCGTTCAGGAGGGCGATGTGCGGCGCATCCGCACGCTCCTTCCGGCGGGGGATTTTTCCTGCGTGATCGCCAATCCGCCCTATTTTCCCGTGGGCAGCGGCAAGGCTGGCCGGAACAGCGCCGTGGCCCGCACGGAGCAGTGCCTGACGCTGGCGGAGCTGTGTGCGGCTGCCGCGTGGCTGCTGCCGCCCGGCGGGCGGTTTGCGCTGGTGCCCCGGGCGGAGCGCCTGTGCGACCTGCTGTGAGCACTGCGCGCGGCCGGGCTGGAGCCGAAGCGGGTGCAGCCGGTGCGCAACAATGCCGAAAGTCC
>ENA-UPSY01003559-UPSY01003559.1-human-gut-metagenome-genome-assembly--contig:-NODE-3559-length-11180-cov-19.462578_pt1 | contig 11180 bp, 6 predicted proteins | sample MGYA00250044_ERZ773365 | MGnify/ENA primary metagenome ERZ773365 (study PRJEB29103, sample SAMN06111932) | human gut metagenome | biome: human gut; feature: ankylosing spondylitis patient; material...
GTAGCAACATTATAGCAGGTGCCATCTTCAAAATATTATCCCGAAGTTTTTATGCAGAAATCCTTGCGCTGCAAGGACTCCAGGCTGGGCTTCGGGATTCTTATTTTATTCGGGATAAGTCTGGTTATCCTGAATTTCGGAATAACCAGACTTTCAGCATTGCAGGATCTCGAAAAGGATTCGGAGATCCACGCGGCACTCTCTTCTTTGAACTGGCCCGCCTGGCTGAAGCCCGGAAGCCTCCGTATTTGCTTTTTGAGAACGTGGTGGGTCTCATCAATCATGACCACTGCAGGACGTTTGCGACAATCCTCAACACGCTGGACCGACTGGGGTATGGTGTGGAATGGCAATGTCTTAACAGCAAAGATTTTGGCGTCCCGCATTCAAGAAACCGCGTGTACATTATCGGATATCTTGATGAGCGATGTAGAGGAAAAGTATTTCCTTTCACCGAAACAACAGGAGGTTCTCTTATTCAAACCCACGGCGGTCACCAAGGAGAACGTGTCTACTCCCCAGAAGGACTAAGCTGCACATTGGCGACCAATCCGGGTGGCTTCGGTGGCAAAACCGGGCTGTACGAGGTGGGAGTGCCGATCAAGTGCGCCACAAAAACCGGCTACCAGATGGCACAGGTCGGTGACAGCATCGACCTGAGCTACGCCACAGTCAACAGTCGGCGCGGACGGGTTGGTAAAGAGATTGCGCATACACTTACAACGGGCTGCCAACAAGGCGCTGTTGATGTTCGCCCGGTTAAAAATCCCATCAAGTCAGACCTCGCCCGCAACACCGAACGCACCGGTAAGCCTGGCGCACCCATGCATACACTTACCACAAAAGACCGTCACGGCGTTCTGTGCGAGGGGCGCATCCGCCGCTTGACACCGCGCGAATGTCTGCGGCTGCAGGGTTGGGCAGATGACCGCATTGACACGGTGCTTGCCATCCAGAGCGATAACCAAGCCTACAAGCAGGCAGGCAACGGCGTGACAGTCCATGTGGTGGAAGCCATCGGGCGGCGCATTGCCAAGATGGACGCGGAACTGCGGGGTGAGGCGCTTGCCCCTTGATTTCCGTGACCAGTATTTTGGCTGTGAAATTGAACTGACCGGGATAAACCGCGCCACGGCAGCCCAAACGCTGGCCGACTTATTTGGCACCCGCGCCGAGCATTCCGGCGGTGGCTACGATGCCTACCGGGTCAAAGATTTGGACGGAAAAGAATGGAAAATCGTCCGGGACGGCAGCATCCATCCCGAATGCCGTAGGCGGTCTGTTCTTATCGGGGAAACCTACAAGGTTGAACTGAACTCCCCCAAGCTTGAATACGGCGAGATGGAAAAGCTTCAGGAGGTTGTCCGTTCCTTACGCCGCGCAGGCGGTATCGTAAACGACAGCTGCGGAATGCACGTCCATGTGGATGCAAGCAAGCACACCCCGCAAAGCCTCAAAAATGTACTGTCCATCATGTATTCCAAAGAGGATATTTTGTTTGCAGCACTTAAAGTCAACCCTGCCCGCATCGACAGCTACTGTCAGGCGGTGGATGAGCCTATTCTGGAGGAAATCCGCAAGCTGCCCAGCGGCGCGAGTATGGATCAACTGAAAGATCGCTGGTATCAAGGGCGGGATGGGAGTGATTATCACTACCATTCGTCACGGTACAGGGCTTGCAATATGCATTCTGTATTCTATCACGGTACAATCGAATGGCGCCTGTTCAATTCCACGCTGCACGCGGGTGAAGCCAAAGCCAACATTATTCTGGCTATGGCGATCTCGGCGCAGGGCATCAACCAAAAGTACACGCAGTTCCGGAAAACGCCCATCGGGGATAATCCGGCGTTCACCTTCCGCACCTTTCTGCTGCGGCTGGGACTCATCGGTCCGGAGTACAAAAATGTGCGGATGCACCTGCTGAAGAACCTGCCCGGTGATAAGGCATGGCGGCACGATAAGTCGTTATATCCCAGCAATCAACCACGGCCCCGCACGAACGAGGCCAGATAGGAGAAGAAATGTCGAAAAAAGAATATTTTGCCTATGGCTCTAATCTGAATTTTGAGCAGATGGCCTACCGCTGTCCCGAAGCAACGGTGGTAGGCACTGCCAAGCTGGACGGCTATGAGCTGGCGTTCCGGCGCGGGTATCTTACGATTTTGCCCAAAGAGGGCGCAACCGTTGAAGGGCTGATCTGGTCTGTCACCGACCATGACGAATCACAGCTTGACTGTTACGAGGGTTACCCGACATTCTATGACAAGGAGACCATGACGGTCACGGATGCAGACGGCACGCCGCACAAAATCATGGTTTACACGATGAATGCGCCGTACCGCGACCAGTTGCTCCCGGTCAGCAGCCGCTACAATGCGGTTGTTTTGCAGGGGTGTCTGGATGCGGGCATCTCTCCGCAGCAGGTCTATGATGCTGACGAAAAATACCGCAAAGCCTACAAGGCTAGAGCCGCGCCCTGTCCCAAGAAACGCGCTCCCGAACGCTAACCAAGCCCGCTGCACCCCGCAGCGGGCTTTTTATTTTGCAACAAAAGGAGAAATTCGTATGAAGAACAAACACAGAATAAAGCAGGGCTTGTCGCTGCTGCTGGCGGGTGGAATTGCGCTCACAAATCTGGGCGTAGCGCTGCCCGCTTTTGCAGAGGATGCCCCCGCCACACCGGAGACAGCTTCAGCGGCCACACCGGAAACTGCTGAAGCCAATGTCCCGACACCGAATCTTTTGCAGATCACTGAAAATCTGTACAACGATCTGCCGGACGCGCCTACCGGCAGCTACCTTGGCAGCATGGGTCTGCCCGTGGCAACCGGCGAGACAAAAATCGGTATCTCCGCGTGGGTTTCTGACCTGTATGACGGCGTAGATGCCCATATGGATGCCGATGCGCTGAACGCAGATGAGAACACGGTCACAATCGGCAAAACTCCCGGTACAGATTATGCCATTGTTCCGCTGTTGGCGCAGGTCGAATACCCGGCAGACGGTGCGGTATCTGAAATCATACTGCCGGATGATGTAGAGCTTTTAAGCTATCTCTCCACCGATTATGAGCCTATCCCGGCAGACGAGCAGGAGCAGGCTAAAATCCTGCACCAGACATACTCGGAGCAGTCGGCGGCAGTAACGGGCCTGTATGTGAAAGCCTATACCGATTTTACGGCGCAGCTGGTCTATACGGATTCGGACGGCAGTTCGCAGTCAAAATCTATCCAAGTGCAGATCAGCGAGGATGCTGCACCCACACAAATGTATGCCGACACCGGCGATGACGGCATTGCTGCCTATGCTGCAGGGCCGACCCCGCCGTATGCCACCGGCAAAATCACAAGCATCGCCAAGGAGGGCGGCACATGGCTCATTTGGTTCAACGGTCAGGAAGCCTACTGCTGCAGCCACGGCCTGAACGGCCAGCCCAAGGGCTGCCCCACCTACAGCTTCTCTCATGTGTCCCGCCTTGAACCCGGCCAGTATACGCCCGGCAACCACTATGCAAACCAGGTCAACATCTGGGGCGGTCTTGGTCAGCTGAGTCTGGATATGCTGGATGACCGTCCTGTTGTGGCAAGCCTTGAAGATGATCCTGAAGGCGGCGAAGAACAGCCAAACATCCTTGGCAGTCTTTACGATGAAACCCAGCAGTGGATCATGGAAAACTATCCCGACAGCTACGCGGCGCAGACCTATATTGCTGCTGCAGAAGAACTGGTAAACGGTACAGACGCGCAGTCCGGGGAGAACGGCTACTACACCTACATCTATAACCCGCCCGCAGGGTATGCGTGGCAGGTTGTGGCACTGGTCGGTGAGGAAATTGCGGGCGGCACTGAGATCCCGGATGTGCCGAGTGTTCCGGAACCGAAGTACTATTCCGCTGCGTGGACAGCTCCCGCCCAGACTGCCGGCGGCAGCTTTGATCTGACATTCACTGTCAACACTGACAAGTACCAGCTGAACACGCTGGAAAAGGTGGACGGGGCGGTCATTACCGTCACGCCCAGCCGGACCGGCGGCAGCGTGGACGGCGGCAGCTGGCAGATGACCCCTGCCGGGGCACAAACCATTACCACAAGCGGTCACACACAGGATGATAGTTTTCACCTCAACGGCGGTGACGGTTCTGCCACATGGACGGTGCATTACGAGGTATCAAAAAGAAGCACCAGTACACTTTCCGGGCAGGAAGGACCGTTCGCCAGCCAAGCCGAAGCGGATGCCGCTGCCGAAGCCGCCAAGAATGCGGCTATCGGGCAGCTGCAGAAAGAAGCGCAGAGCATGGTGGATGCCGCCATCGCCGCAACGCGGGCGCAGCTTGCCAATATTACATTCAGCTATGATGAAATCACCATCCCTCATGGCTTCGATTCCACGACCGGCGCGCTGGGCAGTCACCAGACCATTACGGTTCCTGCCAACAGTTCGAACGATTACCAGATGAAAAACGATGAATGGTCGGTAAAGGTCAGCATCGACAAAATCGATAGCGAAACCAAGCAGCGCATCAAGGGCGATGCTGAGTTTAAGATTTTCGAGTGGGATACCGTCCGGCAGTGCTATATTCCGGCAGGGGAGTACAACCGGTACAAAGTCGAGCGCCAGTCGGATGGCACCTATAAAGTCGTCAACCACAGCGATTATGCGGGCGGTTCGGATAGTATCTATTATACCCAGCGCAACGAGGGCAAGTTTATCATCGTGGAGAGCCGCGCACCCAGCGGGTATTACGGAGATTGGACGGACGTGACGAAACCCGGTACCGCCGGTTCCGTTCTCGGCAAGCGTGCCTACGCTTTTGAAATCACCAAAGCGCTGGACGGCCAGACCGTTATCCTTGGCAATGCAGACTATAACGCCGACATTACAACGACCAACAGCGGCGGCACCCTTATCGACACCGGCGAGGAGATTGTCACCATTACCTTTGGCAGCCGCAAGGCAGATAAGACCTACGCCACAGACTCCACCGGCATCGCCAACAACGAAGATTCCTACACCATGCACGCCAATACCGACAAGATGCAGAACGACCGTGTCCTCGGCAATATTCTGCTGACGAAAGTGGATCTGGACGCCGCGCGGTATCTGGCTGCGGGCAGCAACGGAGATACTACGCTGGAGGGGGCGGTGTACGATCTGTACGCCGCTGACACGAGTGAACACCCGGACGGTGTTTCTGGCATCGTAGATTATTCCAAAATTACCGATGCCAGCGGACAACCTATCTGGCACACCACTGTCCTCACCAACGGCGGCTGGGATACGGATTACCTGCCCATCTTGCAGAAAGACCGACTTGTGGCTTCCGCCCAAATCAAGGACGGCAAGCTGGCTTTTGCCAACCTGTACATGGGCAGATATTACCTTGTCGAACGTGCCACAGGGCTGGTGCTGCCGATTGACGGAAACGGCAAGCTGTATGTTACCGGGAAGTATCCGCTTTTGAACAAAAAGCTCGAACGCACAGGCAAGTACAGCAGCCTTGCCACCAAGGGCGGCGAGTACACCGACTACATCTACAAAAACCAGTATTCTGCTGTGGCTGAGAGCCGCAAGCTGAACGGCAGCAAGGCATGGGATGGGTATTACTTGTCCTACGCCAAAGGGTATCTCTGCGATGAGGTCAATCATTACAAAACCCTGTCCTATGCCGATGAATCCGCCTACCACATCCACGCCGAGCAGGAAAGCCAAGACGAAGTGCTGAAATCCGGCTTTAGTTTGCAGAAGTTGGTTTCGACCACCGGTCAGCCAAGCCCGGCACTGAAGCTGGAGGGTGCGGGCTTTACAGTTTACCGCATCTCTAAACTGAGCAAGGCGGCGCATTTCAAGCAGAACCCGGATGGCAGCTACGATGCCGCCAGCATCCTGTCCGCCTACCGCAAGGACAATTACGATAACGCCACACTAAAATACGATTTCACCGCCGAAGGGCAAGCCATCGCCAATATGTACGAGAGCAGTACCGAAACAGTCAACGCCTATAACGCAACCTTGACCGCAGACGGTGACCACGCCAACGGCAAGGGCAACGGCTGGATGCCTACGGATCAGCCCGCCGAGTATAGGCTGGGAGAAATGTTCACGAACGATGAGGGCATTTTCCGCGTGGAAGGCTTGCCCTATGGGCAATATCTGGTAGTAGAAACCACCATCCCCAAGGATGTGTTCCAGTGCGATCCGTTCATCGTGACAGTGGACACCAACAGCCCGCAGAGCCGATTCACAATTCCTGCGGGCAGCGTCACCACCGCCAGCAACGACTACATGACCTACAACATTCTGGACGAAGAATTAGAGGGTTACTTGCAACTCATCAAGACCGATACAGAAACCGGCAAGGCGGTCAAAATCGCCAACACAGCCTTTGCGCTGTATCGGCTGGACGAAAAAGACCGCAAGACCCGCATTTCCATGATCGACCCCGCCAGCGGCAGCGCCACCAAGAAAACGGATGTGTTCTACACCGATGCAGACGGTCTTATGAAAACACCCGAAAAACTGCCGCTGGGCAGATATTTGATTGAAGAACTGCAAGGCCCGGAAGGTTATTTCAACGATCCTGCCTACTCGGTGGAGTTTGAAATCAAGTCCGACCGTGTTTGGCAGGTCGTGGGCAATGCCACCAACGACATGGACGAGTACATCGTAACCGAGAAATACTGCAACCACGAAACGCTTGGTCACCTTACCATCCGAAAACAGGGCAATGTCTTGACCGACTACCAAGATGGACAGTTCATCTACACGCAGGACAACCTTGCTGGTGCGGTGTATGAAATCCATGCTGCAGCCGACATTGCCACACTAGACTGCCAAGGCACCTACTGGTACAAATCCGGCGATTTGGTAGCAACTGTTACCACTGGCGCGGAGGGGCAGGTGGATGAAGTGAAATTCAGTCCCACCCGCACAAAGGCAACCTATGATTTCTTGAAAATTACCCATGATGGCACCAAAGGCGAAGTCACCGTGACCCTGCCGCTGGGCAAGTACACTGTTACCGAGGTCAAAGCACCGTATGGTTTTGTGCTGACCAAGCAGAGTTACACGGTTGAATTTGGCTGGGACAACCAGAAAAATGACATTGTGCTGGCAAAATCCATTGTCAGCCACGAGCAGGACGGCGATAAGCAGTGTTCGTATGATGTTGTGAACGCCAAGGACGCCTCGGAGGCCCACAAAACCGGGCAGATTCTGGTGTTTGAAAATGCCCGCGTTCTGCCTGTGCCGGAGCAACCCGGTGATAAGGTCGGAAAGGTTGGTATTGGCATTTACAAGCAGGACCGCGAGGCCATGACCTATCTGCAGGGAGCCGTGTATGAACTTTATACTGCGGACGCCATTTACGATAACAGCGGTAATAAGCTGCTGGACGCCGGTGCAAAGCTGGCAGAAAGCAGCCCCACCAATGAAAGCGGCTTTACATGGTTTGCTGTGGACATTCCCATCCGCGCAGAAACTTATCCAGATTCCGGCAACAGTGGCAAATACCAGATTGTTGAGGTAAAAGCCCCTGCCGGGTATTTGTTGGACAGCACACCGGTAGATGTGGAGTTCACCTATGAGGGCCAGCAAATCGCGTGGCAGGTCGTGGACGCTACAAACACAAACCTGCGCACCACCGTGGATATCTCTAAGCAGGATATCACCAACGGCAAGGAACTGCCCGGTGCAAAGCTGGAAATCCGTGCCGCAGACGGCAATTTGGTCGAAGGCTGGACCTCCGGTAAAACTCCGCATACTGTACGCGGGCTGGAACTTGAAAAAGAGTACACCCTGACCGAAACCCGCGCCCCGGATGGCTACACCGAAGCCGAAAGTATCGTGTTCAAACTGGTGCAGAACGGTACAGAGCAGGTCAATGAGGTGTATGTAAAAACGGACGATGACTGGTCGAAAATGAATGGTTCAACCATTGTCATGCAGGACGCGCCTGTGCTGGATATCGACAAGACCGACATTGCAGGAAATCTGCTGCCGGGCGCTACGCTGACGATCCGTGATGCGAATGATGAGGTCGTCGACACTTGGACAACCGACTACAAAACGCATCGTGTTCCCATTTCAAATGATTTCCTCAAGCTGTCGGATGGCAACAAGGAGTACATCTACACCCTGACCGAAGATGCCGCCCCGGCCGGCTTTGAAATTGCCGAATCAGTGCAGTTCAAGTTGGAAACCGTTGATGACGGGATTTCTCTTTTCGTCCGCGAAAATGCGGATGCCGAATGGGTGCGCGCTGACAAGCGGCTTATTCAGATGATAGATGAAGCCACACCCCGCGAGGACACGCCCACACCGACTCCGGCGCCCACACCGCAGCCGACACCCGCGGCAACCCCGGCGCCCACTCCTGTTCCCACGCCGGTTATTACACCGCACAAGGTGCAGACTCTCCCGCAGACAGGAGATGGCTTCCCGCTGCTGGCTATTGTGGTCGTGTCCCTTGCGTCTGCGACAGGTATCGTGCTGCTGACAGTTAAGTGGAAAAATGCGCTGAAAGAAACTTCTGATGAGGAGGATACCGATGAAAGTGCTGATCGTTGAACCCGGAAAGTACCCCCGCGAAGCCGACATTGAACACACCCTTGAAGCCGAGCAGGCAGTTGTCGGCGGCACCATCGAGGCAGTGTACCCTTGGCGGGATAGCGCCTGCATCGTCTGCAACGATAACGGCATTGCAGAAAACCTGCCGCTGAACCGTATGCTGGGCGACTATGACATCATCCACGGCACATTTTTCGTCTGCGGGCTGACCCGCGATGATTTTACTGACCTCACCCCGCAGCAGATGAAACACTACGAGGAAATGTACCATGACCCGCAGCTGTTTTTCCTGCTGGGCAAGACCCTGTGTGTGGAACACACCACGCCGGAAGAATACGCCCGTATTATAACCCCGCCGCCGAACACAAAAGAAAACCACGAAAGATAAGGAGAAAGTACCTATGAACGACATTTTTAAAAATACCGAAACCATGCAGGAAAACGACCATCCTCGCTTTTACACCGCAGAATCCGTTATGCGCGGTCATCCCGACAAGCTGTGCGACCTCATTGCCGACAATGTGCTGGACGAGTGCTTAAAACATGATCCCGCCAGCCGCGTGGCCTGTGAGGTCATGGCAACCCACGGTCACATTATCGTGGCGGGCGAAATCACGACCAGCGCTAAGCCGGATGTGTTCAACATCGTCCGCGACACCCTGCGCGATGTCGGCTATGACCCGAAAGCCTACCAAATCGACTGCTACATCCACGACCAAAGCCCCGACATTGCGGGCGCTGTCGAGCCGGAATTGGCTGAGGAAGAGGACGAGGATACCCTCGGTGCAGGCGATCAGGGCGTTATGGTCGGCTACGCCTGCAACGAAACGCCCGAATATCTGCCCATGCCTGTGGTGGCGGCGCAGCGCCTTGTGACACTGCTGGAAATTTCCCGCATGACCGGCGTTATCCCCGACATCGGTCCGGACGGCAAGGTGCAGGTCACGATGGAATACAACGGCGACACGCCTGTGCGCATCACCACAGTGGTCGTCTCTGTCCAGCACAAGGAGGACACCGACATCAATAAGCTGGCGGATCTGCTGGACGAGTATGTGTTCCCGCTGGCCTTTGACGGTATGCCCGCCGATGATGCGGAAATCATCCTGAACCCCAGCGGCAAGTTTGTGCAGGGCGGTCCGGATGCCGATACCGGCTTGACCGGGCGCAAGCTCATGGTGGACAGCTACGGCACATTTGCACCCCACGGCGGCGGTGCGTTCAGCGGCAAGGATGCCACCAAGGTGGACCGCAGCGGCGCATATATGGCGCGGTACATTGCCAAAAACATGGTCGCCGCCCATCTTGCCAATCGCTGTCAGGTCACGCTGGCGTATGCCATCGGGGAAAAAGAGCCTGTCATGGTGGATGTGAATACCTTCGGCACCGGCATCTGCGAGGATGACTGTTTGGCTGCAGCAGTGCGCAAGGCGTATGACCTGACCCCTGCGGGCATCATCAAGCAGTTGAATCTGCTGAACCCCATCTACTCCCGCACGGCGGCGGGTGGTCACTTCGGGCGCGAGGATTTTCTGTGGGAAAATGTTGAACATATGAGCGACCTTGCCGCTTACATTGTGTAATTGCCGCGCGTCAGTAAAGAACAGATCCATGCCGCCAATCAGATGACGGCTATCGAGTTCCTGCAGCGGTATAGACCCAATTCGCTGGTGAAAAGCAGTGCGCGGGGTGAGTACCAGCTTGCGGAACATGACAGCTTCAAGATAAACGGCGAATCCAGTGTCTGGCATTGGAAAAGCCGCGACATCGGCGGCAAGTCAGCGCTGAAATATTTGATTTATGTGGAAGGTGTACCGTTCGTAGAGGCGGTGCAGCTGCTGTGCGAGGAAAGCCCGATGTACATCCCCGTGCAGCATGAAGCGGTGGAGCGCGAGCGCCCACCGTTCCGTCTGCCGAACCCTGCGCTGAATAATGACCGCGTAACGCGGTATTTGCTGGGGCGCGGCATCTCACTGCCCACGATTCGCTACTGCATTGAGAGAAAAATTCTGTACGAAAGTGCAGAATATCACAACTGCGTTTTCTTGGGCAAAGACCCGCAGGGCGTGCCGAAATATGCGGCTCTGCGCGGTATTTATGACTATGGGAAACCGTTCAAGAGGGAGGCTCCCGGCAGTCAGAAACAGTACGGTTTCTGCATCCCGCCGATGCAGCCCGGCACTACCGTGGCCGTGTTTGAAGCCGCTATAGATGCCATGGCAGAGATGACGCTCTGTGGGGATGCTGCGGACAAGTACCGTCTGTCGTTGGGCGGGGTCTCGTCCTCCGGCAAAGAACCGCTGGCCTTGCAGGAATTTCTGCGCCAGCACCCGGAGATCACCACGATAGAACTGCGGCTGGACAACGATGCCAAAGGGCGCATGGCGAGTGTCGGCATCCGGAAAATCTACGCTGACCGCTACACCGTGCATGACCTGCCGCCCGACATTGAGAATGGAGATTACGCTGATATGGCAAAAAACAACCTGATGGCAAGAACTGCCGCCCACCGCGCGGCGCCTTGCCGATAGAGAGATCAACATGAAAGTCAGAAATCGTTCGCCCACTTATAGGGCATAAACAGGAGGTAAACCGTTATGGCTGTGTTCCGT
>ENA-UPSY01003570-UPSY01003570.1-human-gut-metagenome-genome-assembly--contig:-NODE-3570-length-11154-cov-3.291505_pt1 | contig 11154 bp, 8 predicted proteins | sample MGYA00250044_ERZ773365 | MGnify/ENA primary metagenome ERZ773365 (study PRJEB29103, sample SAMN06111932) | human gut metagenome | biome: human gut; feature: ankylosing spondylitis patient; material...
TCTCTGGAGGGCAAGAAATATAAGATTGACCGCTCCAAGGGCCTTGGCGAAAACGATCCGGACATGATGTGGCTCACCACCATGAACCCGGAGACCCGGCGGTTGATCCGGGTCATGCCGGAGGATGTGGAGCGAACGGCGGAGGTGTTCGACCTCCTGCTGGGGGACAACCTCCAGGGCCGGAAGGACCATATCGCGGAAAACGGAGCAAGATTTTTGGATCTGGCGGATATTTCATAATTGTGCCGCCATGCGGCACCAGATTGCGGCCCCCACTTTTCTTTTGTCTTGTCAAAAGAAAAGTCGCCGCCGCAGCGGTGGAAAAGAAAAGCGCTATCAACCAAACTTGCACACCGTGCAAGTTTGGGGAAACGGGTTCTGTGAGAACTGCTGTGCAAATGAAGCAGTGCGTACTAAATCACGGGCGGGGTACACATCTTGCTTAACTCTGTGCGCCGTGACGATCAAACATCAAATTCCGGGGCATAGGCAGGACACCCCCTGCTCCTCTTTCCGCTGCCGCTGATATTCATTTGCGGAATCAGCCAGCGCGTAGCGAAGCGGAACGCGCGGGAGCAGAAATACGCCGGTTCGGTTTTGCAGCCTGATGTGCGGTGTGCCTACAGGTGCGGGGACGCAATGCCGGACGGAACAGGTTTAGCGCAGCCGGTAGGAGACTTCCGGATTTGGTCGGAAGTCCGTGACAGCCAGCCCCCGTTTCGGGTGATTTGACACAGAAGTGTCAAATCATCCCTCAGCGTCTTTTCTTTTGACCATGAATGGCCGTTTTCTTTTCCGCAAGAGGAAAAGAAAATGGGGATTCAATTCTGCATGGTATCACCATGCTCCCCCGTGCGGCAACGCCACGCTCCTTTGTGAAGCAAGGAACATACAGGGGACATCTGCACGGCAAAGCCGTGTTGCTCAGCAATTTATCTGGCAAAAACACCACTTTTTTGTGGATAAAATAAGGAACGTTTATTATGCCGAAAAAGAAGCAGCCGGAAGGATCCCGGCATCCAGCCAATAACCCCAACGTCATGGGCCTCCGGGCGGCGGTGGTGGAGCAGCCCATCACCGACACGCTGGAGACCAACTATATGCCCTACGCCATGAGCGTCATCGTCTCCCGCGCCATTCCGGAGATCGACGGCTTCAAGCCCTCTCACCGCAAGCTGCTCTACACCATGTATAAAATGGGGCTGCTGACGGGAGCAAGGACGAAGTCCGCCAACATCGTGGGCCAGACCATGCGCCTAAACCCCCACGGCGATGCCGCCATCTACGATACGATGGTGCGTCTCTCCAAGGGCTACGGCGCTTTGCTGACGCCATTTGTGGACTCCAAGGGCAACTTCGGTAAGTCCTATTCCCGGGATATGTCCTGGGCCGCGCCCCGGTATACGGAGGCGAAGCTCTCCGCCATCTGCGGGGAGATCTTCAAGGACATCGACAGCGACACCGTGGACTTCGTGGATAACTACGACAACACCATGAAGGAGCCGGCGCTGCTGCCCACCACCTTCCCCAATATTCTGGTATCCGCCAACAGCGGCATCGCCGTGGGCATGGCCTCCCAGTTCTGCGGCTTTAACCTGAAAGAGGTCTGCGATACCGCGGTGGCCTATCTGAAAAACCCGGACTGCGACCTGACGGAGACGCTGCTGGCCCCGGATTTTCCCACCGGCGGTGAGCTGATTTTTGACACAGATGCCATTCGGGACATTTACAATACGGGTCGGGGTAGCGTCCGGGTGCGGGCCAAGTACCGCTATGTGAAGGATCAGAACCTGCTGGAAATTTACGAGATCCCCTACTCCACCACAGTAGAGGCCATTCTGGACAAGGTGGCGGAGCTGATCAAGGCGGGCAAGGCGAAAGAGATCTCGGATATGCGGGATGAGACCGACCTCTCCGGCCTGAAGCTGGCCATCGATCTGAAACGGGGCGTGGACCCTGATAAACTGATGGCCAAGCTCTATAAGCTGACGCCGCTGGAAGACGCCTTTGCCTGCAACTTCAATGTGCTGATCGCCGGCAGCCCCAAGGTGCTGGGCGTCCGGCAGATTTTAGAGGAATGGACGGCATGGCGCACCGACAGTGTGAAGCGGCGGATCTTCTTCGTGCTGGGCAAGAAGAAGGAAAAGCTGCACCTGCTGAAGGGCCTGAAGCGCATCCTGCTGGATATTGACAAGGCCATCCGCATTATCCGGGAGACGGAGGAGGAAGCCGAGGTCATCCCCAATCTGATGATCGGCTTCGGCATCGACCAGATTCAGGCGGAATATGTGGCGGAGATCAAGCTGCGGAACATCAACAAGGAATACATCCTCAAGCGCACCCGGGAAACCGACGCACTGCGGGATGAGATCGACGATCTGGAGGACCTGTTGAACAGCCCTAAGCGGGTGAAGAAGGTCATCGTGGAGGAGCTGAACGCCGCCGCCAAGAAATACGGCGAGCCCCGCCGCACCTCCATCGTCTACCCCCACGAGATCACCAGCTACACCCCGGAGGAGGAACAGAAGGAGGAGTATCCCGTCACTGTGTTCCTGTCCCGTGAGGGGTATTTCAAGAAAATCACCCCCGCCTCTCTGCGGATGAATAGTGAGCAGAAGTTCAAGGAGGGGGATGCCCTCCGCCAAAGCTTTGAGACCACCTCCAACGCCGAGGCCATGTTCTTTACCGACCAGTGTCAGGTCTACAAGACCCGGCTGGGCGAGTTTGATGACGCCAAGGCCAGCGTACTGGGTGACTACCTGCCCACCAAGCTAAAAATGGATGCGGGAGAAAATGTGATCTTCATGGTGCTGCCGGGGGTAGACTACGCTGGAAGCCTGCTGTTCTTCTATGAGAACGGCAAGGTGGCCCGGATCGAGATGAAGGCGTATCAGACTGCCTCCAACCGCCGGAAGCTCACCGGCGCCTATTCCGACAAGTCGCCCCTGGCCTGCATCCGTCGCCTGGATGAGGACTGTGAACTGGCTGTGTATTCCAACGAACCTCGCTGCCTGATCTTCCACACGGCGCTGTTGGCTCCCAAGACCACCCGTTCCGCTCAGGGCGTGGCGGTGATGACGTTGAAGCCCAAGTATCATCTGGAAACGGTGCTGTTGTCTGAGGAGACCTCCATTACCAACCGGACCCGCTACCGGGTGCGGGCCATTCCCGCCGCCGGCGCTTTGGTCAAAGAAGAGGATTCCGAGGATCAGCAGATTAGCCTGCTGTAAGGCCATGTTCCGGGCGAATAGATAAAGATAGGGAGAAATCCATTTGAAAAAACAACTGAGAAGCTATGGCATTATAACAGTGGGCTCTGTGATCTTCGCACTGTCCTTCGACTGGTTTTTTGCCGCTAACGCCGTGGGTATGGGCGGCATCACCGGCCTGGCCCAAGTGCTGAATGTCCTGTTCCCGGCTCTTTCCGTAGGTATCGGCACGATCCTCCTGAATGTCCCGCTGTTTCTGGCCGGATGGAAGTTCATCGGCTTTCACCTACTGGCCTCGTCCCTGTTTTCCATGACGGTCAGCTCACTGGCGATGGACGGCATCGCCCTTTTGTATACATTCTCCCCGATGGATCCCATGCTGGCCTCCATCTGCGGCGGCGCTATGATGGGTGCGGGACTGGGCATCGTCTTTTCTCAGGGGGCTACCACCGGCGGTACGGATATCGTGGCCCGCCTGCTGAAACTGAAATTTCCGTGGCTTCCCATGGGCAAGCTGATACTGATCCCGGATGGTGTGGTACTGGCATTGACGGCCATCGCCTTTCAGCGGCTGGAAACGGCTCTCTATGGTGCGGTGGCCCTGTATGTGTCCAGCAAGGTTATGGACACGGTGCTCTACGGCCTGAATGCGTCCAAGGTGGCCTACATCATCTCGAATCACTGGCAGAAGATCTCCGACGCTATTCTGGCCTATGACCGGGGCGTGACCATCCTCAACGCCACCGGCGCGTACAGCGGCAGCGAAAAGCACGTTTTGATGGTAGCCTTCCGCCAGCGGGAGATCGTGGAGATCAAGGAGATCGTCCATGAGGCGGACCCGGCGGCATTTTTGATCGTCTGCGACGCCCATGACGTGCTGGGCGAGGGCTTCGGCGAGTATCAGAAGGAATTATAAGGAGGCAGTTTCCATGACGGATTTTACAACGGTCAAAAAGAATCTGGAATTCAAGCGGTTCCATGTCAGTGCGTTTGCCACGGCAGAAGAGGCTGCGGACTATCTGGACCGCTCCATTGACGGCGTATCCGTGGGTATCGGCGGCTCCGTCACGGCGGAGCAGATGGGCCTTTACGAAAAATTGTCCGGACATAACCGGGTGTTCTGGCACTGGCGTCCGGAGTCGGCGGAGGACCCCCGCAGAGAGGCTATGACGGCGGATATGTATATCACCTCTGTCAACGGCATGGCGGAGACTGGCGAGCTCATCAACATCGACGGCAACGGCAACCGGGTAGCATCGTCCCTGTACGGCCACAAGAAGGTCTGGTTCATCGTGGGACGGAACAAGCTGGCCCCCACCTACGAGGAGGCCCTTTGGCGGGCGCGGAACATTGCTGCGCCGAAGAATGCCCAACGGCTGGGCCGGAAAACGCCCTGCGCCGTTCATGGAGATCGCTGCTATGACTGCAAGAGCCCGGAGCGGATCTGCCGGGGCCTGGTGGTCCTGTGGGAGGCCGTAGCCAACATGGAGATGGAAGTGGTCCTGATCGATCAGGATCTGGGCTATTAAACGATTTAAAAAAGGAGGGGCGCGAATGAAGGTATATCGACTGGCGGCGGCGGGACTGGCGCTGGGCCTGCTGACAGGCTGCGCCTCTCTTCTGGAGCGCTCCTATACCACATCAGAGCCTCACAGCAGCAAGTTCTGGGAAAGTGAGGCCGCCGCTACCCTGCGGGCGGAAAACCGGCAGGATATGGTCAACGATCTGCTGATCCTCATCGGTCAGCACACAGAAACCGCGTCGCTGCGGCTGTATAATTTCCCGGACGAACAAACTGCGTTGGAGGAATTGGAAAAGGCGGCACAGGAGGTTCAGCAGGAGACCCCGCTGGGAGCCTATGCCGTGGAGTACATCACCTATATCAGCCAGCCCCAGCGGAGCTGCTTTGAGGCGGACCTTCAGATCGGATATCGGCGCACGGCGGAGCAGATGCAGACCATCGTCAGCGCCTCCAGCGTCAGTGCGCTTGGTGATCTGCTGGAGGCGGCGCTGGACGGTGGCCGGACGGAACTGGTGGTCCGCATGGGCTATTGGCAGGCAGACAGCCGGGAGAAGGTGGCGCAGGAGGTTCAGCAGGTGCGGCAGGAGCGGGGGACCCGGGAGGAAGCGGTCTGGATCGTCCATTACTATCCGGAAACCGACCCGGTGGGGATCATTGAATTCCTGCTCAAGCCCACGGAGGAAGAAATTCAGGCGTATCAAGCAGAGCAGGCGGCTGCGGCGCAGTCGGATGCTCCGACGGAATCGGAGGCATCTTCAACAGAACAGGCGCCGTGATAGGCTCTTTGAAAGACATCGAAAAAACTATTGAAAAAAATGTAAAAAATGCTTGACAGAACGGGGAGGTCTTGCTATAATACTTCTTGTTCCGCGGGCTTAGCTCATCTGGTAGAGCGCCACCTTGCCAAGGTGGAGGTAGCGAGTTCGAGCCTCGTAGCCCGCTCCAGAGTAAATCAGGACATCCGATTTGGATGCCCTGATTTTTTTCGTTAGACGGAAAGAACTCGATACCGACACCCATGCGCGAAGCGCATTTTAATCAGAGGTGAGGCAGGGTTCCTGCGAATTGCGGAACGCAATTCGTGGGATGCCGGGAAGCGAGTTCGAGCCTCGTAGCCCGCTCCAAAAAGAAACACCACCCACTCGGGTGGTGTTTCTTTTTGGAGCACTTTCGATTTGCGCTGCAAATCGCCCGCCTGCGGCGACTTTTATAGAAAAGCGGAGGGAAACCCGCAAAGGTTTCCCCCGCAAACACCCCCTTCCTCGCGAAGAACGAAGGATTCTGCATTCGTCAGACGAAAAGAACTTGCTGCCGACACCCATGCGCGAAGCGCATTTCAATCAGAGGTGAGGCAGGGTTTCTGCGTCGAGCGCATAAGCTCCATACCCCGTGCATGGATCTAAACGTCCCCACCCGAATGGATGGGGCTTTTTGCTTCGACTGCAAAAGGCGTAAACATACTCAAACAGGAGGAACTTAACGGTTCTCCATGGAATTTGCTGCCGCTCAGCCCTGCTTGTGATGGGTTGAGTGACGGATAGACTGCTCTTTTTTACAAAATAATCAGCGTTCCGTAGCTGCTCATTCTACACCTAAGGAGAAAATCCAGATCCCGGTGGAAAGGTGCGTTGTACAGCGGACGTTTGTCTGTGAAACGTGAGCGGCTTACAAGGGAATCTTTTTGGAATGCGAAGGAATTATAGAGAAATCTACAAACCGGTTTCCGGTTAAAGTGAATGATATTGTGCGATTTCCGTAAATCTATTGTTAAAATTAACAAAGATTCTATACGATTCTTGTGAATTTCAGCACTTGAACTTCTGGGTTAGAGTGCTAATATGTAAGCGAAAACAGGCGAGTAAACGTTTTTGCGCCTGCTTCAGAAGAAAAAACGTGTTTTTGGAAGGAGAGTTCAAGATGATTAGCTTTTTCATTTGCCTGGCACTGCTGATCGGCGGCTATTTCACCTATGGCTCCCTGGTGGATCGGACCTTCGGGCCCGATGACCGTGAGACTCCCGCTGTCAAGATCAATGACGGCGTGGACTACATGGTTCTGCCCCAGTGGAAGCTGTTCATGATCCAGCTGCTGAACATTGCTGGCCTGGGTCCCATCTTCGGCGCTTTGAGCGGTGCTCTGTGGGGTCCTGTTGTGTTCCTGTGGATCACTTTCGGTACCATTTTCGCCGGTGCTGTCCACGATTACTTCTCCGGTATGCTCAGCGAGCGTAACGAGGGCGCCTCTATCTCCGAGATCTCCGGCATCTACCTGGGCGGCACCATGAAGAATGTCATGCGTGTATTCAGCGTTGTGCTGCTGATCATGGTCGGTACCGTGTTCGCCGTGGGCCCTGCTGGTCTGATCCAGCTCCTGTTCTCCAACGGCGGCAGCACCGGTATCCTCACCAACAAGCTGTTCTGGCTGGTGCTGATCCTTGTGTACTACTTCATCGCCACCTTCCTGTCCATCGACAAGATCATCGGTAAGATCTATCCCGTGTTCGGCATCTGCCTGATCATCATGGCTGTTGGTGTGGCCGTGGGTATCTTCACCAAGGGTTATGTGATCCCCGAGATCTGGAACAACTTCACCAATATGCATCCTCAGGGCACTCCCATTTGGAGCTTCATGTTCATCACCGTGGCCTGCGGCGCTATTTCTGGCTTCCATGCCACGCAGAGCCCCCTGATGGCTCGCTGCATGAAGAGTGAGAAGCAGGGCCACTTCGTGTTCTACGGCGCCATGGTGTCCGAGGGCATCATCGCTCTGGTCTGGGCTGCTGCCGGCTGCGCAATCTACACCGGCGCTGATCTGCTGGCCATGGGCGGCGGCGGCTCCACCACCGTGTATGACGTCTGCTCCAAGACCATGGGCGGCGTGGGCATCGCTCTGGCTATGCTGGGCGTGATCGCCTGCCCCATCACCTCCGGCGATACGGCCTTCCGTTCCGCTCGTCTGGTGCTGGCTGACTGGTTCCACATTGAGCAGAAGTCCATCAAGGGCCGTTTGATGCTCTGCATCCCCGTGCTGGGCATCGGCGCGATCCTGGGCGTGGGCAACGCTCTGGGCAAGATCGACTACACCATCATCTGGCGTTACTTCAGCTGGACCAACCAGACTCTGGCCATGATCGTGCTGTGGGCCGCTTCCATGTACCTCTTCTATGAGAAGAAGAACTACTGGATCACCGCTGTCCCCGCTACCTTCATGAGCGCTGTGTCCATCACCTACTTCATGCTGGGCAACGAGTGCCTGGGCCAGTTCCTGAACCACAAGACTGCTGACGGCGCGGTTGTTTACAACACTGCTGTTGCTTATCCCGTCGGCATCATCGCTGCCGCGCTGTTCCTGGGCATCTTCCTGTACAGCATCAAGAAGCGCGACGTGAAGCCTCAATACGAAACTCTGGGCAAGTAAGCTCTGAGTAATCAATCCGAAAGCGGCGGAAAGACTCTCTCCTTTCCGCCGCTTTTGAAGCTATCAATGAACGATCACGGAGGAACACTATGTTATTTGCGCCTGTGCGTCTCGGCAGCACCGCCCTGTCGGCGGAAGTCCTGACTGCGGATGTTAAAAACTGCAAGCACTTCGGCCCCTGCGGCGTAGGGGAAAAAGCGCTGTATCTGAACGGTTTCCTGTTTGACCGGCACTACTATGTGGCGCTGGGGGATATCCGCCGGGTATTCAAGCGGGTCGCCATGAGCAAGGGCGGTTTCACCGGAAACGGCGTCTTTGGCGCTATTCCGTACCTGGTGGTAGAATACGGTGACGGTACGCAGAAGCAATGCACCTTCAAGCGGGAGGACAATGTGGATGATCTGCTGGCCTATCTGGCGAAGGTCTGTCCCGGTTTGCCGCTGCACAGCGTTCAGGCGGAGCAGCGCCTTGCCCGGAAGGCACAGGAGGAAGCCGTCCGGTATCTGGACGTGCTGACGCCGGAGGCACAGGCGGCCCGGGAGAAGCTGGAAAAGGCCAGAACCTTCCTCGCCGGCTATCCGAAGCTGACGGACCGGCTTTCCACTGCGGCCAAGGCCAAGCGGGTCAATGAGCACACCAATCCCGCCCATAAGTGGGTGGCGCTGGCCATTGTGCTGGCGGGCCTGATCGCCGCAGTCTACGGTGTCATTGCCTGGCGGCGGCAGGAGGGCTTTGGTATGTACTTCACCCTGCTGGGCCTGGCGGTGGTGTTCCTGTTCTCCGGTACGCAGGTCATTCCCACCATGAAGAACAACAAGCGGGCGGTCACCGCCGCTTGGGAGCAGGCCCAGAAGGACGTGGCCGGGGTACTGCCGGAACATTTCCCCCTGCCTGCCCGGTATGCCCATCCCGTTGTGCTGGATCGGATGATCCGCGTCCTGCGGGAGGGCCGCGCCCAGAACGCCGAGGAGGCGCTGGCGGTGGTCAAGGCGGATTTGAAGGCCCTGAACGCCGATGTGCAGGTCTCTCAGGAGGAATATGACGAGGTCGTGGCCATCAAGCCCATGTTCCTGGTCAGCAATTACGAGTGATCGTATTATAAAGTATATAGGTATGCAAAAAGCGGAGGCCGTCGGCCTCCGCTTTTTTGCTGCGCATTGGATGGCATTTTCCGCGCTTTTCTAATTCAGCAGCTTTTTCCGCTCCTTCCAGTCCGGCAGGTATCGCTCCAGCAGCGCGTAAAAGCCGGGGCCGTGGTTCATCTCCCGGAGATGGCACAGTTCATGGACCACCACCAGTTCCACTGCTTCCTCTGGACAGCACATCAGGTAGCAGGAAAAGCACAGACTGCCCTTGCTGGAGCAGCTCCCGTAGCGTTTTCTGGCCGTGGTGATGCGGAGACCGGTGGGGTGGACCCCCATGATGGCGCTCCAATGGGCCACCCTCTCCGGCAGAATGGCCTGTGCCTGTGTTTTCAGTGCCTGAGTTTCCGGAGCATCCGGCGGCGGCAGAGTGGGGCGGGCGGCCTGCTTCGCCAGATGGCGGGCGATCCAGTCCTTATGTTTTTCTACAAATGCGTCGATCTCCCGCCGGGAGATTCGCAGAGGGGCTCGGACGATCAGCCGTCCATCCCGCGTCAGCTCCAGTGCCAGGGTTTCCCGGCGGGAGCGGATCAATTCATACGTGTTCATAAGAGCAGTATAGCACCTTCGTCAAGTCCTTGAGGAAAATGAGCAATTTTTGTACTAATTGTAAATTTTGCTGGATGCGTAATCGTTTTTATGATATTAGCGTTGACATGTATCGAATAAAGGGTATACTAAAATCAGAATATAATTAAAGGAGGTTCTTCTATGCCTGCAAAAAAGAAAACAGCGCCTGTTAAGCTCACCGCAAATCCGCGCGGCAGCGCCCGTGTTTCTAAAAAACCGCCTCTGACGCCTGCACAGCTGAAGCAGATCGACGCGTATTGGCGCGCATCCAATTACCTCACCGCCTGCCAGCTCTATCTGCTGGATAACCCCCTGCTGGAGCGGCCTTTGACCGCTGCGGATCTGAAGCAGACCATCGTGGGCCACTGGGGTACCTGCCCGGGCCAGAACTTCATCTATACGCATTTGGACCGGGTCATCAAGCGGGATGATCTGGATATGATCTACCTTTCCGGCCCCGGTCACGGCGGCAACGCCATGGTGGCGCAGGACTGGCTGGACGGCAGCTATACCGAGGTCTATCCCAATATCACCCGGGATAAGGACGGCATGAAGAAGCTCTTCAAGCGGTTCTCCTTCCCCGGCGGTATCCCCAGCCATGTGGCGCCGGAGACCCCCGGCTCTATCCACGAGGGCGGCGAGCTGGGCTATTCTCTGGCCCACGCCTTCGGCGCTGTGGCGGATAACCCCAGCCTGATCGCCGCCTGCGTGGTGGGTGATGGCGAGGCCGAGACCGGCCCGTTGGCCACCTCCTGGCACGGCAACAAGTTCATGAACCCCATCACCGACGGCGCCGTGCTGCCTATCCTGCACCTGAACGGTTTCAAAATTGCCAACCCCACCATCTTCTCCCGCATGAGCCATGAGGAAGTGGAGAGCTTCTTCCGGGGCTGCGGCTGGGAGCCTCGCTTTGTGGAGGGCAGCGAGCCTGCCGAGATGCATCAGAAGATGGCCGCCACGGTGGACTGGGCCATCCGTGAGATCAAGCGGATCCAGGAATACGCCCGCACCAGCGGCGACGCCAGCCGCCCCCGCTGGCCCATGATCGTCCTGCGGACACCCAAGGGTTGGACCGGCCCCAAGGAAGTGGACGGTCACGTTCTGGAAGGCAGCTGGCGGGCCCATCAGGTGCCCATCTCCATGGGCCCCGACACGGAAAAACACCTGCCGGAGCTGGAGGAATGGCTCCGCTCCTACAAGCCGGAGGAGCTGTTCAACGCTGACGGCAGATCGGAAGAGCGTCGTGTAGGGAAAGAGTGTAGATCTCGGTGGTCGCCGTATCATTAAAAAAAAA
>ENA-UPSY01003572-UPSY01003572.1-human-gut-metagenome-genome-assembly--contig:-NODE-3572-length-11141-cov-3.754519_pt1 | contig 11141 bp, 10 predicted proteins | sample MGYA00250044_ERZ773365 | MGnify/ENA primary metagenome ERZ773365 (study PRJEB29103, sample SAMN06111932) | human gut metagenome | biome: human gut; feature: ankylosing spondylitis patient; material...
TACGGCGATTGAACGCCGTAGTATGCGAAAAAGAGGTTTGACACAGCCCCGCAGGGCTGTGAAGCCTGCTCCCGTCCCTCGTCCCCCGTCTTTCGTCCCCTCGTCCCACCGCCCGACCAGAGCAAAGCCGCAAAAAAACAATGTCCGCCCATACTCCGCAAGAGTGTGGGCGGCATTGTGGTCTGCCACGCTCCACAAGCGTCGGCAGATTTTTTCGGCGGTGTCCTGCTATTTTGTGATAGCGGCAAAATAGCGGGACTTGCGGCGGGAGGGACGGTGCTATTTTCACTTTCGTTCTTTTTTCCCCTTGTAAAAAGGCGGTACGCTCATTGAAAGCATACCGCCTTTTGTCCTATCACGCCGAGAAATCGAACACCATATTGAACCGACACTTAAAGTATCTACGGTATGGACCGTGGATTTGCTGATGCCGAATTTGGCAGCGGCGGCGCGGACCGTGGTCCGGTTCTCTATGATGTAAAGAGCAAGGCGCTCCGCCCGCTCCTCCATATTTCCCTTCAAAGCACAACACTCCCCGCCTTTTGTTGCTTTATCCTATGCGGTCCAAAACAGGCTTATGCAAGGGGAAATATGGCCGCTCCCCATGAAAAAATATTGGAGAATCAAAAAAACCGTGATAGAATAACCATAACGATCTTATTGCAAAAGGAGTGTTGACCATGAATGAGGTTTTAAAGGTTCTGAAAGAGCGCCGCAGTATCCGTGCATTCCGCCCGGAGCCGCTGAAAAAGGAGGATCTGGACGCCATTGTGGAGGCCGGTCTTTACGCGCCCTCCGCCAAGAATCTCCAGAGCACCAAGCTGGTGGTGGTACGGGACGCCGCCGTGCTTGCCAGACTGGAACGGCTGAACAGCCGGATTTTAGGCACACCGGAGGGGACACCCTTTTATGGTGCGCCGGAGGCCATTGTGGTGCTGTCCGACAGCGAGTATCCCAACTGGCTTCAGGACGGCTCTCTGGTAATGGGCAACCTGATGAACGCTGCTGCCGCATTGGGCATCGGCTCCTGCTGGATCAACCGGGCCATGGAGACCTTTGAATTGCCGGAGGGCAAGGCTTTGCTGGCGGAGTGGGGTCTGGGCGAAAACTGGAAGGGCGTCGGCAACTGCATTTTAGGCTATACGGATCAGGCTGTCCTGGGGGACAAGGCCCGGAAAGAGGACCGCGTTCTGTATGTGTGAGGAGGGCAGACTATGAATGAAGCGATCCGGCAGGTGACCCACGTTCAGAACATCCGCTATGACAAGGCCACGGAGCGGCTGTACATCATCGACCAGACGCTGCTGCCCAACGAGGAAAAAGAGATCGAGCTGCGCACCGTGGAGGAGATGATCGAGGCCATCAAAATGCTCCGCATCCGGGGCGCGCCGGCCATCGGCATCTGCGCGGGCTACTGCATGTACGCGCTGGCCCGGGACATTGACGCCAAGGACAACGAGGCCTTTTACCGGAAATTGCAGATCGACGGCGAACTGCTGGGGGCGGCCCGGCCCACGGCGGTGAACCTCCGCTGGGCGGTGGGGGAGATGCTGGATGCCGCCAAGGCCCACTTGAAGGATGACCGGGCGGAATTGCTGGAGGCCCTGTACCGCAAGGCGGTGGACATCCACGAGGACGACATCGCCAAATGCACCGCCATCTCCGAATACGGTCTGAGCCTGCTGAAGGACGGCGACGGCGTTCTGACCCACTGCAATGCCGGTCCGCTGGCCACCTCCCGGTACGGCACCGGACAGGGCCCCTTCCTGCTGGCGGCGGAGCGGGGCATCCACATCCGCGTGTTTGCCGACGAGACCCGCCCCCTTCTGCAAGGGGCGCGGCTTACCAGCTATGAGCTGCAGCGGGCGGGGGTAGACGTGACCCTCATCTGCGACAACATGGCGTCCATGGTGATGAAAAACGGCTGTGTGCAGGCCTGCTTCGTGGGCTGTGACCGCATCGCCGCCAACGGCGACTTCGCCAACAAGATCGGCACCAGCGGCGTGGCCATCCTAGCCAAGCACTACGGTATCCCGGTGTATACGCTGGGGCCCACCTCTACCATCGACATGAACTGTCCCGACGGGGCGCACATCCCCATCGAACTGCGGGACGGCGACGAGATCAAGAACCTCTGGTACGAAAAGCCCATGGCTCTGCCGGAGGTGAAGTGCTTCAACCCGTCCTTCGATGTGACGGACCATGAGCTGCTCACCGGCATCGTGACGGAGAAGGGCATCTGCTACCCGCCCTTTACCGAGAGCCTTGCGGCGCTGTTCAAGGACAAAAAATAAGGAGGATCTGATATGGCTATTTTAGAATCTCCCTCTGCCTGCATCGCAGCGGAGGAGGGCGTCATCGCCAAGGCGATACTGATGCCCGGCGACCCTCTGCGGGCGAAATTCGTAGCGGAGCACTATCTGGAAAACCCGGTGTGCTTCAATACCGTGCGGAATATGCTGGGCTATACCGGCATCTATAAGGGTCGGAAGCTGTCCGTCATGGGTCACGGCATGGGCGTTCCCTCTGCGGGACTGTACGCCCACGAGCTGTATAACTTCTACGGCGTGGACACCATCATCCGCATCGGCTCCGCCGGAGGCATCGGAGAGGATGTGAAGGTGCGGGACGTGGTGCTGGCTATGGGCGCCTCCACCAATTCCCACTTTGCCGACCAGTACCGGTTCCCCGGCCAGCTTTGCGCCACGGCGGACTACGGCCTTTTGAAGGACGCTGCCGCAGCAGCGGAACGGCTGGGCATCCGGGCGGACGTGGGACAGGTGTTCACCTCCGACCAGTTCTATAATGACAATCCGGAGGCCAACGCCACCTACCGGAAGTTCGGTATTCTGGCGGTGGAGATGGAGACCGCCGGTATTTACTGGACGGCTCAGCGCTTCGGCAAGCGGGCGCTGTCTATCCTTACCATTTCTGACCATATTTTTACCGGCGAAGCCCTGAGCGCTCAGGAGCGGCAGGACTCCTTCCATGAGATGATGGAGATCGCCCTGGAGACCGCGTGGAACGCGGCGGAATAAGAGAGAAAGGCATCATACATGTATCGCACAGTGATTTTTGATCTGGACGGCACGCTGCTGGATACCATCGGGGATCTGGCGGCCGCCGCCAACGCAGTCTGCCGGGAAAACGGCTGGCCGGAGTACACCGTACAGGCCGTCGAGGGCATGGTGGGTCACGGCATCCCCAATCTGGTGAGCCGGTTCTCCCCGGCGGAGGCGCAGGAGCCGCAGACGCTGGAACGGACCCTTGCGCAGTTCAACCGGGTTTACGGTGCTCACAATATGGAGCTGACCGCGCCCTATGCCGGGATGCCGGAGCTGCTGAAAAAGCTGAAAGCCGCCGGAGTGCAGCTGGCGGTCTGCTCCAACAAGGCGGACGAATTCAGTCAGGTGATCGTAGCTCACTACTTCCCCGGTATTTTTGAGGTGATCCGGGGGAATCTCCCCGGCACACCGGTGAAGCCGGACCCCGGCGTGGCCCGCGGGATTCTGGAAAAGCTGAACGCCCGACCGGAGGAGACGCTGATGGTGGGAGACAGCGATGTGGACATCCGCACCGGACACAACGCGGGCTTGAAGGCCTGCGGCGTGACGTGGGGTTTCCGCAGCCGGGAAAATCTGGTAAACGCGGGAGCGGATTTTCTGGCAGATACCCCGGCGGAACTAGAAAAACTCCTGATGAACTGAAAATCGAGGTGGTCCCGCAAGGGGCTGCCTCAATTTTTTGCTGTCTGAAAAAGTTGCCAGGGGAGGGCTGAATGCACTCAAAAGTGCATAAAATGAAGCAGCGGAACGATAGAAAAACGGTTAACGGAAAAAGTTTTAATTGCTATCAGGAAAGCGATAACCAATTATAGAAAAAAAGCATTAACAATCCGTTCACAATTATGGTATACTTGACGATAGAGGAGAGAGGCAACCCCACTTTAATTGTGTAAAAACACAATAAGCAGTCCCAAGAACCTATCAACAAGCTTTGGAAGAAAAAAGGAGGAACCCTATATGGGCAATACCCTGAACAACAAGAAAGCGAATGGTCTCGCACTGCTCCCGTTCCTGGTATTCATCGTTGTCTACATGGGCGCCGGTCTGGTTTACCAGTCCAAGGGCGTCGACATGGCATTCTATCAGTTCCCCTCTGTTACCGCGATGTTCCTGGCCGTTCTGGTGGCCTTCATTATGTTCAAGGGCAGCATCAACGAAAAGTTTGATACCTTCGCCAAGGGCGCTGCCAACGTGGACGTTCTGACCATGCTGATCATCTACATCCTGGCCGGCGCGTTCGCCACCGTGGCCGCTGAGATGGGCGGCCGCGACGCTACCGTCAACCTGGGCCTGAGCCTGGTTCCCGTCCAGTTCCTGGCCGCTGGCCTGTTCGTCATCGCTGCTTTCATGGGCACCGCTACCGGTACTTCCATGGGCACCATCTCCGCCATCACTCCCATCGCTGTCGGCGTTGCGGAAAAGGGTGGCCTGAACATGATGGTTGTTCTGGGCGCAGTTATCGGCGGCGCTATGTTCGGTGATAACCTGTCCATGATCTCCGATACCACCATCGCCGCTACCCGCAGCCAGCACTGCGAGATGCGTGATAAGTTCCGCGTGAACTTCCTCACCGCTCTGCCTGCCGCTCTGGTCACCATCGTGGTGCTGCTGATCGTGGGCCGTCCCGAGACCGTTACCGAGATCGGCGACCTGTCCTACAGCTTCATCAAGGTTATTCCCTATCTGCTGGTTCTGATCCTGGCTCTGGTCGGCATGAACGTGTTCCTGGTGCTGACCATCGGCATCTTCGCTGCCGGTATCGTGGGCATCGCCACCGGCGCTATCGATCTGGCCGGTTTCGCTCAGGCTGTTTACAACGGCTTCTGCGGCATGAACGAGGTCTTCTTCCTGACCCTGCTGTGCGGCGGTATGTCTGAGCTGATCGCCAAGAACGGCGGTATCGAGTGGATCATCCAGAAGTTGGGCAAGGTCATGAAGGGCAACAAGTCCGCTCAGGTGGGCATTGCCGCTATGGTCTCTCTCTGCGACTGCGCTACCGCTAACAACACCGTGGCTATCATCGTGGCTGGCGACATGGCCCGTGAGGTCTCTCACGAGTACAAGGTTGACCCCCGCCGCACCGCTTCTCTGCTGGATATGTTCTCCTGCGTGTTCCAGGGCATCATCCCCTACGGCGCGCAGCTCCTGGTAGCTTCCTCCCTGTGCAACGCTACCGTTACCAACGGCACCACCATCAGCGCCGCCAACATCCTTGGCTCTCTGTGGTATTGCTGGTTCCTGGCTGCTTTCGGCATCCTGTCTATCTTCATCCCCTTCGCCGATGGTGTCTGCCGCAAGGATCCCTGGAACTGGGAGTATGACTGCGCTGAGTCCAACGTGGCCGCTAAGAAGGCCCTGTTGGAGAAGGAAGCCGCTGAGGCACAGCAGTAATCAAACATTGGATCTCTCCTACTCTCGCACTCTCCTAACGGAAAACGCCGGCCATTGGCCGGCGTTTTCCTGTTGCCTGCAAGGTTCTGTGTTTCAGGCGAAAAGAACCTGCGCAAAAAATAAACCGGACGAAATCGTCCGGTTCATTTATTTATATGTGCTTATTTGCCGACGATCTGACGATGCAGGGAAGAGGTATATGCAATGGAACGCTGAATAGACTGTTCCAGAAGGCGGACAAATCCCTCGGCGTGAGAGGAGAGCTTGGCGTTCTGCGGATAGATCCAGCCCAGTCGTACCGGATCCTTGTCTGCCAGAGGGATGGTGACCACATTGGCAGGGGAGAGATGCTCTGCAAGGAGGCCGCTGCCGGTGCTGTAAGCGTCCGTATTGGCCAGAACATTCATGGCGGTGGAGCGGTTGTTGACAATGATGGCCTTGGAGGGCTTACGCATGGATACCATGGGAAGCTCTTCAGAAAAGTCCACGGCTACGCCCTGAGCCTGTTCAAAGGAACTGTAAGGATAGCCCTCCAGATCTGCCTCCGACACGTGTTCCAGTTGGGTGAGGGGATGTCCTTTCCGGACGTATACACAGGGGGGCACCGCCGCCAGCTCGTGGAAGGTCAGCTCCCGGGCGTCCAGCAGACGGCAGACGATCTTTTCCGTTAATTTGGTCAGGAAGATGACGCCGATGTCCGCCCGGTGGTCATACACATCGTCGATCACGCCGTCCATGCTGGTCTCTTTCAATGTATATTGATAGCGGTTTTCCTGATTTTGCTGGAGCATTTCCAGGAAAGCGTCCTCAGTAAAGGGATACCGCTGGGTGGAAACGCTGAAATGCACCGGCGCGATGGTGCTGCGGGATTCGCCGTACAGGCTCTCGATCCGCTGCTTCTGCTCCAGCAGCGAGACTGCATAGCCCAGAAACTCCTTGCCCTCCGGCGTGAACTCCACGCCCCGGTTGCTGCGGACGAAGAATTTGATACCCAATTCCTCCTCCAGTTCCCGCACGGCGGTGGAAATACCGGATTGGGACAGGAACAGCTTGTGGGCGGCCTTGTTGATGGAACCGCATTTGGAGATTTCTACCACATACGTCAGCTGCTGAAAGGTCATTGGATCGTCTCCTTTTTACAAAATTCATAAAATTTTTCACAGGATGCCGCAGGGGAACACAAGTCCGTCCGCCGGGCTCCCATGGATATAGTTACGCATCATTTGTTGAACCACATTATACGGAGCCTATCACGAAAAGTCAATCCATTATTAAAATAACTGTGAATGAATTGCGAAAAAGAGATACTAACACCTTTTCGCGGAACGTGATAGTATAATAGGTGAAATCCAATAAAAGTATCCGATGAGACTTTCCGGTTTACGGCAAATGTTTACATAAATTTTGCGTGTAAACACCTCTCTGCTCGACTCGCTCTCTCCTTTTGCCAGAAACGTGGAAAGTTCTTACAGATAACTGAAAAACGATAACAACAAAATTTGCCGGTCTCACCGGCCCCGGAACAAGGAAAGGAAGGCATTTATTATGGATTGCAAGAACATGGGCTTCGCTACTCGTCAGATTCACGCTGGTAAGCATGACAACGGTGTCGGCGCACTGTGCACCCCGATTTATCAGACCTCTACCTTCGAGTTTGATACCGTGCAGCAGGGCGGCGCCCGCTTCGCTGGTCAGGAAGAGGGCTACATCTACTCCCGTCTGGGCAACCCCTCTCTGACTCAGGTCGAGGAGAAGCTGGCTGCTCTGGAAGGCGGCGAGGCTGCTCTGGCTACCGCTTCCGGCATGGGCGCTATCTCCTCCGCTCTGTGGAGTTCTGTTGAGGCCGGTGACGAGATCGTTGCCAGCGATACCCTGTATGGCTGCACCTTCGCTCTGCTGAACCACGGCATGAGCAAGTTCGGCGTGGGCGTGAAGTTTGTTGACTTCGCCGATCTCGCTGCCGTGAAAGCCGCTCTGACCGAGAAGACCAAGGTTGTCTATCTGGAGACCCCCTGCAACCCCACTCTGAAGGTGGTTGACATCGCTGAGGTCGCCAAAATCGCTCACGAGTACAACAAGAACATCCGCGTCATCGTGGATAACACCTTCTGCTCTCCTTACATCCAGCAGCCCCTGAGCCTGGGTGCTGACGTGGTTGTCCACAGCGCTACCAAGTACATCAACGGCCACGGCGACGTGATTGCGGGCTTCGTGATTTCTGACGCTGAGTTCATCGGCAAGTGCCGTATGTTCGGCCTGAAGGATATGACCGGCGCCGTTATGAGCCCGTTCAACGCCTTCCTGATCGCCCGCGGCCTCAAGACGCTGGACATCCGTATGGAGCGCCACAGCGCCAACGCCATGAAGGTTGCCGAGTTCCTGCACGATCATCCCGCCATCGACAAGGTCTATTATCCCGGTCTGGAGGACTTCGAGGGCCACGAGATCGCCAAGAAGCAGATGAAGCTGTACGGTGGCATGATGTCCATTGAGCTGAAGGCCGACCGCGATGCCGTTGCCAACGCTCTGAACAAGCTGCAGTTGTGCACCATCGCCGTGTCTCTGGGCGATGCCGAGACGCTGGTCGAGCACGCCGCTTCCATGACTCACTCCACTTACACTCCCGAGGAGCTGAAGGCTTCCGGCATTTCCGAGGGTCTGGTCCGTATCTCCGTCGGTCTGGAAGATCCCGATGACATCATCGCTGATCTGAAGGCTGTCCTGGACACCTTGGTGTAATTTACACAAAAAAAATTGACCCGCCGCTCCTCTTGAAGGAGGGGCGGCGGGGTTTTTGACCGGATCGGCAAGGGTTGACAGAAGCCGGATCCGTGTTTATACTTGAATCGTGGACGATTCAAGGAATTCTGTCTACGGCATGATTTGGAAAATCAGCACGAAACGATTTGGAAAGGAAGTACATCATTATGAATTACACCAACACTCCCGATGCCCCCGCCGCAATCGGCCCCTATTCTCAGGCTATCTCCGCCAACGGCTTCCTGTTTGCTTCCGGCCAGGTCCCCCTGATGCCCGGTACCGGTGAGATCGTCGGCACCACCATCGAGGAGCAGGCTGAGCGCGCCTGCCAGAGCATCAAGGCCATTCTGGCTGCTAACGGCCTGGGCTTCGAGGACGTCATCAAGACCACCTGCTTCCTGGCTAACATGGAAGACTTCGCTGCTTTCAACGGCGTGTACGGCAAGTATTTCACCGGCAAGCCCGCTCGTTCCTGCGTGGCCGTGAAGGAGCTGCCCAAGAAGCTGCTGTGCGAGATTGAGATCATCGCTGTCTGCAAGTAAGACATTTCTGACAACCAAAGAGCACCAAAAAGCAAAGCGTTTGTTTTGAAATGGACAGGCCGCTTTTCCGCTGAACGGCGGAAAAGCGGCCTGCAGTTTTTGAAAATAGTTTAATAGAGGAGAGAGTCCTGGCTGCCGGGAAGAAAAGGTATGTGTGCGGAAAACCCAGGGGACGCGCCATTGAAATCAAACATTTTCAGGACTTTTGTGAAGCTCTGAAAACAGAAGACAGAGTGTGTCGAAAAAAAATTCAACACGAAAAAAGAGACGCCCGACCGGGCGTCTCTTTTTGTGCATATAGGGGGATTATGTGAAAAACGGGGATAGCCGAATAAAACCAGTCGCTATTTTCTGCGCGGTCACATCTGGAACAGGGTGATCATCAGCGGCATCGTGATGATGCAGAGCAGCATGGTCACCGTGTTGATCAGACTGGCATAGAGGGCATCCCGACCGAACATCTGACTGAACTGGGTCACAATGTTGGCGGAGGGCGCGATCACAGAGAGCAGACTGATGATGATCAGCGTTTCTCCGTGAGGGGCCAGCGCGGCCAGACCGCTGTATTTGGCAACGCAGACCAAAATAACCGGCAGTACGATCAGTCGCAGCAGCACAGGCTTCCAGAGCTGGCGATAGGAGCGCAGATGCTGCATATCCATATCCGCCATCAGCATACCGATGATCAGCATGGCAACCGGGCCCATGGTATTTCCGGCCATGGCGAATGCCGACCGAATGACTGCGGGCAGCTGGATCTGAAATGCAAACAGAAACAGACCTATGGCAATCGCCAGAATGTTCACATTGCATACCAGATCCCGCAGGGAGATCTCTTTTTTGCCGCTGATGAGGATCCGGGCATGGGTCCATACCAGAATGGTCTGCACGATAGAGTAGCAGGTCACATACATGACCCAATCTTCACCAAAAATTCCGATGACAAGCGGAACCACCATGTTGGTGCAGTTCGAGTACATGACAGAGGCTGTTTCCACTGTATTTAGGCAAAACAGCTTTGCCGACAGTCTTCCCAGCACGAGACTCAGCACGTTCATCATCAGTGCAGATAGAAGCGAAAGCTCCATCATGCGTACGGTATCCGTTGTGCGCTCGATCTGAAAAGCGTTCAGGATCACGCAGGGGATGATGACATACAGCAACAGCATGGACAGTACACGACTGTCCTCTGATTTCAAGATACCGGCCTTTACAATGGCCCAACCCAGAAAGATAATGATAAACAACTGGGCGATCTGCTGCAGCAGGATCAGACTCAGCATTTCTCCTCTACGTCTTTCAGACGGCCCAGATAGGGACTTTCCGTAGTGCTCATGCTGGAAGCGGCATTTTTAAAGCGCTCCACGCTGGCGGTGGATTCCTTGACGGGACGGAGGGTGCCGGCGCCGGCCACGCAGCCGCCGGGACAGCCCATGCCCTCCAGCAGATAGCCGTTGCGCTTGCCGGCCTTAGCCATGGCCAGCATCTTGCGGCATTCCTTCAGACCATCGCCGTACTCAATGAGGATCTCACGATCCGGGTCAATGTGCTTGATGGCTTCCACCACAGCGGCAGCCACGCCACCGCCCACGGCGAAGCCGCGGCCAAAGCCGCTGCCCTCGTCCATGCCGTCAGCAGGATCTGCCTCAAGGGTCTTGAAGTCGATCTCCTTGGCGTCAAACATACCCAGAAGCTCCTCGAAGGTCAGCACAAAATCCACGTCGGAACGGACGGACTTCCGGTTGGCCTCCAGCTTCTTGGCGGCGCAGGGCCCGATAAAGACGATACGGGCGTTGGGATGGTCCTTCTTGACCATCCGGGCGGTGATAACCATGGGGGTCAGGGCCATGGAGATGTTGTCCTTGAACTGGGGGAAGAGCTTCTTGGCCATCATGGACCAGGCGGGGCAGCAGCTGGTGCCCATCCAGTCAATCTTTTCCGGCACCTCCCGCAAAAAGTCGTTGGCCTCCTCCACGGTGCACAGGTCAGCGCCGATGGCTACTTCCACCACGTCGGCAAAGCCCAGGGTCCGCATGGCGGTTTTCAGCTTGGCGGGAGTAGCGTCGGGGCCGTACTGTCCCACAAATGCGGGAGCCACGCAGGCGATGACCTCTTCACCACGCTTGATGGCCTGGATCAGCTGGAAGATCTGGCTCTTGTCGGCGATGGCGGCGAAGGGGCAGTTCACCAGGCACATACCGCAGGAGACGCACTTATCATAATTGATCTTAGCCCGGCCCAGCTCATCGGACTCGATGGCGTCCATGCCGCAGGCGGCAGCACAGGGGCGCTCCACCTTGGAGATCGCCCGGTAGGGGCACTGGTTAAAGCACTTGCCGCACTTGATACACTTGCTCTGATCAATGTGGCAGCGCTTGTTTTC
>ENA-UPSY01003587-UPSY01003587.1-human-gut-metagenome-genome-assembly--contig:-NODE-3587-length-11108-cov-2.871544_pt1 | contig 11108 bp, 7 predicted proteins | sample MGYA00250044_ERZ773365 | MGnify/ENA primary metagenome ERZ773365 (study PRJEB29103, sample SAMN06111932) | human gut metagenome | biome: human gut; feature: ankylosing spondylitis patient; material...
TGGATTTGTTGGCTGGTTGTTATTATTACACTCACAATTCGACATAATTACTTTGCAGTTTTATCAAATGGCAAATAAGACTTTCAGCAGATGCCGGAATAGCAAATACACATACAACCAATGCTACAAATGCGCTTTTTACTAAATTTTTCATGACATTCAAATTTAATTGTTAATAATTATGTTGTCGAACTCTTATTTCTAACCGCGTTCGTAAAACAATATGAAAAACTTATGCCGAAAATTTCGCAGCAAAAGGGAGCGTAAAACAAATCATTATTAATCAATTACTTAAAAATCATAAAACAGAATAGTTATACTCTATTTACATTTATTATATGGAAAATCCCCCTATTCGTTCTACAGATTTGGGTAAAATCTCCACACCCAAAAACAATTGTCACCGGGATACCGACAAAAAAGCGGTCACCTTTCCGGATAACCACTTTTTCCTGTAGATTTAATAAAATCTAATCTATTGTTTTGGGCAGTTATATACATATTTACACTTATAAACGTACAGTCAGGGTAACATATATAAACACTTCTATTTATATTCTAAAACATCCCAAATAGGTGACAAAAAACAGAAGAAAATTTACCAAACAGGGTGAAGACAGGCAATACAAACGTTACATCTCCTATTCATAGCCTATTCACTCCTTATTCCCGACGTTGTTGTATAGGAGGTGAATCGGAGATGAATAAGGGTTAATCCCTATCCTGAGAGGTTCCAGACCTGCAAATCACCTGCAATAGGTGGCATGAATAGTGGCCGCCCCGACAAGCCGAATAGTCAGAAAAGACAGCAAAAAACAAGAAATAGAATTTTTGAAATCTTCAAAATAGCGTTTTCCGGCCTCCCTCATGGTTTTAAGTGCCGCTTTATTCACCGCCCCGAAAAGACAGGCTTCCAAAGAAGCCGATGATAACTACGGAATAAAATGCCCATCGCTTCTTCGTCGCCTTTCGCCAATAAACGGATAATATTTTTTTTCCTGTTCTTCTGCCATCGGTCCGTTTATTCTACCTCCAACCGTCTGTCTTTCGGATATTTCACCTTATAACGCAGGATAAGATCGCGCTGTTCGCCGGGTTGCAAGGTCAACGGCCAGGTAACGATACCGGTATCGCCGTCCACTTTGCCACCGCTCACCTCTTCGGCAGTCACGGTAATGCTGCTGTTGGCGGAGACGGGCAACTGATCGTAAAGAGTCAGATCAACCGCCTGCGGACGATTATTCCGAACGGATATTTTCCAACCTATCGTCTGTGTCTGCATAGCTCCCATCAGTTTCCGCGAGGTATATTCATGCTCTTTCGTGCGCTGTACGGCAATCTGCCGGTCGCGTCCGAGAGAAAACGAAAGCGTATCCCCGGCCGTATTCACATCGAGCACCGATTTACCGATGAACGTGCCTTCGAAATAAATGTTGGCTTCTCCCTCCAACAGGTTAAGCTTGCTCCAATCGGTAACCTGTGCCATCAAAAAGGCATCTTTATCGATTTTCGGAGTACACCGGTAGACATAAGAGACCGGCAGTTCATAGCGGCCTATCTCTGCCACAATAGGCTTATTGTCCGATAAAACCGTATAGGGCATCTTAATCCCGAACTCATAACCTGTCGGTTGCCGGGTTTGTTCTACTTCAATCGGTATGCTCCCCGCCTCCTCTTCGGCAACTACCTCTTCCACAGGCGCGGTAGCCCTAAGAGCCAGAGTGTTTTTCCGGACTTTCCGGGGAGAGCCATGACCGGCAACCACCACTTCCTCCAAACTTTGCGTATCAGGATCCAAGACAACATGCAACGTATTGCTACGCACATCAACCGTCCGCGAAGTATAGCCGATATACGCAAATTCCAACCGGTGTTGTCCCTCGGGCATCGTCAACGAATAACGGCCGTCGACATCCGTAGCGCAACCGATAGTAGTACCCGGAATTTTAACCGTAGCTCCGATCAAGGGTTCATGGGTAATGGCATCCGAAACAATACCCGATACGTTATTTCCATTCATTTCATCGCGATAGACCGGTGCCGCCCATCCATAATTCAGCCGATAAGGCAACAGCCGGGGAGCCACATTCCCCGTTGAGGGACTGGAGGAAGAGAGCGACAAAGCGACATTTTTCCATGCTTCGCCCGTATGTTGAAAGATATTCGCTTTATAAGTAATGGAAAGTGGTTCGGTCAGGCTCTCCGAACGAATGTCGTAGGAAGGAAACCAACCGGCATTTTTAACATAATAGCTCAAGGTAAAGGTTACGGTACAGGCAGCCGGAGCATGAATACCCACCAGGATTTCCCCGGTACGTTTCAAGTCCTTCCCTTTCACCTGGGCCAATTCCCGGGACACCTGCCGATGCCGCCCGGACAGTTCTTCCAGCTGCCCGCCAATAGTCAATTCTTCGGCAGTGAGCGCTTTCATCCGTTCGGTGAAATAAGCGGTCGCTTCCCGGACAGTCGCCATAGTCAACGCATTGCTTTTACCACCTATCGTACAATTGTTTTTCAATACCTCCTGCCCCGCCTTCACGACAGCAAGAGCCGCTTTCCGTTCTTCCTGTTGTTTTTCTATTTTTTTCAAAGTCTGCTGCAACTGCTCCTGCTTACGCCCTACCGCCACACTGTCCAGGAAATTATATTGCAGATTCACATTCGTGATCGTCAGTTTTCCCTTCGCACTCACCTGCATACTCCGGGCATCGAGATAAGGTGAAAGACCGGTAAACAGTAAAGCCGAATTGCCAGCCGGGATGTCCACCCGTTTAGTACGGGTTACCTGTGCTCCGTCGATAAACAGCATGACTTTCTCTGCCACCGTTTCCACTTTGCGCTGAGCCGTCGACACCGTGGTCACTATACACAGACAAAGAACCAGCCCTACATAATTCCTGAACTTTTCCATAATCCCAATTAAAATAAGGTATCTATAATTCCTCTGACCTTTGTTTCAGTATACAAATATAGTGAAAGGTGAGAGCAAAAACAACAAACTGGTTTGATTGATTTTACCGAACCGAAAACAACAGGAGCCATGATAATACAAAACGGCCGCCGGAACCCCGGCAGCCGTTTCTTTATCATCGGATAATATTTTTACTTCCTGGCCAGTTGAAGCAAAATTTCCATGACCTGGATAGCGCTCTTCGATACTTTCGTACCGGGTCCGAATACGGCAATTGCACCAGCATCGAACAGGAATTGATAATCCTGGTGAGGAATTACACCACCCACATATACGAGGATATCTTCCCGGCCTAATTTTTTCAATTCGGCGATAACGGCTGGTACCAGCGTTTTGTGTCCGGCAGCCAGAGAAGAAACACCAACGACATGCACATCGTTTTCAACAGCTTGTTTAGCCGTTTCTTCCGGTGTCTGGAACAAAGGTCCCATATCGACATCGAAGCCCATATCGGCATAACCGGTGGCAACCACTTTGGCTCCCCGGTCGTGACCGTCCTGGCCCATTTTAGCGATCATGATACGTGGACGACGTCCGGTCAGTTCGGCAAACTCATCGGTCATTGCCTTTGCTTTCTCGAAGTCGGCATCTTCGCCGGCAACACTTGAATATACTCCACTCACGGTTCTGATAACAGCTTTATAACGTCCGACAACTTTTTCACATGCATAGGAGATTTCTCCCAGAGAAGCGCGTTTCTTAGCAGCATCTACAGCCAATTCCAGCAAATTACCTTCGCCGGTTTCGACACATTTGGTGATAGCGTCCAGAGCAGCGTCTACTTCAGCCTGATTACGTTCGGCTTTCAGTTTTTTCAGACGGGCGATCTGAGCTTCACGAACTGCAGTATTATCAATTTCAAGAATATCGATCGGATCCTCTTTGTCTAAACGGTATTTATTCACTCCTACAATTGTCTGTTCGCCACTATCGATACGGGCCTGTGTACGGGCAGCAGCTTCTTCAATACGCAGTTTTGGCAAACCGGATTCTATAGCCGCAGCCATACCTCCCAGTTTCTCAATTTCCTGAATATGTTCCCAAGCCTTATGTACCAATTCGTTGGTCAGGTTTTCTACATAGTAAGAACCGGCCCATGGGTCGACTGCCTTACAAATGGTAGATTCTTCCTGGATATAAATCTGAGTATTACGGGCAATACGGGCGGAAAAGTCGGTCGGCAATGCAATAGCCTCATCCAATGCATTGGTATGCAATGACTGTGTATGTCCCAGAGCAGCTCCCATAGCCTCGATACAGGTACGTCCTACGTTATTGAACGGATCCTGTTCGGTCAGTGACCAACCGGAAGTCTGGGAGTGTGTACGCAGAGCCAGGGATTTCGGATTTTTCGGATTGAATTGTTTAACAATCTTAGCCCACAACAGACGACCGGCACGCATTTTAGCAATTTCCATAAAATGGTTGGTTCCGATAGCCCAGAAGAAGGACAGACGCGGAGCGAAAGCATCGATATCCATTCCGGCGTTTACTCCGGCACGCAGATATTCCAAACCGTCGGCCAGGGTATATGCCAACTCGATATCGGCGGTAGCACCTGCTTCCTGCATGTGATAACCGGAAATAGAGATAGAGTTGAACTTCGGCATATTCTTGGACGTATATTCGAAGATATCGGCGATGATCTTCATCGAGAATTTCGGCGGGTAAATATAGGTATTACGCACCATAAATTCTTTCAGGATATCGTTCTGAATGGTTCCGGACAGCTGCTCCAGGGTAGCCCCTTGTTCCAATCCGGCGACAATATAGAAAGCCAGCACCGGAAGCACGGCCCCGTTCATGGTCATAGATACGGACATCTTATCCAAAGGGATCTGATCGAACAGGATCTTCATGTCCAGGATAGAGTCGACAGCCACACCGGCTTTACCGACATCCCCGATTACACGCGGGTGGTCGGAGTCGTATCCACGGTGAGTAGCCAGGTCGAATGCCACAGACAAACCTTTCTGTCCGGCAGCCAGGTTACGACGATAGAAAGCATTCGACTCTTCAGCGGTAGAGAATCCGGCATACTGACGGATCGTCCAGGGACGCAAAGGGTACATGGCAGAATACGGTCCACGGAGATAAGGCGGAATACCGGCAACATAATCCAGATGTTCCATACCTTTCAAATCATCGGCAGTATATACCGGTTTCACCGGAATCAACTCAGGGGTCGTCCAGTTTTTAGCGATGTGGTTGGCTTTTTCCCATTCAGCGGCGCTCATGGAAGCCTTTTCAGACGCTTTAATATTTATATCTTTAAAATTCGGTTTCATGTTTCAATAGTTAAAAAGTTACAGAGTTACCCGTTACTTTATTTAATACCTAATTTTACCTGGTAGCCTTTCAGTTCTTCCAGTACATTGTTCTTCACGTGGATATAGTTCAGCAATCCTTTTGCTTCCAGTTCGGGACGGCTTTCTGGATTACCCGCAACTACAACGATAGCTTTATCTTTCAGTTTTTCGAAAGCTTCGGGTGCAAATCCGGCATATTCATCGTCGGAGCTACACAGCACAACGATAGCGGCTTTATTGTCCAGACACGCCTGAACCCCTTCATCGACCGTCTTGAAGCCATTGTTATCTTTTACTTCAAATCCGGCACAAGCGAAGAAGTTACATGCAAACTGAGCCCGTGCTTTACGCATAGCCAGATTACCCATCGGAAACATATAGACAACCGGACGACCGTTTTTAGCCGAGAAAGCATCGGTTTGCAGGCGCATCGCCTCGAATGCAGCCGGTCCGCGGTAAGGTTTCAGGGTTTCGATTTCAGCGCCTTCGGCAGTTTCGTCTTCGGGTTCGAAGATGCAGGCACACAGCTGACGATCGATCTTTTCGTTGAAGTTAGGGAACTGGTTAACACCCACAAAGTTTTCTTTACGCTGAGCGATAGCCAGGTCACGAGCCTGGGCGGTAGCTTTCACAGCAGCCTGAACAAACCCTTTCTTCAATGCTTCGATATATCCTCCCTGTTCCTGAGTTTCCAGGAATAATTTCCAGGCAGCTTCAGCAATATTCTGGGTCAGTTCCTCGATATAATATGAACCGCCGGCAACATCGACGATCTTGGCAAAGTGCGACTCTTCTTTCAGCAACAACTGCTGGTTGCGGGCAACACGTTCCGCCACGTCGGAGGGATGACATTCGAAGGTATCGTCGAACGGATGAACGGTGAACGAATCGACACCGCCCAATACGGCCGACATCGTTTCGGTCTGAGTACGCAGCATATTTACGTTCGGATCGTATACGGTTTTATTCCATTCAGAAGTTTCTGCATGGATATTCATCTTACATTTGCAATCGCAAGACGGATTGTAGGCTTTCACGACGTGAGCCCACAAGTAACGGGCAGCCCGCAATTTAGCGATCTCCATGAAATACTTGGAACCGGTAGCGAAGTGGAAACGGATTTTCGGAGCCACTTCATCGATCTTCATTCCTGCATCCGTCAGTTTGTCCAGATATTCAACACCGGCAGCCAGTGAGAATCCCAACTCCTGAACGATAGAAGATCCTGAGTTATTGAAAACATATCCACCTACTTCAATGGTCTTGAAGTTTTTGTAGGCAGCCATTTTTTCAAGATTTACTTTTACGTTTTCGAAAGGTTTGTCGCAACAGTTCTTTCCTTTCCGGGTGAGAGCGGTCAACGGATCGACATTGATTCCCCCCTGTATTTTCTCAGGTGCAATACCTCTTTCTTCCACAACAGCCTTAAATGCATCCAGGATACTTCCTTTTTTACATCCGGCGACAAAGTTGATTTCCACACATTCCAAGCAGATGTCTTTCAGGAGGACTTCCATATCTGCTTTGGTAAATTCCTGGCATCCATTCAGTACAAAACCCAGTGAGTTGACACCGCGATTCAATACATCCAATGCTTTTTTATTTGCTTCAGCCAGATCTTCCACAACGATATCCTGACGTACATACCAATCGTTGTTATCTTTTTTGTTACCTCTCACAAACGGGAATTCGCCGGGTAGACAATCCAGATTTTTCAGATCCTGCATATTCTCCAACCGGTACATCGGCTGAACATTAAAACCCTCATTGGTTCTCCATACAAGCTTTTTATTGAAATCGGCCCCTTTCAGGTCGACAGTGACTTTGTCGATCCACTCTTGCATTGTGTTCGGCGCAAACTCACTGAAAAGCTTACAATTTTCTTTTTCTGCCATAATTTATATATTTAACTGTAACTGTTTGTTTGAAAAAACGAACAAATTTAACCCTTTCAAAGGATTAAAAAAATTATTTAGTGCCTTTTTTCCGTATTTAGAACGTTTGTACCCCCGTCACTTTTATCCTTCCTCATTCAGGCGCCGATAAATACGTACGGTTCCGGCTTCTTCCGGATTACCGTTATCCCATATCTTTATCCGCAATTCATTTTGATCTACCGATTGCCATTCCCCGATCCCCAATTCATTTTGCCGGGTATCCAACTCTTCGCAAATCAGCTTATCGCCTTCTTTTTTCATCCGGAAACGTGTAACTCCACACCACAACTCATTTCCAAGCGTATCTTTCCCGGTATAAAAACACAGGTTATAAATTCCGGCAGTCACCTCCATCTCATAATACAGCTGATTCGCTTCGTATCTCCACCGACCGACGAAAGGAGCCGCCAACCCGGGGAAATCACTGCAGATAGAAAACCATTATCCAACTGGCTTTGGATAATGGTTTTATTGAAAATCCAGAAAGTAAACTAAAACCGTCCGGTCTAACCGGATGCTCTATGCTGTAGAAGAACGACGGTAGCTTTCGGGGGAACTACCCGAAACACGACTGAAATATTTGGAGAAAAGTGATTGTTCATTAAACCCTAATTCGTAGGCTATTTCCTTAATGGCCATTGGTGAATTACGCAACAGAATCTGTGCTTCGAGCACGATGTATTCCTCTATCCACCGTGCGGCACTGCGTCCGCTCACCAGTCGGATTACAGTAGTAAGATGGCGGGGAGTCAGTGAAAGCTCGTCAGCATAAAATGATACGCGCCGTTGCTTACGGTAATGGGTGTGTAGCAAATCGAGGAAATCATAAAAGATCTTCTCACTGTGCGACGCGGGAGTGGCAGTGTCTTCCAGCCGCCGACAGATATTACGTACTTGACAGAACATACCCAGGATGAGCGGATAAAGAGTATCTGCGGAATCTCTCAAACCAGGAGCATCGGCGCAAAGACATAGGAGCTCGTAGAAGCGAGTCAGCCGCTCGTGTTCATCATCATGGACGGCAATGAAAGCATCACGTATCGCAATCTTTCCCAAGGTACGCTCAGCAAAAACAAGCTGCCTCCAAAAAGATTTGGAAAGCAACAGCCCTACACATCGGAAGCCGGGGCTGCGGCTTACAATACGACAGGCACAGGGTGTGATGAAACACAACAAGTGTTCACGGTTGAAGCGATAGGACTGTAAGTTGATATCCAATTGCATTTCTCCATCCAGACACAAAAAAAGACAGGGTATATCTATCTTTACCGGATTATCGTGTGTGCCGAAAAGGTCATTTTCGCGCCAAATCACGAAAGGAGTCACCTCTTTACCCAACTGCAAGCGTTGAAGCAATTTATCGAATGTAAATATAGACTGAATCATACAAATAGACATGTAAATAGGGTTAATAAACTATTCAACCCTTAATAATCGTACGAATATACAAATAAAATGCAGAAAAGCACATTTACAAGCGTGAAAAATCTCCGTTACTTTGTACCGAAACCAAATCAGATGACAATGAACAAAAAGTTATTGACTGTGGCGCTCTCACTGACGGTCATTCCGTCAGTTCTTTTGGCGCAGAAATCGGCTACGGAACACACTATCCGTGCCAACGAAGCTGTAAAGACGGAACTGAATTTCAACGACCGTCAGGACTATGAAGATGCCAACCGGGGCTTTATCGCAAGCATCGATGGAAACGCTGTACTGGACAAAGAAGGCAAAGTTTCTTATTCTGTGGAAGAATGGGATTTTCTGAAGAGCAATACTCCTCAGACAGCCAACCCGAGTCTGTGGAGACAGTCGCAACTCAACCGCATAAACGGACTATTTGAAGTGATACCCGGCAAACTTTATCAGGTGAGAGGATTCGACATAGCCAACATGACTTTCATCCGTTCTGATAATGGCTGGATTATCATTGACGTGACGACTACAGATGCCGCTGCCAAGGCGGGCTATGACCTCATAAAAAAGCATGTGGCAGACCTACCTGTACAAGGCGTAATTTTCACCCACCCTCATGGCGACCATTACGGAGGTATCACTGCGATGAAGGAGGCTTCATCTAAAAAGGATTTCGACATCATCGCTCCCAAAGGCTTCATGGCCTCGGCACAAAACGAAAACGTGCTGGCCGGAGTGGCTATGACCCGCCGTGCCACTTATATGTATGGTTTGCAATTGCAACCGGGTGAAAAAGGTACATTGGGTTGTGGTCTGGGACAGCGTATGTCAACGGGTAGCAAAGGTATCGCCCGCCCTACCATTGAAATAGCAAACACCGGAGAGAAACACACCATTGACGGCGTGGAGATGGAGTTTGTCTATGTACTTGACACGGAAGCTCCCGTAGAAATCATGATTTGGCTTCCGCAACTGAAAGCCTTCTGTACGGCAGAAGATATGACGCACAACATGCATAATCTGCAAACGCTGCGTGGTGCGAAAGTGCGTAACGGACTGTTGTGGAGTAAGGCGGTGGATACGGCTATCGAACGTTACGGTGACCGGGTGGAAGTGTCATTCTCCACCCATCACTGGCCCACCTGGGGCAATGAACGCATCGTGGACTACTGGGAAGCTCAACGTGATATGTATCGCTATCTGCACGACCAGACCCTGCATTTGGCTAACCGTGGTCTGACACCTGATGAAATTGCCGAAGAGATGAAACTCCCCGCTTCGCTGGCATCGCAGTTCAACTGCCGTGGCTACTACGGTACGCTGAGCCACAACGTCAAGGCACAGTATGACCTTTACTTCGGCTGGTTCGATGGTAATCCGGCGCACCTTAACCCGTTGCCCCCTTCGGAATTGGGCGCCAAGTATGTAGAAGCTATAGGTGGTGCAGATAAGGTACTCGAAGTGGCCAAGGCCTCGTATGCCAAAGGTGAATACCGTTGGGTGGCTACGCTACTGGATAATCTCGTTTTTGCCGAACCCGAAAACAAAGAAGCACGCCAGTTGTTGTCCGACACATATTCCCAATTAGGCTATCAGGCGGAAAGCGGTCCGTGGCGTAACTTCTACTTGACTGGGGCTCAAGATTTATTCAAGAAGAATGTGCCTTACACATCAAAACTCATCAATGACGGTGTATTGTCCCAGATGGATATGGGCACTTTGCTCGACTACTGTGCCATCCAGTTGAACGGGGAGAAAGCTGGCGGAAAGGAAGCTGTTATCAACATTAACTTCACAGATACGAAGGAGAAGGTGATGCTGATGCTCAAAAATGGGGTGTTGAATCACCGCCTTGGCAGTCAGGATAAAAAAGCTGACCTGACCATGGAGATTGCGAAAATGGATTTCGTCAAACTGTTCTTCGGCAGAACGGATTTACAAACTTTGCGTAAGACGAACAAGGTGAAAACTACCGGAGACACCAAAGCTATAGATATGATCCGTAGTGCCTGCGAACCGGCAGATCCTAACTTCAACATTGTGTTGCCGTAAACAGGAACAATATATTGATTTTTAACATGGCGGGTACATAGATGTGTATCCGCCTTTTTCGTATCATCGCATGTGACTAAGTTTGCATCAGCAGACATAGCAAATTTGTTCTCCTGTCTCCTCCCTCAAAATGATCAAAAGCCACTAATAGAAGGATCTGGTACAAAACTATGTACTTCTTTCGATTTCAAACACTTTGCATTATTTTCTCCAAAGCCATCTGTATGTGAGCGAGTTTTCGTATATTTGTTCTCTAATTGATGATTATAACTGAAGATAAAGTTCCTGCCGTCGATTGAATTTATTATTGGGTCGGTGAGAATGGGGAATACGATTTTATTTATACTAAGCTAAACGAACAAATTCGTTTGTTTTTCGTTTTGCTATCGAACTGTGTTTTATTATGGTCGAGATAAAAAAAGG
>ENA-UPSY01003596-UPSY01003596.1-human-gut-metagenome-genome-assembly--contig:-NODE-3596-length-11081-cov-7.551618_pt1 | contig 11081 bp, 7 predicted proteins | sample MGYA00250044_ERZ773365 | MGnify/ENA primary metagenome ERZ773365 (study PRJEB29103, sample SAMN06111932) | human gut metagenome | biome: human gut; feature: ankylosing spondylitis patient; material...
TGCTGGAACGGGCGTAGCTTGTGCCGATGCAGGGCAGTCTCTCAATCCAATTTATCCGCAGACGAACCCGAACGGGAGGTCTGAGGATTATTTTGTACGCCTGAAGGATGTTTCTGTGTCGACTTTAGGCATGAAACAGGCTGAAGCGGTAAACAGTTATTATGCAGCATACAATGTTTACATTGGCCATGCCCGCCATGGGGATATTGTCAAAAAATATATCTCTTCCTCAAAGGCAACACCTTTCATTCTTCAGCAAAACGATTGATTGTCGAACGGCTTCAGGAGCTATTACTCAATGCTCGGAACAAGGTGGGATGCTCTATTTGTCTATATCTGCATATAGATGTTCAAACAAGCCTAGTCTAAATTTTACTGTCAGGATACGTCGTACTGATTCATCAATTCACCCCTCGGAGATCCGGTTTTCATCTACCAATTCGCACACCAGGCTATTCCAAGCCGAATTATGCATATTCAACATCGTGCTGGCCATGTTCTTCGGACATTAGGCACTGTTCGGGCTGTCGAAAGTCTATCTCTTCGGAATTTTGAAGGATTACCTCATGGTCAGCAGCATCGTCTTTACCATCTATTTCTTCTTCCTGGAGTACATCAAAGCACACGAAGGAACAAGTGGCCAAACTTTGCTCCGGGCGCTGAAAGTCTGCTGGTGATACTCTGTCTGATCATCGGGTTTTCCTCTTTACGCTGCTGCGGCAGTTCAACTTTTTGCGGACACGCTCTGACCGCTGGCGGTTCGCACCGGAGCTTCGATCCCTGAGAGCAGTTTTTTCTATCTATCGAGGCTTTGAGAAGTCCAAAATTCGTTAAACCCCGTACCGGAGCCCGCTCCATAATTCTATTTTTTTTCTGGCTCAATCAATTTTACATTTGGAAAATTCTGAAGCTTATACTACTTTTGTATGCGCAATCGTTCTAAGGATTGTCGCCCACTATTCTATTAACCAAAATTTTAATTATGCTAAAAACAATGACGTCATCATTATTCAGATGTTGCATGGCAGTTCTCGCTTTTGCCGCTCTGAATACACTGACGACTCTCCCAGGATCGGCACAGACCCGACCCGAGGGGGGGGGGAATGTCAGTGGTGTTGTAACTGATGAACACGGCCCGGTAATAGGTGCCGCCGTAACGATCAAGAACAGTCCGAACGGAGTTACAACCGGCATGGACGGGGATTTCACCCTCTCCAACCTGAAACCAAACGATGTGATTGTTGTGTCCTTTCTGGGCTACAAAACACAAGAGATCCCCTACACGGGACAAACCCATCTCGACATCAAACTGACGGCTTCCGCCGTATCCGTCGACGAAGTCGTGGTCACGGCTCTCGGTATCAAACGTCAGGAAAAAGCTCTGAGTTACAACGTACAGGAGGTCGCCTCCGAGGAACTCCTCCGGGGGCAGGATGTCAATTTCGTAAACTCGCTCAACGGAAAGATTGCTGGTGTGACCATCAACCGAAGCTCCAGCGGCGTTGGCGGCGCCACCCGCGTGGTGATGCGCGGTGCTAAATCCATCGAGGGCGACAACAACGTCCTCTACGTGATCGACGGTATTCCGCTCGTGAACACCGTACTCGGACAAGGTAACGAAGTCCTCGGAGGAGCCCGGGCAACCACGGAAGGTATCGCCGACTTCAACCCGGAAGATATTGAAAGCATCTCGGTGCTGAGCGGTCCTTCGGCCGCCGCTCTTTATGGCAGCAGCGCTGCCAACGGTGTAATTCTGATCACGACCAAGAAGGGCGAAGAGGGCAAACTCTCCATCACATTCTCTTCCACGTCGGAGTTCAGCAAGGCTTACATGACGCCCAAATTCCAGAATATCTACGGCAATACCGCCGGCTCCTACGAGAGCTGGGGAAACAAACTACCCACCCCCTCTTCCTTCGATCCGAAAACGGATTTCTTCGAAACCGGACAGACCTTCATCAATTCACTTACCCTTACTACCGGGAACCAACACAACCAAACCTATGCGTCAATCTCTTCTTCCAATTCCAAGGGTATAGTACCGAACAACACGTATGATCGTCTGAACTTGACAATCAGGAACTCTACTAAATTTCTCAAGGACAAGATCCAGCTTGATCTTGGAGCATCCTATGTCAGCCAGAAGGATCAGAACATGGTGTCGCAGGGCCAGTATCATAACCCCGTGATGGCGGTCTATCTGTTCCCTCGAGGAGAGAGCTGGGATGCCGTCAGAACCTTCGAACGGTATGACCAGAGCCGTAACATCTACACCCAGTACTGGCCGATCAGCGAAAGTACGTTCGCTACCGACAACCCTTACTGGACTGCCTTCCGGAACACCACGCCGAGCAAGAAGGATCGTTACATGTTCAACGTGGGGCTGACATACAACATCCTCGACTGGTTGAACGTCACGGCTCGCTACCGCCTGGACGATGCGAACATCGAATACGAAAGCAAGGTGTACGCCTCCACCAACCCGATCTTTACCGAGGGCTCCACAAAGGGTCTCTACGCATGGAACAACTACCGGGATCGTCAGGAGTATGCCGACGCAATGCTCAATATCAACAAGCAGTTCGGAGCCTTCAACCTCGCGGCTAACATCGGATATAGCTACTCCAACTACTGGGCTCAGACGAAAGGTTACCGAGGCCCGCTGAAACTAGTACCCAACCTCTTCTCTTTCGGCAACATCGATGCTTCGGGTGCCCGCCCCATCGAGGACGGCGGCAACAGCGCTGTGCGCAACAACGCCCTATTTGCCAATGTCGAGCTCGGCTGGAAGAGCATGCTCTATCTGACCCTTACAGGACGAAACGACTGGAATTCGCGGCTGGTGAATACTAAAGAGGAATCCTTCTTCTATCCTTCGATCGGTCTGTCGGGCATCATCTCCCAGATGGTTAACCTGCCCGATTGGTTCTCCTATCTGAAGGTTCGCGGATCGTATACCGAGGTCGGTGCTCCCGTCTCCCGTTCGGGGCTTACACCGGGAACCGTCACGACCCCGGTCGTGGGCGGTATTCTCCAGGAGACCGGCATCTATCCGTTCACGGACTTCAAGGCCGAGCGGACACGCTCGTATGAGTTCGGTCTCGAAATGCGGCTGTGGAACAACCTCCGGGCACAGGTAACCTACTACAAGTCCAATACCTACAACCAGACCTTCCTCGGTGAACTGCCCGAGTATTCGGGATACAAGCAGATCTATCTGCAGGCCGGAAATGTCGAAAACCGCGGATGGGAGGCTTCGCTTGGATACGAAAAGCACATCCGGGATTTCTTCGTATCCTCGACGCTGACATTCTCGCGCAACGTCAACGAGATCAAGGAGATGGTACACGACTACCATACCGACATGAGCATGGAGCCCATCAATATCCCGGAGGTTCTCAAGGACAATGGCCGCACCATTCTTCGAGAAGGTGGTAGCATCAATGACATCTACGCGACAACCTTCCTCAAAAAAGACAGCCAGGGATTTGTCGAGATCGGTGGCGATGGTACGTTCTCCGTCGAGGCCGGCGAACCGGTCTATCTGGGCAAAACAACTCCGGACTTCACCCTCGGATGGAACAACGCATTCGCCTACAAGGGATTCAATTTGAGTTTCCAGCTCAACGGACGCTTCGGCGGTGTGGTAACCTCCTCGACTGAAGCCATCCTGAATCGCTTTGGCGTATCGAAAGCCTCGGGCGACGCCCGTCAGGCCGGCGGTGTCATGCTCGCCGGACAGGGGCTTGTGGATGCGCAGACATACTACAAGATGATCGGTACGGGAAACTACCAGACTTCGGGATACTATGTCTACAGCGCTACCAACATCCGGCTGCAACAGCTGACATTCGGCTACACCTTCCCGAACAAATGGTTCAGGAATGTGCTGAAGGATCTTACGCTCACCTTCATCGCTAACAACCCCTGGATGATTTACTGCGAGGCTCCGTTCGATCCGGAACTCACCCCTTCGACAGGCACATACGGACAGGGCAACGACTATTTCATGCAGCCCAGCGTAAGAAGCTATGCGTTCAGTATCAAGTTTAAATTCTGACAAGATGAAAAACATCCCATATAAATCAATGGCATTTGCAGGAGCCTTGTCGTTACTGACTCTGTCTTCGTGCAATTACGAGGAGATAAATACCAATCCGTATGAAGTGACGGAAGAGATGGAAACCATGGACGGCATTGCCGTCGGGGCATCCATCACGACCATGGAGCGATATGTCGTTCCGGTCGGCACCCAGGCGGACGGTACCGACATCATCAACCAGTACCAGATCGCTTATCACCTTTCGGCAGACTGCTGGAGCGGATATTTCGGCCAGGATAACAGGTGGCAGAGCGGTATGTGCAACGTGAACTATTACCTGAATAATGACTGGGTATCGGCGACCTACAAAAACTCATATACCGAGATGATGTCGCCGTGGAAAAAGGTCAAGCAGTATGCGGAAGAGACCGGCGACATGGCGCCGTTCGCCCTGGCCCAGATCCTGAAAATATCAGCCTGGCACAAGACACTGGAATCTTTCGGCCCAATTCCCTATACGAAGGCCGGCGAAATGGCCCTTGTCATCCCGTTCGACAGCGAGGAAGCCGTCTATGATGCCATGTTCCAGGATCTGAAGACCGCCATCGCCGAACTGACCCCGCTGGCCGAATCCGGCGGTTCGATTGTTGCGGATTATGATGCCGTGTATGCCGGCAATGCCGCAAAGTGGGTAAAATACGCCAACTCTCTGATGCTCAGACTCGCCATGCGTCTCAGATACGTAAATGAAGAAAAGTCGAAGAGTTGGGTGACCGAGGCGCTGAACCATAAAATCGGTGTCATGACGGCCAGCAGCGATGGCGCCCAGATGAGCTCGGGCGCTGGCTATACCTTTGTCAACAACATCGCCTACACCGCGGCCAACTACGGAGAGACCCGGATGTGCACCTCCATGTATGCCTATCTCAACGGCTATAAGGATCCCCGTCTGAGCGTCTATTACATGCCGTCGACCAGTCCCTATGCCTTGAAGGCATTCGATGGGGCGTCCTACGCTCCGGTTCCTCCCGGAACGGCTTCCGAAGCCGACACTTTTGAGGATTTCTCACAACCGAACATGACCAGCACCACCCCGACCTACTGGATGAAGGCTTCCGAAGTCTACTTCCTGCGTGCCGAAGCAGCTCTGTTCTGGCCGGAATTCGGAGATGCCAAAACCCTGTACAAGGAAGGCATCGCCATGTCCTTCAGCGAGAACGGCATCACTTCCGCGGTTGATAGCTATCTCTCGTCGGGTCTCCAGCCGATCTCCGTAAGTCTGTCGAACCCGATCAATTACAGCGCTCCGGCTCCCACGAAGGTTACGCCCGAATTTACCGGCACGAATGAGGAGAAACTCGAAAAGATCATGATCCAGAAGTGGATCTCCATGTATCCCAACGGACAGGAGGCGTGGACCGAGTTTAGAAGAACGGGGTATCCCGTACTCAATCCGGTCGCTGTGAACAGCGGAGTATCTCAAGGGGTGACGGTAGAACGCGGAATCCGTCGCATGACCTATCCGCAGAGTTTCTCCCAGTCGGCAGAAGATGCTGCCAATTATCAGGATGCCGTGAGCAAACTGAAGGACGGAACCGACACCCCGATATCGAAACTTTGGTGGGATTGCCGAAACTAAGATCCATAAAACTAACCTGACAAGAATTTGATGACTATGAACAACATATTAAAAATCTTGATAATGTGTCCAGTTGCCGCAGGAGGGATGCTTTTAGCCTCATGCACCGACGTTGAAAGGATCGAAATCGACCACATCGGAGGCTACAACACTATGGACAACGCGAAGAGCGAGGCATACTATGCCAAGTTGCGTGAATATAAGGATCAAATATGGAACTATGGACGTCCGGTCGCATTCGGATGGTTTTCCGACTGGGCGCCGCAGGGAGCTTCGAGAGGCGGCTATCTGACCTCCGTCCCCGACAGCATGGACATCATATCCATGTGGAGCGGAGCCCCGGGCCGATTCGAGATCACCCCGGAGCAGAAAGCCGACAAAGAATTTGTGCAGAAAAAGAAGGGCATCAAACTCCTCGAGGTGAGCCTTCTGTCTCATTTGGGTAAAGGCCGGACTCCTGAGTCGATCTATACTGACCTTTACAAGCAGGCGGAAGCAGAGGAGTGGTCCGATTCACAACTGGAAGAGGCCAAGAAACTGGCAAGATGGGACTATTGGGGCTTCACTTCCCATGACCTAGACAACTATGATGAACTGGCAGCGGCTCATTCTCGATTCGCCAAGGCGCTGTGCGATTCCCTTGTAGTCAACGAGTGGGACGGCTTCGACATCGACTGGGAGCCAGGCAACGGATTCAACGACGCGGACGGCACATTAGCCGGCAACAGGAATCAAAACCGTCTCATTCTGCACCTGGTTCAGGAGATGGGAAAATACATCGGCCCGATGAGCGATCCCGAAGGCACCGGGCACAAACTCCTGTGTGTTGATGGGCAGATCGGCACATTCTATAAAGACTGTCCGGAATACATCGACTACTTCATCCTGCAGTCCTACGGCAGAGTGGACGATCTCGACTACTATGTCCCGAATACCCACAAGTTCATCCTCACAGAGAATTTCGAGCAGTTTGCCTCCATCGGGGGCTACTTGTTTGAGCAGGCATCCTATATGCCGGCGAGCGGCTACAAGGGCGGTGTCGGAGCCTACCGTTTCCAGAAGGATTATGACAACACGCCGGACTACAAGTATATGCGCATGGCCATACAAGAGAACCAACGTGTATTCAATGAGTGGAAGGCTGCACAGGCGGAGACTCCGAAAGGTGAAAACACGGATCAACAATAAAATTTGGAATCAAGATGAAAAATAGGATATTGAACATGTCGGCATTTCTGGCACTCACCCTCGTTGCATTGGCGGGGTGCCGCGAAAACGAGTCGGATCTGCTTGAGCCGAAGCTCTATTTTGAATCCACCGAGAACACCATAGAGGTAGAGAATAATGTGCCCATGATGGCTTATGACCTGCAGTCCCGCCTCTCCAGCAAGGTTTCCTCGAATGTGGAAGTCTCCTATTCGATAGCTGAAGCAGCCTTTGTCGAAGAGTACAATGCCAAGTATGGCAAGGAATACCTTCCGTTCACGACCGCCTCTTTCAGCAGCGAAACGACCAACATCACCGCCGGGGAACTCTATTCGGACATCGTGAAACTGCAGCTGTCAGGACTTGACAACGTCGAGGAGGGCAACACCTATTTGCTACCCGTAAGGGTGCGAACCAGCGATGTGCCCGTGATAGACGGGGCAGACATTACTTACTACGTGATCAAAAAACCGGTACGGATCATGCGGGCGGCATATTTCAACAATTCATTCTTCAAGGTGCCCATCACACCGCTCAATGTCTTCAATGAGGTGACATACGAGGCGATAGTGAATATATCGTCGTTCGGAAACAACAACACCATAATGGGTTGCGAGGGAGTGATGATCATGCGTATCGGAGATGCCGGAGGCGGCACCGTGCCTCGGGACATTCTTCAGATAGCCGGAAAATCGGAAATGACGTGGTCGAACAACCCGTTGCAGACCGGAGTCTGGTATCACTTGGCCTTTACCTGCGCCGCAGACGGAACCGCCAACCTCTATGTCAACGGAGAGCGAGTCATTCAGGGCAGTTTCACCATGTCTTCGGATCTCACGGCAGGCGGTGCAGACTTCGGATTCTCGGTAGGTATGGTGCCGAGGTTCATGTGGGGTGCACGTCCGTTCAACGGTTATATGACGGAAGTCAGGCTGTGGAATGTCGTTCGTTCGGCCAACCAGATCCGGGAGAACATGCTGAATGTCGATCCAGAAACTCCGGGACTTGTGGCTTACTACAAGCTTGCCGAGAATTTGACGGATGCCTCGCCGAACGGACTTAATCCTACGGACGCCACCATACCGACGTTTAAGGAGCTCGAGGTTCCCGTAGCCATTGGCGGAGGTCTGACAGAATAGGATCAAAATTCACTTGTCAAACAGTCAGGCATTGAGCCGCAGGGCGGAGCCGGAGTTGCAGAGAACAGCAACGTGCGGCTCCGCTTTTACAATGGTTCCAGGTTCAACAAAAAAAGATTTCTTGGAATACATTGGGATCAAAATTAAAGCCCGCGAACATAAGCAGGGAATGAAAGTAAGTTGACATCTAAACTGTCTTTTCAATTAATATGATTATATTTTTTTCGGATATTTACAGCGTTAAATCTCCAAAGATAGAATCCTAATAAAGAAGATATATCGTTGATATAAAAAGCATTAGCTTTTATCTTGCTTTTGAAACTTGGCCATTTCGACAGCATCCCCGAGAGTGAGGCGTAAACGCTCATGGTAACGTGAACTTCACTCGTTTATTTGGGTGTAAGTTGGCCAAACCTCAAAAGCAGAGAGGAAGCTACTGTTTCACGTTTATTGTATATCGTTGAGCCCCGCCGGAGGGGAGGGGGACAGACGGAACCCATATTTCCAAAATCAAGCAATGAAAAAACTTTACAGGTGCCTGTTGGCAACCATCACGGTATTTTACCATGCTACCGCACGGGAACCGGGACTGTCAAACCACAACGCCCGTGAAATGGGGTTCTTGCAAACGGTCGTTAACTCGCTCAACTCCCATATCCAATCGGCGGAATAAGCAGAACTCGACCGGGCAATCTGGAAAAACCGTTCCAAGTATTTCAACATCGGTTACATCTGGCGGACAAGGCCTACGGGGTGAGCTCAAAAGCGATTTCGGCGTCTCGCTGAGTTGGGGGCCTACTACCTGCAAAAAACCGCTATTCGGGATAATGAAATTCGGCCTCGACTGATCATGGCTTGACATCAACTATGCCAAATCCTCGCTAGAAGACTTCGATGAGGATACATCCGAAACGTTCCAGTCCGATATCCGTCGGATCGAGTTCGGCATGCAGGTCAGCCCATTGGTCTCGATCAACCCCGGACATCACCTGAAAGTCAGGGTTTATTTCCGTGTTACATTATCTTATTCTTTGCTTTATTAGGTTGAAATGGCTCATCAACTCTATGTTACTTTCTGCAACGCTAGTTGTACTGTAGCATGAAAAGTGATGTTGCTCGGCGTAGAATGGCGTTGGGGTTCGGCCAAATATAAGGGCATGAGCTTTGACGAATCCGAGTTTGATGAAGATAACAGGGACAACGACCTGTCGGCAGGCGACATTATTCAGCATGTTCCCGACCGCAAGTTCAAAACTGACTCATTCCGTGTATATCTCAGATTCAGGTTTTAGGAAGGGGATAATGCTCTACGGATCATTGTCGCCACATAACATTCAATCTTTCCGAAACAGGGCCTCTATCTAAAAATAGAGGCCCTGTTTTTCTAATTATGTAAACAGCTTTATAGTGCGTAAATACTGTATTATACTTTCATGCACTTTGTGATTATTATGCTGAATATCATTAATTAAAGATAATTTAGGATGCTCCCGAAATATAAAATCGCATTGGGTATAATGTAATACGACAACTGATTTCTAATGAGTGTTACTCAAAAAATAAATAGAAACTATCGCCTTATCGGTTGCCCCGGGAAAAATAATCCCGGGCCGGTCGGCTGCGCCTCCCTCTCCGGCTCCGGGACGGAAAAATCATCCTCGCCGTGGCTGCGGTATTTTTCCGCCCCTGCGCCTGCGCCGCGGGCTTATGAATCTTCCCGAGGCAACCGACCCGTTCGGGATATAAAGCCTCATAACATATTATTCATTGCTTGCGCGATAAAAACAATAAAATTCGTGCGAGCGGATAAACACGTGAGACACACGGTAAAAACTGTTACATGTTATGCAGACTGCAAAAGCAAATTCGAAATCGAAGAAGGGCGGCAAGGCCGCAGTTCGGACGCCGGCCGTTCCCGAGGCCGTTGCGGCGCAAGCGCAAGACCCGGTTGCAGCCGGGAGTCCCGACACGAAACCCGCCGAACCGCAGGCAACGGATATCGGAGCTGTGAATCCTGTCGCAGAAACCAGTCCTGCCGAACAACCGGCAGCCCATCCCGAGGCGAATGTCCGGCTGCTGGACCTGAACAAGATCGTCAATTCGACCTACAATCCCCGGAAGAATTTCCGCGAGGATACGCTGCTGGAACTTGCCGAGAGCATCAAACAGTCGGGCGTACTGCAGCCTATCTGCGTGCGTCCGAAGGACGAGGGCTTCGAAATCGTCTACGGCGAGCGTCGCTACTGGGCGGCCGCGATGGCGAACCTGAAATTCATCCCTGCCCTCGTGCGTAATTTGTCGGACGCCGAGGCCGAGGATGCCGCCATCACGGAGAACCTGCAGCGTGAGGACGTGCGGCCGCGGGAGGAGGCCGCCGCCTACAAGCGGGCTTTGCAGTCGGGACGGCATACGATCGAGAGCCTCGTGGGCAAGTTCGGCAAGTCGGAAGCCTATATCCGCTCGCGTCTGAAGCTCTGCGAGCTGATCGACGCATTGGCCGAAATGCTCGACCGGGAGGATATCTCGGTGGGCGTCGCCACGGAGATCGCCAAATATCCTGCCGACATCCAGCAGGAGGTCTACGACGATCATTTCGCCGAGGGGTGTTACAACTCGTGGAAGACGGCGCGGATCAAAGATATTGCCCGGCGGCTCTACGAGCGTTACATGACCAAGCTGGAAAGCTATAACTTCGACAAGACGGAGTGCCTTTCCTGCCAGCACAACACGGCCAATCAGGTGCTGTTCAAGGATGAATGTGCAGACGGCTGCGCAGGCTGCCAGAACCGTGAGTGCATGCTCCGCAAGAATGACGAGTTTCTCGTGCAGAAAGCGCTGAAACTGCTGAAGGACGATCCGCGTACGACACTGGCGACGAACGGCGCATCGCCCGTCGCGGTGCTCGAAGCGCTCGAACAGGAGGGCTATCACGTCGAAGAGCTGGAATACAGCATTTATCACTACGACAAAGGCCCTCGGATGCCCGACGCTCCGCAGGCCGAAGAGTTCGAATCGGAAGAGGAGTTCTCCGAGGCTCAGGAGGAGTACGAAGCCG
>ENA-UPSY01003605-UPSY01003605.1-human-gut-metagenome-genome-assembly--contig:-NODE-3605-length-11046-cov-14.201659_pt1 | contig 11046 bp, 8 predicted proteins | sample MGYA00250044_ERZ773365 | MGnify/ENA primary metagenome ERZ773365 (study PRJEB29103, sample SAMN06111932) | human gut metagenome | biome: human gut; feature: ankylosing spondylitis patient; material...
TTCTACTCTTGCTGCGCTTGTTATCGCGGCTGCTGCCTTTTCGGTATATGCTGTTACACAATCAGGAAAAGTACCAGAAGGAGCAATCGGACAAGCCGACGCGACAACAAATATACAGATTGAGGGCGCGTTTGCCTTTGATATTTCGCAAATCCTTTTGGCTATTGGGTTTGCAGCAACAGCTATTGCTCTTTTGTTAATTATCCGAACCATACACAAAAACAGGAGGTAACCAATGAAGAAATATATTTCTGTATTCACAATCATGATTATGATTTTTTTGGCTGCGTGTTCTAATCAAAATACCTCATCTACACCGACAAGCAATGAGAACAATACGCAATCTAATAGTGTTACAAAATTGGACGAGGGTGTTTGGCCTGAGAATGAGTACACAGAGGGGCTTCCTGTTGCGCCTGGTACGGTTGCATGGGCTACACTTGATACAGAACATGAGAATTGTAATATCAACCTTACCGGTATTAGCGAAAACGACTATAACGAGTATATGGAGCTTTTGAACCAAGAAGGCTTTTCCGTAATTGAAAATGTGTCAGAGGAAATCGAGGGAGAAAACTATGTTTCTATCGGGACACTTTTATCAAACGACGAAAAGTGGTTAAGTATCAGCTACATACCCAATAGTCTAACTATCTACATTTCCTTTGACAATAACTGAAAGAGATCACGGAATAGCAAAGCCAGCCGAGCCAGTCAACGGTCAAGATGAACGGCGCAAGCGCCGCCGTTGACAGCCCCGCCCGCCTTTGCAGATAGGCAATCAAGGGGCGACAGCAAGGAGTGCTGCCGCCCACAGTATTATCAGAGAGGGAGAATTCTATGAGAAATCGGATTGTAAAAGTGACAGAAGTTGTAGTTAGAAGCGCTTTTTACATCATCTCAAACTATGTATTTGTTAGCATGGGACTATCATTTCATACTCAATGGATTTCAATTCTATTTTTGCTTTCAATGGTATGGTCTACTATTGATTACGGAAAGTCCATAAATGAAATAACCGAAAAAAAGGTAATTGCTGAAATACTATGTATATGTTGCATTGCACTGAGTATAGCGATGGCATATTTTGTGGGATATATTCAAGGAGCATTCGTTTCCCTCTGAAAATACAGGGCCACAACTTTCCGCTTAATATATCAGCATGGAACAAGTTATCAAAAAGTCATGAATGCTCGTAGCTCACCGGCCCGGCCAGCAAAAGCAGTAAATCTGAAATTGATTTACTGCTTTTTTGCTCAATAGACTCTTAAATCATCTGAAAATATTTCAACGCATCCCTGATCGCCGCTTCCTTTTCCGGCGGACACTGTGGCACTTTAGCATCTTCCTTCTTTGACAGGTTATAATTTTGCCCCACATCCAGCCCGCACTTGCGCTTTATCTGTGAGATGTAGAGGGAAGATACCTTCAAACCGGTATGCTCCAGCACATACGTTTTAATCTGCTCATAGGTCGCACCCTTCTGGAACCCGGACATATCCATGTCCTCCAGAGAAAACTCCACACGCACTTTCTTCGAGTCGATTTCTCCCTTGGAAAGCAAGACAACCGTCTCTACATGAACAGTACCCGGAAATTGATCGACAGCGCATGCCTTAGTCACGAAATATCCGTTCTCCTGCAGAGTCACCAGATCCCTGGCAAGTGATGTAGGCTTGCAGCTTATGTACACAAGCTCCTTCACTCCATAGTTAATGATCTTTGTCAGAGCCTTTGGGTTGATTCCGTCACGTGGTGGATCAAGAACTATGAAATCCGGCTTCTCCTCTATGTCATCTATGACCTTAAGAACATCCCCCGCGATGAACTCACAGTTGTCAAGGCCGTTGAGCTCCGCATTCACACGGGCAGCCTCCACAGCTTCCTCAACGATCTCTACGCCGATGACCTTCTTTGCAACAGGCGCAAGAAGCTGGGCTATCGTTCCGGTTCCACTATAGAGGTCGAATATGACAGCATCCTTTGTATCACCCACATACGAACGAGCCTTGTCGTAGAGTCTCTCAGCGCTCTTGGTATTTGTCTGGAAGAATGAGAACGGCGATATCTTGAACTGAAGTCCAAGGACAGTCTCATATATATACTCTGTTCCGTATAGCAGATTTGTCCTGTCACTGATGACCGCATCCGCCATGGAGTTATTTTCCGTATGAAGGATTCCTGCGATCTTTCCCTCAAGCGGCAGCTCCAGCAGCCCCTTCACGTATGCATCAAGGTCGAGAGCCGCCAGATTCTGGGTGGTTGTCACCAGATTCACCAGCAGATCGCCATTTGTCGCCGAACGTCTGATAACCAGATGGCGCAGAAGCCCCTCGTGCTGCATCTTTTTGTAATATGGGAGTCCCGCCTCCTTGCAGAACTGGACAGTATATTTCACTATCTTGTTCAGATCATCATTTACTATATAGCAGTCATCCATCTGTACGATGTCGTACGTGCTGTTCTTCTTGTGAAGTCCCAGTGCCAGCGGACCATCCTTATACTCATCGCCAAATGAGAACTCCATCTTGTTCCTGTATCCCTTTGTCACAGGAGATGCAAGTATCCCCTGCCACTCATAAGGGTGAACCTCGCTGTCTATCACTCCGTCAAGGAGGCCTTTGACAAGCTCCTCCTTCACCTTGAGCTGGTTCTCGTAGCTGAGCGTCTGGTAACTGCAGCCACCGCACATACCAAAATGCGAACACACTGGCGAAGCATCCTCAAGCTCAGATTTCTCAAGAACCTCAAGGAGCCTTCCGTCCGCCTTGCCCTTCTTCAGCTTGGTTATACGGCAGCTCACTTTCTGACCTTTTATCGCACCCTTAACTGTTACTTTTCTGTCATCCATATGAAAGCTGCCCTTGTTCGGGAACTCATATGTGTCTATCACACCTTCAACTATATCGTGTTTCTTCATATCATTTTACCTGTCCTTTTCTATCAGTCTCTATCGTCATCTTAATTCTGCAACCGCTCATTGTACGGAGAGAAATCTACATATAACTCCTGCACATCTGCCTCTTTTTTGTTGACCATAAGTCTCTCCAGCAGTTCGTCTGCATCCGCCTGTCCAATAACAGATCTGTACAACTGAAGCAGCTTGAGCATATTATGATACTTCTCCATCATGGATGAGTTATAAAAATACGGCACCAGCCTTTTTATTCCAGCCACCTCAAGCTTATTATCATCTTTTTTTCTGGCAACAAGCCAGTGTGGTATAATGCCACAGTTTAATTTCTGATTGCTTTCTTCGCACAACGAAGCCTTTGCCGCTTCAAATGCATTATCCAGAAGCTTTGGTATATCATCAGAGCACATCCTGGTCTCCTCTTTATTGCCATACCATTCCATAACTGCCTTTCTCACCGCAAGACAATTATACCTGTTTATTCTTCCCTCCCTCTGTTCAAAATCAGTAGGATTGGCAGGAATAGACAAATGTACCATTCGATCCGCATAATTATGGAAATCCAGTCCCTCCTGACCTATAGAGGTCGTAGCAAATACAAATGGTGCAAATGGCGAGTTAAACGCAGCCTGAAGCTTGGATATACTATTCACTTTATCGTCGTCATTACCGCTTCCTATACATCGCGCATAGTATGTCTCTACGGGCCTTTCCGCACTTTTCTGATTATCGCCTGTCCTGGATATCTGAAGTCTGCCATCTTTTGTATGTTCATACAATGTAATATAAATTTCTGTTGCCTCATGTACATTATGTCCATCTGACAAGTATGCTGCGTTCCCTATATACTCCAGCTCTTGCAATACATACTGAAGCTTTCCTTCTTCACAGTAATCCTTTATAGACTGTCTGAGACTATCCACATCCATCTGTAAAGTGCCTCCACTGTCCCTAAGGGCAAAACCTTCTTTATTCCTTTTTATCGGCAGTCCCATCTCAGACCACACGGCAAACATACCTGACTCTGATGTCGTAAATATCTTTTCAACCGTTTTTATACCTTCATCACCACTATTACCCCGCTCCGGATTTTCTTCGAAACCAGCCACCAGGCCCAGTATTTGTTCTAATATTTGTTCTAGTATGTCCTTTGCACTTTCCTGAAAATCCTGAAGTTCTTTCTCCGTAATACTCTTATCCTGTTCCTGTTTCAATATCCACCAGATAAGTCTCCGTGTCACTTCTCGGCTGATAAGCCATGCCATAGCTCTCGGTACAACAACTCTGTCTGAGAACATAACGGTCTTGCCAAAGTTTTTGTGCTCTGCAAATGCACCTTTAAGCTCTTTCCAACCGACCACAGAAGGAACCCACAGAAGTCTGGCTGCTCCTGGATGATTCAGAAGTACATCCTCCCTTGTCATGCCATTATACTTACCAGATTTCAGCATAGAATCGATATCCAGAGATTCTATGTCCAGAATATACTCCAACACCTTCTCATAAACTCCATGCCATTCCCCTAGTGTTTTGGACATATCTTTAAAATCATCTTCAAGAATATAACATTTTGAATTATTTTTATATCTTATTTTTCCAGCGCCAACATCTTCATCAAAATTGCGTTTAATTTTATAGCCATCATCGCCGCCGGCCTGTTTGTTCCCTCGATTCATGAACGAGAGAACATATGGGATTCTCTCAGCATATGCTGTCGCTGTACCTGTACCTATATGATACCTGCCATTGCCTGTATCATATTCAACAAGCTCATTCGTATAATCAAGAAGGGCTTTAATCCCACCACATCCGATTTCCTGTTTATCAGTATCTTCAGCGTCTGTGCAGTCTTCTCTCAATTCACGTAGCACATTGATTCTCTCCATTCTGGTAAACACTGATCCCATCTGCCTCTCAAAGGTGTTTTTCTTTTCCAGAACATTTTCCTTGCTTTCTCTGTCCGATCGTGAATATTTTTCAAGTGCAGTCTTATAAGCCTCAAGGGAACTTGAAATTACAGACATACCATTTGTTCCCCCTCCTTTTTCAAGGAAGCGGCACACATCATATATACTTGCATTTTCCGTGCCTGCTGTATCGGTATCCGTCTCATCCTGATCTGCATTTTTACTCATATACATCCTAAATGGAGTTGCAGACAACATCAGAACATATGGATTTCTGTCTTCCCCATCAGACTCCTGTTCCAGAACCTTTCTTATGATACTTTCCTCATCATCTGAAGCCTGACCTATGATCTCCTTGAAATTTTGGAATTCATCCATAATAACCAGCCCGCAGTCCAGCCAGTCCATCGTGATCTCCGCAAAGCCTTTCCTTACGATCTGCCAGGTATTATAAAAGTTTTCTATTTCATATTCATCACCATTACGGCTATCCCTGATAATATTACATGCTTTATTAAACTCTTCATCACACTTACACTTGGTCATGTACAGACCCATCATCTTTTCAAAATCTTCATTTCCCCGACTTGCTTCTGCTGAAATAATTTCATCATCAGAAAAAGCCCGTATCAGTCTATACAGATATTCTCTCTCTTCTACCTTGCCCCGTCCCTTTATATCGATAGATGTCCTTTGTGTCATTGGCAATATTCTAAGTCTGGTCTTCAATGCATTGACTCTGCCCAAAGATTCATATGTGTGATCATTTCCATATACCTTATAATAATCTTGAAGTACCGCTTGAAATTCCACTTCATATTTAGATGAATTGAACTCTTTCCCCGAAAGACAACTGGCACGATTCGTCCACCCCTCGTCTTCATTTTTACCAAGTCCGAGTTTTTCCTCATTCTGCTTGGCGATATTCGTGTTGGAACATATATAAATAACATTAAAATAATAATAATCCGCTTCGTTTTTTATCTGTTCTCCAGACTTGCCGGCAATTTCCTGCTCAAGGAGTTTACACATAAGGCACCTGATGACGCCCCTCGCAATAATAGTCTTTCCAAGGCCCACCTCATCTGCAAGAAGAAATCTTCCGCTGGTACACTCTCCCATATAACTGTCAACGATCCTTCTTATAGCACGTTTCTGATAATCTGTATATTCAATTTCTGTCTTTTCTTTGCCCATAATATCCAATTTCCCCTTTTAAGCATTCGAATTGCGCCATCATATTTTCGACCAGCTTTTTATCCATACATGCAATTTCTGCCTGTTCCTCCTGTGACATACCTTTATTTCGAAGCGCATGCACTTCGTATATGGACTTCACACGATTCTTATACCCTGTTAGAACTGAATCCAGGCTTCTCTTCTCGTTTATACATCTTTGAATCAGCTCTTCTAACGTAGGAATACAATTTCTTATATAGCACTCATACTCCTTAACGCCCAGCCGTTTCCCAGAATCATCAGAGTCATTCTCCGGCTTATCTATACTGCTGTCTTTATAATTTCTGCTGCTTAACAAACCTGCTATTTTCTCATATATCAATATTCTCTGCACATCTAACAGATTATCTGCCGCGTCTGTCTCGTCTCCATCATTATCATTGGTCTGAGCACACCAGCATATATGTATGTTTGCCCGAGCGTATTCTTTGTTCTTATATTCAAGTGTCAGGATAAACTGCTGCCCTGCTTTTCTCCTGTTAAGTCCTGACCAGGATATATCAGTCTCCAGAACATCAGAATTGGGATCTTCCGATATCTCATCAGCAAATGTGATTTTTAGCAGATTCTCACTTCTTTCCGGATAATCGACAGGACATATCTTTACGGATATATGATCGTATTCAGCACTTTCATCCCTCACGAATTTATTTTCTTCTGGGATATTTCGCTTTGCTATAGATTTTTCAAAAGTAGTCAGGCCCTCATTGATCGAAGTGATCAGCTCACCGACATTATCCTTCTCTTGCGCCGTCGCAATCCCGGTCCTGCAAACGGTCAGCGTATAATTATCACTTTGGCTGAATTTCACAGCATACATCTGGCTTATCTGTAGTGCCAATTTTCTAAACTCACTATCTATATCAAGTTCATACTCTTCAGACTCAGTGCCTTGGGGTCTTTTTCTATATGTATACAGTCTATAATCTTCTTGAAAAACTGTCTTTATATAGTCATACCGCTGTTCCGTTATATCTTGAAGCTTCACCACCAGTTCTCTGTTATTTCCAAATGCTCTGTTGGAAAAATTCAGTGATCCCACATAAACCCATTGATCTTTATCTGACAGATATGCCTTAAAATGTGAACTTGATGGTTTTCTGTTTACCTGATTCTCCTCTATCTCATACACAAAGAACTGGCGGCTGTCAGTTTTGTCATCATCCTCCACTATCTGCTTTTCAGCACAACGTTCATACCCCAGCTTTGTCAGTTCATTTTCCATAGTATATATGTTAGTTTTCTTTGGGCATTCTCTCAGAAAACTTTCTGATAAAAACGGTGAAAAAATGTGATCTGCCCCTTTTAGCATATCTTTGAATTCTGTACCTGGGAAAGCTTCCCCAAATGCTGTGATCTCCGGGAGCTCATCCTTTTTAAAGTAATATGAGTCCACAGCAAGATTCTCTATTACCTCGCCTATATTACGGTTGTCGATATATGGACTATCCGATCTGCCGTTTTCTCTTTCATATCCAAGCAATCTATCTATCGCACCTGATATATCAGCTTTTGTGCCTTTCAGTTTTACATATTTGTCCCTGTCTGTTTCAGGCACGTCCTGTTCTCTGTACGCTTCAAGCTCCATACATGCAGCAAATTCCTTGTTGTGTGAATTCACCAGATTCATACTGCCTATAATCAATCGGAACAATGTATCTGCCCCCTCGGCCGTCTTATCTTTTTTCTCAAACTTCACCAGATACATTTTGGGATGGAAACTGTGATCGCGCTCTCCAAGCGAAATCGTGTAATACGCCGTAAATCGTCTTGTATACTGATACATCGTGGAGGCCGAGCTTTTGTCATAGCCATTATTACATACAAATCCTATGTGTTTCTCCATCCATTTCATGTCCTCGATACCTTTATCGAACAGCATCTTCAACCGCTCTGTGATCGACAGACTTGTACCACTGTCCATACCCTTTGCCGGTATATCCCTCATATATAACAGTGCCGACAACAATGCTTTTGCATCAATACTATATGTGCACAGCAATGCGCCCGTGGTTTCATATCCCTTTGGCGGACGAAGCTTGTCCAATAAGTATATATCCTCTATATTTTCCATATTTACTCCCAATTTATCTAATTATAAAACAACTCTGATATATAATAGCTTACACACATGGTTATGGTTCCCGGAGATCTGTTTTGTCTTTCTGTAGGACGATACTCCCACCTGAATGTGTCTATATAATCCTCTGTGTCTTCTATATTTCTTAGATTAGTGCCTAATTTTGATGCAGCCCCCTGCACGTATTTCTCTCTTTCCTTCACGATACTGGCAATTTCATCTATATCACTTGTATTTATGTCTTTTATATCTACGTTCTTCAATTTTTGGGTTATCTCATTTATAAAATTCCAGCATTCTTCTAAATCCCCGTCTTCCCCCTGACTGATAAAACCTTTACAATTTTCATATTTCTTTTTCCAGTAATTTTTTATTTCATCATCTTTTATTTCAGTGCTAATCTCGAAATACGCTGCGATCTCAGATCTGATTTTTTCTTCATATGCTTTACGTTTATCGTCATCTCTGCTGAACAGCAGCCGTTTATAACTGAGCTTGGCAATATACTGGATAATAGAATATATCTGGGACTGGCGAAGATATTCATACATACAAAATTTCCCTACTATACTCTCGCCATACTTGTCAATTTCTTCAAATTTATAAAGACTCTTACCATTTTGTCTTATTTTTAACTCTTCAAGTAAATCTTCAAGTTTTTCATATTTGAATTTACCCGCTTTACCTTCTTTATATAATTTTGATACAGAATCTTCCCTTAGTACATCTTTTTTATTTGATACAGGTGCTCTTTTAAATCCAAGGAAACTGGCGATAATATTTGATGTATATGAATATCTGCATATTCTATCATCATCCGGCATCAACACCCGCCTTATATAATCCAGTTTCTCTATTTCATCCAGTTTCCCCGGGCTATAGATATAGTCCTTTTCATAATCTGTAAGATCCTCTACATCTGAACCAACTTCAACATTATCTATCACATTTTTCACAAATCTATATCGGTCTGTCTCTTTCAGTATATCAAGTAAGCATACATCATTTATCGAATACCCTTCGTCCAGATAATGCAGCATCTTCATCTTATTCTTGTATTTCTTGTAAGCGCGGTCCTTTGCATCATCAAAGAATCCCTTTCCTTTGCACTCCTCACGATGTTTTTCAACTATATGATGACTGATCATTCTTTCATAATAATCAATATCATCCTCTGATCCCTTTTCTTTAAGTACATGATATATGGCATTGAGATAATATATATATACAAGATTAGGCATAAGTGTCGTGCACTCTGGAAACAGTATCTCCGAGATCCTGTTGTTCATCGGTCTAAGTCCCAGGACATCCCTGTTATTTGCCTCCTTAAAAAAATTGCTTATTCCCCTATCATCTTTCCCATACAAACTGCAAAAGCCAAACTCCACAAGTATCCCCCTTCCCATACTCAAAAATGCCGGACACCTACATCACAATGAAGTGCCCGGCACCAATTATACTACCTTTATACCTGCCCTATCCCCACAGATCCTCAAAAAACTTCTTCCTCTTCTTCTCCTCCGGTATGGAACATCAGCCATTTAAAGCTGCCTTCGGCAGGGCTGATGCTACATGTCAAATTTTCTTCGAAAACTTGACACATTCGACTCTACCCTCGGTAGCTCATTCTGCGCAAAAAACGGCGTTCCGTGCTGGTCAAAATCAAGCAGCATATACGTTCCAATCCGGTTGTCCCTCGGCAGAGCCAGACTTCCCGGATTCACTATATATGAACCCTTGTAGCTCGTCAGGTCACGGCGGTGGGTGTGTCCATACATTACGAAGTCATATCCTTCCGTGTCGATAAGCTCCTCCAGATATGAAATACCGCTGTTCACACCATACCTGTGTCCATGCGTTATAAATGCCCTCTTATCTCCGATGTTGAATTCGTCATATATCGGGAGCTCCGGGTTGTAATCGCAGTTGCCCCTCACCATGTGGATCTCACAGTCAAACAGATCATGTATCAGCTTTTCATCTCCCTCAACATCTCCGAGATGTATCAGCATTTCCACGTCGCCAACTATATCGTGTATCTGTTTTAAGCAGCTACTCTTGCCATGAGTGTCACTTATTATCAGTACTTTCATCTATTCCTCCTAACGAGAATCCATCGATCCCACTGATCATTAACTGATTTATTCCTGATTCTCACTTACTCTCCCTGTGCGCTCTGATGACGTTCTTCATCAGTCTCAGTGCATTTCCCCTGTGACTGATCTTGTTCTTCTCCTCAGGATCAAGCTCCGCAGTGGTCTTGCCCAGCTCTGGAAGGTAAAATATAGGGTCATACCCGAAACCGTTCTCGCCGCGCTCCTCGTAGCCTATGATTCCCTCTATGGTTCCGCGCTCTGTGTACTCGCTTCCATCCGGGAACACTGCTGCTATAGCGCACACAAATCTTGCTGTCCTCTCAGGATCTGGAACCCCGGCCAGCTTGTCTATTATGTACTGGTTCTTTATCCTGTACGATGTGTCCTCGCCTAGGAATCTCGCGCTGTATATGCCAGGCGCCTTGTCCATATAATCGACCTCAAGTCCTGAGTCATCCGCAAGTACCAGGCATCCGCTCTCCTTGCTGATGGCTCTCGCCTTGATCAGAGCATTCTCCTCAAATGTCTGTCCGTCCTCCACTATGTCTATATCGATCCCAGCCTCCTTCATGGACTGTATCTCAAATCCGAGGTCAGCAAGTATCATGCGGACCTCCTTCATCTTTCCTTCATTTCCCGTTGCAAATATCAGCTTGTCCATAATAGTTCTCCTTTCCCACAGCTTACATACACTTCCTGTTTATTCTGTCTTATCCGTAAATGCCTTGAGGCAGACGTTACATTTTCTCTCTTTTTCCGCACTGTACCACTGATTTCCATACAGACTTATATAGCCTTCTCCATCGGAGA
>ENA-UPSY01003609-UPSY01003609.1-human-gut-metagenome-genome-assembly--contig:-NODE-3609-length-11031-cov-3.954537_pt1 | contig 11031 bp, 8 predicted proteins | sample MGYA00250044_ERZ773365 | MGnify/ENA primary metagenome ERZ773365 (study PRJEB29103, sample SAMN06111932) | human gut metagenome | biome: human gut; feature: ankylosing spondylitis patient; material...
TTCTTCTTCCGTCAAACTATCCCAACTGTTAGTTGTTTCATTCCAAGTAGGATCGTATAAACCTATACCGTTACTATCTATCGGTTCAACCGTTGTGGCATTAGCTGGAATTTCAGCAGTATCTTCAATCACATCATAACCAGTAAATACTTTTGTATCTTTATTATAAAAATATACTTGTTTCATTTAAGCCACCTCAATCCACACGTCATTTACATCAAAATGTTGACCTGCCGTCAAGTTGGTACTACCAAAATTAATAATATTCATTTTCCCTTGATCAGCAGCAAACAACATATTTCCTGGATGTTCATTGCTAAATACTCCAATCCTTCGCCAGCCTGGAAATCCTGATGGTTGAGCAGATACTTGTACTGCATATGGAACACTATCAATTTTCGGTGAAATAAAACTTGCAGAAAATGCGTTAATAGTAACGTTACCTAATTTTAGTTTCTTCCAAGTTCCGCCACCACTCCATCCGTTGATAGGAGTAATTCTAACTTCCGTAACAGACCAATTCTGAATATCAACTAATTTATCGAAATTTCCTTTAATCTTTTCTGGGCCATTTTGCATACCAGAAAAGATTGGATCAAAATTTATTGCCATGAGTATTCCTTCTTTCTTTATTGATTAAAATAAATAGCCCTGTAACCATTAAAGGCTGCAAAGCTACCATCTTGTAATCTATTCATTTGTGTATTGTCTACAATATACTGTGTATCTACTGGAGCTGGGCTCCAAGACGTCGGTCGGTTACCAAGTTCAATTTTAAATTCTTTCCAACCAAATGTAGTATTATCTTTGCTACCATTCCCTATCGGCAAATTCCAATCGACAAATCCGGTAGGTATAATGCCACTAGCAGTACTATAACCACTTTGTCCAGCCTTAATTGTATTTCCAAATATAGTCTGTTTATCAGTCCATATTTGCACATGACTGTCTTTGCTTGGATTTTCAATCCATACACGAACTGTCATGTGTTTGCCTTGATAATCAGATAAGTTATTGAAAATCTCTGAGTGTGCACTTCCAACAAAAAACCATGGACTAACAGTTACATTAGCTAATTTATTGCTTGTATTCTTAGCTAGGTTAATTCCACCAATACTAACAGTTGAGCTACTTTCCAACGATTCTAGCAATCCAACCGTGCTTTTGCCATTATCCACGCTAATAACCTTAGCTTGAATATCTCTCTTATTTCCACCACCAAACATACCAGCCGGCTCTGTCCCAATTGGGACTAAACCTAAACTGTATTCTTGGTAGTGGAGCGTAACCGTTGAATTAACTGTTAAACTAACTGGAATAATTAACCTTATCCCTCTAGTTTTAACATTAATAGTTGTTTTTGAACTTTCACGACTTCCATTATAATTAGTTACCCCTAATTGGTAACTTGTGGCAGGCAACAGTCCATTAATTCCAGTTGACTTATTATCTACATATCCAAGTAACTGCGTTCCGTTATATATCCGATAACTCATTCATATCACGTCCAACTCAAAGTAACTGAATTTGCAGTTACATTACTTGAAGTCAAATTAGTTACAGTTACTAAGGCTTCATAAACTTGGATAGTCAACATGTTTGAAGTCTTACCACCTAGTGTAGCTGTAATTGTCGTTGTACCTACTGCAACCGCTCTAAGATTACCACTGTTGTCTACAGTAGCTACCTTAGTGTTTGTACTTGCTAAAGTAGGTGTTCCACTCGTTTGATTAGGTGGTGTTACTGTAACAGTTATCTTAGCAGTTTCTCCAACTTCAAATGATGTTTTGCTAATAGCCAGTGTGATAGATTGTACTGGAATTTGTGCTGTTGTAACTGTGATAATGTTAGACTTGGCACTCTCACGTAAACCATTATATGCAGATACTGCAAACCGATATTTCGTGTTAGCTTCAAGCCCTGTTGCGGTATACGTCTTCACATCAGTTACTTCGGCAATCTTGGTTAATTCTCCACTATCACCTAGCCCTTGATAGATGTAATATTTCAAAATTCTACCTCCATTCTAATCTCTCTGTTGTGTCATTTACATAAACAGCTCTTAAATCACTAGGTGCGGTTGGATAATTAAAATAGCCTGTGCTATGTGATAGATAGCTACTACCTCTACCGTCTCCAGCTTTAGCAGCACCATCATCAACATTACCCAGACTAATCTTAATTGTTTTGTTTCCGCTGATTAAATACCAATCTCCATACTTGTAGTACGGTTTAGCGTTCATGTAGAAATTACGTGGTATCCGCACAACGATTGAATTAGTATCCGTATATTCTGCCTCACAAGGAACTAACTTAGTTAGAGTCTCACCAAATGACCCAGCACCTAAGCCACCTGTTTCAGTACCAAGTGCGTTTTCATAGTAGAATACGGTTGGTTTAGGATAATCTCTTTGATTATGCACAATCTTAATTGAATATCCGTACATAATATCCTCTAAACTATCCGCTGAAATCATACTTAGATTGCGTTCTGCCACATATCCAGATTGTAGACTGATTACATTAACTTCATCTGGTGTCTCATTACGTTTCTTAGCTCGGACTTGCCAAACATTACCATGACCGTCATCTTTACTATCCCAGCCACTTGTAATCACTAAATCTCCATCTTGTAACTCAAGATGATTCTTCATAATTGCAACTGTATCAAATTGAAACGGTCTATCGTGGAATTGTGCTTGACGTAAGGTATCTTGAATATGTTGAGCCGTTTCTTGTAAGTTAGTGTAATTAACTTTAAGCCCTGTTTGAGCGTTAAAAATAGCATCATAAGCTTCTTCAATTGTTTTCTTATAGTCGTCATAGACTGCTTGAAACTTAGCTTTTGCATCTGCAGACAAAGAATTAAACAGATTTTCAGTTTCTTGCTCCTTACCAGTCAGTTTTTCAACTAACTTCTTAAATTCAGCTACTGCAATATTTGCGGTTTGTCCTACTGCAGCATAGAAAGTATCATCTAAAACTTTTAAAACCATATCAACCGTTGATACAGTATTACCGTTTGCGTCAATGAATTTAAAATAAGCTTGTTCCCATACACCATCACAATTAAAGGTGTTCTCATCAAAGTAGACTGTACAATGTCCATGCTGTAAATTGTCTGTCTTTTGATCTGCTCTAAAATCTAAATAGTGTCTATGTGCTACTTGTTTTGGATCCACACCACCAAACAACAACTTCATTCCACGTAAATCAACTGGATAACTATTTGAAGTTACAAATAGCTTGATGTAGTCTTGTGTATCTCCAACACGCCCCTTAAACTTATTCGTAATATCTAGCACTTCATTTTGGTATCTCAATAAGTCAAAATTAATATACTGATTATTTGCTACTGCCATTAATTCTCACCACCTTTCAAATATTGTTCACTAACATTATCTTGTTTAAATTTCGCTAGTTTATCTAAAATAACTTGAAGTTGTTGATAATACTGATTGAAATTATCCTTATCTAACTCCAGTTTGTTATTCAAGTAAGCTTCATAAGATACTGTTATCAAATTACCCAAATCATCATATCCTTGGTAATTAGACTCATTTACTAGGCTTGCCAGCTTCTTCAAAATGATATTGATTAACCTTATATTCTCACAAATTTGGTTATACAAAAGTCTTGAAAAACTTGCATCTAGTTTCTGAATAATTAAAGCTAATCTAAAATCATTATCCAAATACAAATCATCATTCAACCAACTTAAATGGCTATTAACCTCATCTTGAAAGTCCGTCATATTCTTCTGATATACATTTAAAAATTCATGTATATCGCCATTCCAACTAAGCACTAAATATCAACTCCTTAAACTTCTCGCTTGGCTCTGCGCTCATACCTACATTTCCAGATATACCTTTAACACTACCTTTACTTGTGAATTGATGCAAGTCATATGGGTGTGTAGGTTTTAAACTATTAGCCAATGTTCCATCATTTTGTCCGTAACTTGGTATCCAAATCGCACCAGGACGCGCTACATTCAGATTGAACCTGTCGTACAAATGATTAGCAATATACAGAACTATCTTATTATCTGGTACACCTAAAGCATTGAGTTGCGACATATAAGCCTCAACCCCCGCTCTCATCTGAGTAACATCTCCACTCATTTCAATACTCTCAACATCAATCGCATAAAAAATAGGCTGTTGCTTACCTGCGACAACCTTTTGAGTTCGATTATAAAAATCTCTAGCTTCTTGTTGAGCGTCTGATGTAGATGTAGCAGCAAAATATGCATATACTGCATACTTTCCGCTAGCTGAAATACATTGTTGCAAATTCTCCATGTACTTTAAATCTTGGTGAGCAGAACCATGTTGGACTCGTATAATACTCAAAGTGATATCATCAGCTATCACGCTAGGCCAATCAATTACACCTTGCCATTCAGACACATCTATAATCTTACCAATATGTTGTGGTTTAGGTGTGTCTGGATTTGTTGGAGTATTGTTGTTGAGTTTATCGTCAATGTATTTCTTCAATGTTTCTTCTAATTTTTGCGTATTTCCACCATTTAGCTTTGAAATAGTTTTAGTAACACTAGTACTAATTTCATTCATTTTTTGAAGAATATTAGTATTATTCCTAAGAATAGAATAAGGTAAATTATTTAATGTTAGTTGCGTTTGCTGCGTTGGATCAAATGGATACCATGTAAATCCAACTATCATTACCTCTGTAACTAATTCAACTGTCTTTACTTCTAATCTTCTAATTTCCCCTATATCAGGTTTAATATTACTCGATTCATTAGCTGTACCAGATATTAATGGTTCTAGTTGGAATTTACTTCTAACATATGCCTCCATTGCATTTTTATCATGGAATCTATCATCCGACATATCTGCTGCTGGATGTTCTCCCCATTTTGCAATAGAATCTTTATCTTCAACCATAAAATCATCAAAATACTTTTCTGTATGAGTTTCTTCTTCTGTTTCTGTGTGAGTAGTAGGACCTGTACCACCGCTTTTAATTAAATCTAACGGATTTAACCAAGTTCCATCATTAGTAAAAGATTTCCCAACTGCAATATTGAAATCTTGACGTGTTACCCCAACATGCAAATGGTCTGTATCACGATAACCTATTACATCGCCCGTTTTTACAGTATCTCCTACATTAACTGTTATTTTCCCTGCACTTGAAAAAGCTTCCTGATAAACTATGTTGTAGCCATCATCAGAATGTACAACAACATAATTCCCTAAGCCACCCATATATGACTTGATAATAACTTTCCCACCATGCACTGCATGAACAGCACTACCAGGATGATCTACTGAGCCAAAATCTAAACCGTCATGGAATCCATTAGGCCTAAATTCACCACCTGCATTAACACCGAATAATTGACCTCCCATAAAGTTTCCTTCCCCTACATTTGGAAAAGGCCAACCCCAACTATCACCATTGCTATCCGTCACAGTAATTTCTTTGGTAGTTGTAACTTCATGTTCAGTTCCTATCGCTCTAATTTTATTAATAATTCCAGTTGAATCAATATTTAACTGAACTTCACTTGTATCGTGCAGGTAGTCTAATCTTTTACCTTTATTTTGATAAAAATCTTTCTTGTTATAAATTCGTATATTTCTATTATCTGGATAAAAAATAGCATTTTCCCAAGTAGATAAAATCTTAGATATCATATCTTTACCGTTAGTATTTCCTAAATCCGTTATTTGTTGATTATCAAAATTACCGATAACTTGATATGAAAAACCCTTGTTATTTTCATTGAGATAAAATGCTAATACATCATTAACTGTGTACGTCTTTTCGCCACTATTGACCTCATACTTCCACAAATTAGCTAATTCATTAGATACATGTGTCGCCGTTATTTGTATAGTTGATACTCCTGCAGCATAATCTACTGCAAGTGTTTTAATAATATATTCTTGACCGTCAAAAAATATACTAGACTCTACTGCAATTATCTTAAACAAGTCTGAACCATCATCGTACACTGTAAAGGATAGTTGATAGGTATCATTTTCAGCCCACTGAATGTTAAAACTATTCCATAAGATATTATTCAAAATAAAAATCTTATCTTGATTTCTAGGTTTAAGTTTAACTATTCTTTCATTCAACTACTTCCACCACCTTTAGAATGTATAGATAAATGGAAATGAAAATGTTATATCTGCTACTTTATCAAGTGTTATTTCGTTCCAACCTTTTTCTAGTTTGATATATCCAAAATCAGTTTCCATTGAATCATAACTATTATTCTTATAAGTATTGATACCGTCCAAAACTACTGTATCATTGCTATTTAATGACCCTTTGAACGTCCAACTTGTTTCATTTGTCGTATTTTTAACCGTTAGTCCACCATTTGCAGATTTAATTGTTATCTTCAAATCGTGCTTTTGAAAATATGGATCTACTGCAATATCACTAGCGTTAAATATTCTAAAACTCGTTTGATTATTGAAATGATAGTTTAAATTTGGAACGTCAGCTAAATTCAATCCATATCCCCAACCATTAGATTGAGAAATTTGGTCTGACCTTAAATAGCTATATTTAACGCCACTAGGATTTTCAAACGCTACTGTGAATGTTGCCCAATGTGAACCGTCTTCATTAGGAGCTATCGTAAAAGGTGCTGTTCTAACATACCTTACTAGATGTTTATCAATATCAGTTCTAATTCTAAATAGCTCTTTTTGCATAAAAGCTTGCATTATATCATGTTTTGCTAACAAGTAATCTTGCCATGTTGAAAACCATAATAAAAATGTACAGCTTACCGTTGTAGGTTGGTAAGTTGTGTAATTCCACATTTCACCATCTTGCATAACGTTATTTTGATACACATTTGAAATTGATGGGTTTTCATCTAGTTTTAACAAGGTTAAATTAGAAGTAATATCTTTTAAACTAAATTCTGGATTATTTCCATACTTAATATAAAAATTATTTTCCATAATTTATGCCTCCTAATAACCTTGATAATCAGCTAATCTTTGATCTAATGCTTGTTGCTGATACTGTTTTATTTTATCAAATCCACTCTCACGAATAGCTTTAATTTGTTGATTGTTTAATCCTAATAATTGACTGAACATAGCTAATAGTGAATCAAACTTATCATTTAATTCTTTTAGATCTCTATTATCTGATACATTTATGCGTTGTGGTTCTTGATTAGTAAATTCAGAGGTTAATTCATGCATAAGCTGCCATGCTCTAGGCCTTTTAGCTGGATCAGTTGGAATAATATACTCTGACTTATTATTTTCAGCAACTTCGATTAATTGATTTGTATCAATTCTTCCACCATAAGCCATCATTCTATGACCTGAAGGCCCCCAACCTCTCTTTACTCCAATTGGGGGAAAATCGTTTCTCCAATTGCTATCATTTAAAACTGCCATAATTTGGTCTAAAGCAGAATGAATATTTGCATGTCCTGGAACCGCCCAACTTCTCCAAGTACCAAGTTTATATTGGAATAATCCAATTGGTAAACCTGTTCCGTCATGATCATCATAACCACCATTTTGAGCAGGATCTACACTAGATTCAGTTGATGCTTGATAGTACAAATGCTCTATATCACGTTCACTAAGTTTTTGATGCATCAATCTAGCAGCGTGTTTAGCTATCTTGGCAAATTCAGATTTAGCCATTCTACCAGCAGGACTATTTCCATCGCCACCAGCTCCAAAATCTTCAAATAATTTCTTTACCCAGCCAACTGCTAGACTTGCTAATTTATTAGGAAAGTTAGTAATAATATCGCCAGCTAAGCCTTTAGCTGATAAATTACCAATATGTTTTTCAAAGACTTCTTTTAAAAATTCTGCTGGCTTTTTCAAAATATCTTCTGCTTCATCAACTAAATCAACAGCACTATTCCAAACACCTTTAAAGAATTTACCAATACCATTAGCATATGCTGGAATACCTAACATTGTAGTTAATTTATAAGTATCTTCACCATTTAAAACACTTGAGCCTTTAGGCAATGGAACCACCATATTACGCTGATTAGGAAAAATACCTACTTTTCCATTAGGCAGTCTAAACATTTCTCTATAATGTTCCCCTACACCATCATTAACTAGTGCTAAGCCACCTTGATGGGTTCCATTTGAGCCTTGTACATTAGGTGTACCTTTAGCATAGGATACTGTTGGAATTGCCCAACTAGCATTTATTTGTGGAGCACCAACTTTATCAAGAACCCAGTTGATACCTTTCTTTAAACCACCTAACATATCATTAACTGGTTTAATCACACCATTTACCAAATCTACAGCTTTATGCTTAACACCTTTAACTGCTGAACCGACAATATCTTTTAGTTGTCTGAATTTATCAGTAAAAGTATTTACCATATCGCTTAATCTGCCACCAGTCTTATCATTCAACCAATCATACATATCCTTGAATATATTTTTAGTAAATTTACGGATATTTTTAGCAGTATCGTTAATATCACCGCCTAATTTATCCCAATGTCCACTGGTAAAATCTTTCCAAGTATTAGTGTAGGATTGAATAGCATCATAGCCTGATTTAAACTGTTTAGGATTCTCTTTAGCCATTTTTTTAGCGACATTAAGCGTTGCATTATTAAGATTATTCCATGATTTTACAACCTTATCTTTACCATTATCAGCATTCTTCTTTAAACTATTCCAGCCATCGCTAAACTTCTTCTTAGTGTCTTTCCACATATTATTGGCAAACTTAGCAACATCTTTATTAAACTTATTCCAACTCTTTTGAGTGTTCTTGATACCTTTGTTAGTTGTATCTTTAATTGATTTCCAATCTTTGCTGAAGAAACCTGTAACGTTCTTCCATACTTTAGATATCTCTTTAGGTAAGTTTTTAAAGAACTTGACTATATTATTAAATGCTTCTTTAGCAGCCTTAACTAATCCATTGACAAACTTTTTGAATTTGTCGCTATGTGTATACAAATACGTTAAAGCTAACGTGATACCGGTAATTGCTAATCCCCAAGGTCCTAATGCCCCAGCTACACTTGCAGCTGCTGCCACAAATTGCTTTATCCACCCTGTAACTTTTACCAAAATAACCATCGAGCCTATTACTTTAACAAAAGATTTAACTGTACTTTGGTGTTTAGCTAAATACGCAAGAAACTTTGCCGATTGTACTGCAACTTGTGCAATATATTTACCAATTTGTTGAATTCCTTTTTGCGTTTCTTTATCATCTAAAGCTTTATTTAATTCATTTAGTCCAGTAGCTTGAATTTTCACTAATGGTTCAGCCAGTTTTGCTTGTGTACTCTTCCAGTTTTCTTGCATTTTCTTCAATGCTCCACCAGAAGTTTCGCCAAATGCCTTACTGTTTTTCTTATAATCTTCTGAAGCTTTTTCCAAGATGTCATTAAATTGGCCGCTTGTCATTTTTCCCGAATCAAGTAATGCGTCAAATGCTTCTTTGCTTTCACCAGATGCCTTTTGTAGAGCTGTAGTTAACCCAGGAGCTTGTTTTTCTAATTTTTGTAAAGAACTCCTAGTAACTTTTCCTGAAGCTTCAATTTTACCTAACCCTGTAGCAAAATTATTTGCTTGGTCTTGAGATAACTTTAATTGTAAAGATAAGCTAGCAACACCTTTACTTAAAGTGTTTGTCTTTTCCACAGATCCAGTTATTCCATAAAAGTTAGTTTGCATTTTATTTACTGCTTCTGCGGTCAAGTTCGAATTTGTCTTTAAATCAGATAACGTATTTGTTAACTGTTTTATATCATTAGCACTTGCACCTAAATTCTCCCAACGTTTCTTCATTGCTCCAGCAGTTTTTGATACTTGAATACCTGTAGAAATAATACCTTTCATTTGAGAAGTCAAAAGTGTAAATCCACTAGTAACCGCATTAGAAATAAGATTTACCCCAACTAATCCTTTAAAAGATAGGACAGATTCTTTTAATTTGCCCATTCTTCCGTTTAGTTCATTAGCTTTATTTTTCATCCTGGTAAATACACCTGGATTTAGTACTTTCATTTCTGCATTTAATTGCCCTATTGATGATTTAGCTTTTGCCATTGCTGTGGCAGTTTCATTTAGCCTAATTTGCTGTTTCATGTAGGCTTCACTTGTTATCCCTGATTTTTCAGCAATAGACTGTAGCTCTTTTTCCTGCAGTTGGTACTGTTTGCTTAAATTAGTTAGCGAGTTCTTAACCCCGCTTAACTGTACTTTTTTAGCGTCTAATGCTTTACCTTCTGCCTGCAGTCTTTCGGCATAACTTTTAGATAAAGCTTGTGTATTTCGATATCCTTTTTGTAAATCAGCTAAACCAGATGTGTAATATTCCATTGATGATTTAGCTTTTTCCTGTTGAGCTTCATAGCTTGTTAATTGTCTAGTAGCCGTTTGAATATCTTTTTCTAATTTTAGCCAAGTTTCAGCTTGAGATTTATTAGTTCTATCTAGCCCTTCTTGACGACTTTTTAACTCTTCTATTTTTTGCTTTTGTACTTCAATAACATTTCCAATGCCATCAAATTTAGCTTTTAAAGCTCCTAAACTATCCCCAACCGCTTTATGTGCTGCTTCGCTTGCTTTCCATCCATTAGTTAATGCTGATATTCCAGATGTGAAACTCTTTAAACTGCTAGCTGCTTCAATTGTATCTAGGGTTATTTTAGTGGCCATTTCATTTTGTACTTTCACTGATAAATTAACCTCCTTTCCTCCAAAATAAAAAAAGCCAGTTCAAAACTGACTTTTATAAATCCCCATTTTGCTCGCTGATTTCAGTCATCTTACTTCCAAAATCAACATTCTTATATTGTAAACTTAATCCAGCTACACTTTCTTTTAAAGTTTTCCCATGCCTGATGATTTCTTCGTAAGTAAAACCATCTCTAAATTCTAGTACCATTTGAGGATTATAGTAATATTTTTCTTCTTCCGGAACGCTGCTAAGCCCTCTGGTATGATAAATCTTTCTGGATTGTTCATTAAGATAAATTCTTCCGTACTTTAAATCGCTATAATC
>ENA-UPSY01003610-UPSY01003610.1-human-gut-metagenome-genome-assembly--contig:-NODE-3610-length-11030-cov-7.558934_pt1 | contig 11030 bp, 10 predicted proteins | sample MGYA00250044_ERZ773365 | MGnify/ENA primary metagenome ERZ773365 (study PRJEB29103, sample SAMN06111932) | human gut metagenome | biome: human gut; feature: ankylosing spondylitis patient; material...
TTCTTCGGTTCCCTCACAAAATGTTGCTGCATCTATAACACCAATAGAAATAGAAAATATAGCTTCATAATTTTCGGCTACTATGAAATTACGAAGTTTATCTGTAATCTTTTCTTTCAGTGCCACAGCGTCTTCTGCGGAGGAAGCTTCCAGATCCACGATCACATACTGATCCGCTACCAGATGGTAGATTCTCTGCTTGTCTGAAAGGCATTCCTTCATACAGCCGGCTACGCTTTTCAGGATATAATTACCATAATCAGCTCCCCTGGAGCTATTGATCGCTCCAAAATCATCAATTCCTACATGCATAAAAAATCCCTTGGTAATGGGTTCTTTTTGTGCACGCAGGTAAGCAAGGAATTCCGGACCGCCAAGCAGTCCTGTGACATTATCGGCTCTTCTCATGTTGCCGGTCTCATTCAGACACCCGACCAGATACTCTGCCTTTCCCTGCTGATCAATGATCACGATACCACGGCAGTTAATCCAGACCGGCATACCTTCTTTATCAAGCCACCTGTAATGAAGATTATGTATATTTTCTCTTCCTTCACATATATCCGCAAGATGCTTTGCAAGCATCCTGCGGTCTTCCTCATATACTACCTTCATAACTTCATTTGCAGCATCTGTCAGAACATTTTTCGACATATTAAACCGTTTCACAGCTGACTGTGAAATCTCAAAGGTATTATTCTGCAGATCAAATATATACAGGTAATCATCCATACATTCTGTAATGATCTCAAATAAGAGTTCTGCTGTCTGCTCTCCAAACACTCTAAATATATCATTAATCACAACAAGAACCTTCCTTCCGACAACTTCACTCTATTCCTGCCATTTTCTAGAATAGCTTAAAGATATTCACACGGTCACGCATCTTGGCTGCTCCCTCTGCCAGATTAATACTGATCGCAGTATTCTCTTCGGAGGATGCAGCATTGCCCTGTACTACGCCGGACAGCTGTTCAATTCCCTGGCCGATCTGCTCCAAGGACTCTGCCTGGGAGTTGGCTTTCTCCATGGTGTTCTCTGCAAGCTCTGCAAAGGACTCCATATCTGCAATGATCTGATTGAATGCGTCTGCTGTTGTTCTTGTAATCGTATTGCCCTTTTCGATTTCCACTAAGGTCTTATCGATCAGATCTCTTGTATTTACAGCAGATTTTGCACTGTCTGCTGCCAGCTTGCCGATCTGATCTGCCACTACTGCAAAGCCTCTTCCTGCTTCTCCTGCTCTGGCAGCTTCAATGGAAGCATTCAGGGATAACAGGTTGGTCTGGGATGCAATATCCTCGATATCTGTGATAATATTACCGATCTCCTTGGAGATTTCTGTAATGTGCTCCATTTCCTTGAGCAGATCGTTCATTTTTTCTTTTTCTTCGTTCGCTTTATCTGCAGAAGCTTTTACACGTGCAGATGCGCTCTGTGTTTCCTTCGCTGTATCTGCCGCCAGATCCACGACCGTATCAATGGTGGCATTCAATTCCTCGATGACTCCTGCCTGCTCTGTTGCACCGTCCGCCAGGGATTTTGATGCATTTTCCACCTCGGATGCATTCGATGCTACCTGTTCTGCCAGATTGCTGATCTCGGTCAGGGTACTGTTAAACCGTTTCAGAATATACAGCAGTGATACCTTCAATTCCGAGAAATCGCCTAGGAAATCTGTAATATCATCACCATTTCTGGTCAGGTCACCCTGCGCTATTGCCTTTACCTCCATAGAGATCTCGCTGACATAATCTGCCAGAATACCCATGGCTTCTTTCAGATTCTTAATGGTATCGCCAAGCTCATCATCAGACTCATAGGTAAGCATTTCTACATTAGATAGTTCGCCCTTACGCAGGCTGGCAACTGCTGCATCTATCTGTTCTACCGGCTCAGTAATGGAATTGGTAATGATCCTTCCGATCAGTGTCGTCACTACAGCAATCGCAAGACCCGCTGCCACAATCACGACAAATATGATGATGGTGCATACATTGGCCATGGTCTTTGCCTGATCTAATTCTACCTGGAACTCGTCACGTAATATAGTTAATTTTTCAGTAAAAGCTTTATATTCTTCATACACCTCTCCGGTCATCAGCTTTGCTGCTTCCTGCTGTTTATTCTCACGGCTCAACTTCAGGATTTCATCTGAAGCAGCCCTGTATTTTTCCCATGCAGCGTTTGCTACTTCGTAATCGTTCTGTCCTTTTTTAGCATCACTGTCTGCAGACATGATTGCATCCAGATTCGCATCTGTATCTTGGATCTGACTCTCCAGCTTCCGAATTTCCTCTTCACAGGCAGTCATATCCGATGCATCTGATTCTACCAGGTGCTGATACTGCTTGATTCTGTATTTCGCAGTCATTGTCTCTAAATCCTGCAGATATTCCAATGACGGAGACCAGACCTCCGTGATCTTCTCTATATTTGAACGGATCACTAATGTCGAGATCAGTGCCACCAACACTAAAAATAATGTCATAACAAGCACTGTCATTCGATATACTTTTAATTTTCCTGCAACCTTTAAGTTAGCTATACGCTTTTTGATCTTTTCCATGATAGTTTTCCCTTCCTTTGTAAATTATTGATCTTTTATCACATTTGTTTATCCATAAACTGCTATAAGATATCATACTTTATTGGAAAAGTCTATAAAAAAAAGTATTAAATTATTTTCTGCTAAATATTAATGGTTCTATCGCTAGAAACTGGTGAAAATACTTCTTTCTCACCATCCAATCCCAAATCTTTTGCCATTTGTTCCATATCCTTATATATCTTGTCTTTGTACTTATCATAAAGGAACTCAAATCCATCTTTGCGAAGAATTGATGGCGAATTATCCATGTGAATGCAGTCTTTCATAACACAGTCATATGCAAGATTTCTGCACATAAATAGACTGTATGTCTAGACAGCTTAAGCTGTTGTTCTGTTAACTGCAAACTGCACTTCTATTATTGTTCCTCCTGATGGGTTAGGCCTGATTGCAATACTGCCATCGTGTACCCGCACAATTTCATTAACAAGCGCAAGTCCAAGACCAACACCACCAAGCTCACGGCTTCTTGATTTATCTACGCGAAAGAAAGGTTCAAACACACGTTCCTTAAGTTCCTCTGGAATTCCACTTCCCGTATCCTCTACTGACAGATAAACCTGCTTTTCCTTCTGATATGCCTCTACTATGACCTGTCCACCATAATGATTATATTTTATGGCATTCTCAACAAGATTATATACAAGCCTATATATAAGTATATCACTTCCAACCATATTTACATCCTTACATTTTCCAATAAGCTTTATATTCTTTTCCTGTGCAAGTGGCTCCAGATCCGCCAATACCTCATCAATAAGTGCATTAACTATAATCATCTCATCACGTCCCACTGTCTGAAGCTCGCTCATGTCAAGGAGCGTTTTTACCATTTTACTAAGTCTTTCATTCTGTTCAGTAAGCATCTTTATCGTCTGTATGGTATCTGCATCATTACCTGGATGCTTGCCAGAATTATATAAATCAAGCTGAATCTGCATTAATGATAATGGAGTCCGAAGCTCGTGTGCCGCATTCTCAGTAAACTGCCTCTGTATCTTAAATGCCTCCGATAGACGTTCAAGCATCTTATTATACGAAACACAAAGACACTTACAGAAGATATTGATGCTATACGAAAAATCGAGGAGCAGATAGCAATAGCAAATAAAACATCATATAATCGTGTAGGTTTTCCTACATTCTTATATGATAAAAAACCGACAATTTTATATTGACATTTGCACCATAAACAGGTATGCGGATAAGCCAATATAAGATATAATGACATAACAGGTGTAACGAATTGAAAAATAAAAAACAACTTTAATATTTATTATGTGGACAATTATGTACGATGGTGATAATCACTTTCCGCACGATGGCAAACAAGGCAGATGTGGCAGTGGTGAGGGATATAGCTGGTATGATAATGATTACAGACCTGACGGATGTCTGGAACTGCCAAGCACACTCAGCATTGCCTGTCGGTCAGTTGCAAAAAGAAGGGGCTGAAAAGCCTGCTCTTATATATACATATATCTGTCTCCTATTTTTAACTCCAGCTCATACGGATATCATACATCAGCCTTGTAAGTGCAATACTGTCTTTAGCTGTATATACATCACTGCTGCAATATCCAAGTTTTACGCATCTGCTTACTTCTCTGATTTCATATTCAAAGCCATTTATATCAACCGGACTCTCGATTGTTTCCGGTTCTTTTCCTTCCACCTCAAGTATCATGGTCTCGGCGTGTTGGAAATCCGGTAAAAATATACTTCCCTTTGTTCCCTCAATTCTGGCATTACGTTTTAATTCCTGCCCAATTGTCTGGACTGATTCTGCCGTACATCCATCATTATATGTCAGTTTGAGACAGCTGTAATCATCTGTTCCATACTCATTAATATGTACTTTTTGAGTTTCTACATTCTGCGGCTCATTCCCTGTAACAATACGCAGAAATCCCAGATTGTAAATTCCTATGTCCAACAAAGCACCTCCACCAAGTGCAGGGTTAAATTTACGCTCTTTTCTGGCACCTGTTGCAACAAACCCATACTGACATGAAATATGTTTTATTTCTCCAATAACTCCTTGCTGTAAGATACTGTGTAAACGATCATACAATGGAAGAAACCATATCCAGAGTCCCTCCATGATAAAAAGATGCCTATCCCCTGCCAGCCTGTACAGTTCCTGTGCCTGTTTATCATTTATCGTAAACGGCTTTTCGCACAATACATGCTTTCCATGTTCAAGACATAACCTGCAATTCTCATAATGCAAAGTATTTGGTGTTGCTACATAAACAGCCTCAACATCCTGATCTTTAACCAGTGCTTCATACGAATCATAATATCTTGGGATATCATACTCATTAGCAAAGGCTTTTGCACTTTCAATGTTACGTGAACCAACTGCTACTAACTGTTCATTTTCTTTACTCATCTGATTTATGGTTGATGCAAATTTTTTTGCAATATTACCTGTAGCCAAAATTCCCCACTTCATCTTATCTCTCCCATCGATTCTATAAATTTATATGTAATATATCCTCATTTAACAATTATTAAAGGACACAAATCTATTATACCTTATATCATCACCTTCGCATATCCATTTTATATCATATTTTATAATACAAAAGGTCAGACCCGCCAAGCCCAATGGTTACTGACGAATCTGACCTTTTACAATTACTAAAAATTTTATATATTATCCTTCAATCTCTTTAATAAGATTAACCATCTCAATAGCACCTTCAGCGCACTCAAATCCCTTATTGCCTGCCTTTGTTCCGGCACGCTCAATTGCCTGCTCGATTGTATCTGTAGTAAGCACTCCAAACATAACAGGAATATCACTTGCTAAAGAAACATTTGCAATGCCTTTGGAAACCTCGCTGCACACATAATCGTAATGGCTTGTAGCACCTCTTATAACTGCACCAAGACATATAACTGCGTCATACTTGCCGCTTTTTGCCATCTTTGAAGCTATCAATGGTATCTCAAATGCGCCCGGCACCCATGCAAGATCAATATTTTCTTCTGAAACATCATGTCTTACAAGCCCGTCTTTAGCTCCCGCAACAAGCTTAGACACAATAAATTCATTAAACCTTGCCGCTACAATACCTACCTTAATTCCACTGTCAACTAACTTACCTTCTAAAACTCTCATCATCAATTCCTCCTTATAAATAATCCATATTTTTACACTACATTTAAAATGTGTCCCATCTTTGTCTGCTTTGTCTTAAGATAGAACCTGTCAAAGCTGGTCGCATCTATCTCAATAGGCACTCTCTCACTGATTTCGATTCCAAAATCTGCAAGCTGGTATACCTTATCGGGATTGTTAGTAAGAAGCCTTAAGCTCTTAGCGCCTAAGTCTTTCAATATCTGTGCTCCTATGTAGTACTCGCGTGCGTCTCCCGGCAGACCAAGTGCCAGATTAGCCTCAAGTGTATCCATTCCCTGATCCTGAAGTGCATATGCCTTAAGCTTGTTGACAAGCCCGATTCCTCTGCCCTCCTGTCTCATATAAAGAAGTACTCCCCTGCCTTCATTGTTAATCTGTGTCATCGCTGACGCTAACTGCTGACCGCAGTCACATTTCATTGAGCCAAATGCATCTCCAGTCAGGCACTCTGAATGTACCCTGCACAAAAGATTGCTGCCATCACCAATGTCTCCCTTTACCAATGCAACATGATGCTCGCCATTTAACTTATTAACATAACAGTGTGCCATGAATTCCCCATACTTTGTCGGCATTCTTGTAACTGCCACACACTCAACCAAGTTGTCATGTCTCTTTCTGTATTCCTGAATTGCCTTAATTGTTATGAATTTGAGATTGAATTTTTCGGACATTTCTATGAGGTCTTCTTTTCTCATCATTGTTCCGTCCGCTTTCATTATTTCACAGCACAGACCACATTCTTTAAGTCCTGCTATTCTCATAAGGTCTACTGTTGCCTCTGTATGTCCGTTTCTTTCAAGAACTCCATTAGGTTTTGAACGTAGTGGAAACATATGCCCCGGTCTTCTGAAATCCTCAGGCTTTGCTTCATCTGACACACATGCTCTTGCAGTAAAGCCTCTCTCCTCTGCCGATATTCCTGTTGTCGTCTTAACATGGTCTATTGACACTGTAAATGCAGTTTCATGGTTATCAGTATTGTCAGCAACCATCTGTGTAAGTCCCAGCTTCCTGCACAAATCTCCACTCATAGGCATGCATATAAGTCCTTTTCCATATGTCGCCATGAAATTCACATTTTCAGTAGTTGCAAATTGAGCTGCACATATGAGGTCGCCCTCATTCTCTCTGCTTTCATCATCTGAGACAAGTATCAGCTTTCCATCCTGTAAATCCTTAACTGCCTCTTCTACTGTGTTATACTCAAACATTTTCTTTTACCTTCCTTTCCCTTTGATATTTTAAAATCCATTCTTTAGCAGGAATTCTTTCGTTATCCCGCTTTTCGGCTTTTCCTTTTCAAATGTGATGAATTTCTCTATGTACTTACCGACAATATCATTTTCAAGATTAACTACATCACCAGCTTTCCTAAGTGACAGCGTTGTCTCACCTGCCGTATGTGGTATTATTGATACTGAAAAGCTCTGGCTGTCCGTCTTGGCAACTGTAAGACTTATTCCATCTATGGCAACTGAACCTTTTTCAACAATATATTTTAATATTCCGCTGTCTGTCTTAATCTGATACCATATCACGTTATCATCCTTGGTTATCGCTACAACTTTTCCTGTTCCATCAATATGTCCTGAAACTATATGCCCTCCGAACCTTCCATCTGCTGCCATTGCCCTTTCAAGATTAACAGCACTGCCACTCACCAGCTTGCCAAGTGATGAGCGGTTCAGCGTCTCATGCATTACATCCGCAGTAAATGTATTATCATATATCCCTGTCACTGTAAGGCACACACCATTGACAGCAATGCTGTCTCCTATATGTGTTCCCTCAAGGACTTTTTCTGCCTGTATTGTAAGAATTGCTGACGCCGTTCCTTTTTTTACATTATTTACATGTCCGATTTCTTCAATAATTCCTGTAAACATTACAACTCTCCTTCAATCAGAATATCGTCACCAAGAAGACGAACGGTTTTGTTTCTCAATTGATATGCTTCATCTACATTTGCAATACCCTGACCTTCAACTGCTGTCTTACTGTCTGCCCCGCCAAATATCTTAGGTGCAATGTAAGTCTGAACCCGGTTCACAATTCCAGCCTGCAATGCCGAGAAGTTAAGTGTTCCGCCTCCCTCAAGAATTATACTGTCGATACCTTTTTCTCCAAGTATGTGCATAAGCTCTTTAAGGTCAACGTGCTGCTCTGATTCTTTTGTAATTATCACTTCACAGCCTGCATTTTCATATAAAGATTTCCTGTCGCTGTCGGTACTACATGTAGCAATTATTGTTGGTATCTGCCCTGCACTTTTTACAATTCTGCTGTCCAGCGGAGTTCTCAATCTGCTGTCGCATATGATTCGCACAGGATTGTGTGGATTGCTTACGGCTGTACTTCTACAGTCAAGCATTGGATTATCAGCAATCACAGTGCCGACACCAACCATAATTGCCGCGTATCTGTGACGGTCTGCATGCACATTTTCTCTTGCCTGCTCACCTGTAATCCACTTGGAAAGTCCCTTATATGTGGCAATTTTCCCATCAAGTGTCTGTGCTGTTTTCATCACAACATATGGCTCTTTATTCCTTATGTAATGAAAGAATACATAATTCATTGCCAGACATTCTTCATTGCATACACAACCTTCAACTTTAATCCCGTGTTCTTCCAGATATTTAACACCTTTTCCACTTACCAGGGGATTAGGATCCATCGAACCTATCACAACCCTGCTTATTCCTGCCTGCACAAGTGCTTCAGTGCAAGGCGGCTGTTTCCCATGATGGCAGCACGGCTCAAGTGTCACATATATGGTTGCTCCACTGGTATCCTCCATACATCTTGAAAGTGCATCTCTTTCCGCATGAAGCTCACCATATTTCCTGTGCCAGCCTTCACCTATAATTCTGTCATCCTTTACAATTACAGCTCCCACCAGCGGATTAGGATTAACCCAGCCTGTTCCTCTCTTTGCCAGTTCAATCGCCCGCTTCATGTAGAATTCATCTTCTTTTGAAAAATTGTTATTTATTTCCTGCTGCATATCTGCATCTTCTTTCTGTTCTTTTCTATCCAGCTTTTCTCTGTTCTGATTTTCCTTGTTTGCTGTATCTTAATTTCATTCTTAATGTGCTTGCTGTTTTCCTGATTTTACCGGCTCAAAGTCGTGATACCTATAAGTAGTCGCATTTTCAATGGTTTAGTAGGTCTTTTTTCATCTTGTCTATAATATTAAACGTATTTTTATTCCTCAAAAACCTATAAATTTATTGTTTATGACATGTTTAGTAGGTAATTGCTTAAGTTTTCTTCAGTTTTTAGCTAAAATAAACCTACTAAAGCCACAAAAAACTTACATTTATAGGTTTTTACCAAATTTACCTGCTGCCCTGCTGCTCTGAATTGCTATAATATGTCGCCAGATTGCTCAGAATTGAATAGCCGTAATATGCTGTCGCCACAATTGCCAGTTCCAACATTTCAGACCAGACTCCGCCTCAACAATACAGACATCCTAGCACGACCAAAATCCAGCCCAGACATAAAAAAGGCTTCCAAAGCAGTTTCATTTCACCACTCCAGAAGCCTTACGCCAAAATATCGAATTTCTATAATCAAATTCTTACTCTGACAATCAAAAAAACTCTGAGATAATAATTCATCTCAGAGCCAGTATCCACATTCAAGCCAGCCATTCATTCTACTATGATTACATTATGAATAACTAACTTTAATATCACTTCTTCCATCCAGACTTTACTGTCGGCTTCGGAATTACACCGAATCATGCTCTGGCTTACGCCTCGGCTCGTGGGCTTTACCACCGGTAGGGAATCACACCCTGCCCTGAAGTTCCATATGTATTAAATTGTTTATAGTATACACCCGATTTTTAAAAAATCAAGTACTTGACATATTTATTAATTTTATGATACTATACCACGGCACAATTAAATATGGTTATATTGGAAACGACACATCCCCCGGATGATAACGAACAACACATGTTTTGCTTAGGTTATTATTTAAGGAGGATTTTTTTATGCCAAAAAACAAGTTTCAGGATGTTGTTTTCACAATTATTATGGCAACAATTATGGTCTATGGAATGGTCGTATATAATGTTGCCCTCAACACAGGTACTGTAAATGGTACTACTTTCTTAGCTGCAACACACGAGCTCCCAATCATGGTTCCAATTGCATTCGTACTCGAATTCTTCGTTGTAGGAAAGATTGCTAAAATGCTTGCATTTACAGTCATGCGTCCTACTGACAGACCTCAGTTCATCACATATGCAATATCAATATGTATATGCTGCATTATGTGTCCGGTTATGAGTCTCGTTGCAACATTTCTTTTCAAAGAGCCATCCTTTGGCATGTGGGTTAAAACATGGGCAATGAACTTCCCTATGGCAATCTGCTATCAGATGTTCTATTGCGGACCACTTGTAAGGCTTATATTTAGGGCAATATTTGTTAGAAAAAATGCTGATGCAACAGAAGCTGTAACGGCTGCAGAGGCAGAATAATATTAATCACTAAGGGGCTGTCACTTGACAGCCCCTTAAAAAAATCAATTATTTATAATATTACATTTTCAAACAAAAATACCATTACCGGCATGGTTACTATAGCACTAAGCGTTGTAATCACATTTATGGCACTGGCATATTTTGAATCATTGCCATATACCTGACACATCTGCGTAACTGTTTGCTGACTGTGCAGAAAGCCCAGGCCGACGCCATCCGCATGATCAATGAAGCTAACCCCAACCACAACTTCCTGGCCCTGCGCAGCATGGAAGCTATGGAGAAGGTCGCTGACGGCAAAGCTACCAAGCTCATCGTCCCCAGCGATATGCAGAACCTCGCCGCCACCGTGGCCGCTATCAAAGAGGCTGCTGCGGACAAATAACGGGGCTTCTCCCTTTTCTTGAAGGAAAAGGAACCTAAAGAACTTTTAATCAAAGAGGGTACACGAAAAAATCGTGTGCCCTCTTTGTAATTTTAATGTTTTAAAGTTTCTTTACCTGCTTTCTTTTCAAAGAAAGCAGGTTCAAAGAAAGGAACACCATGCTCCCGCTAAAGCTGCCGCTACGGCGGGGATGTCGTCCTCTTTCAGAGCTGAGTAACCGGCCACTACCGTGTTGGGTCGGCACAACTCCGGCCGGGCCATGTAATATTCACTCAGGCCCCGCAGCCGCACACCGTGCTGGGCGGCGGCCTGTACCATGGCGGCTTCACTCTCGGCTTGGGGCAGCGTCAGCAGAAAATGCAGCCCGCTGTGTACGCCG
>ENA-UPSY01003611-UPSY01003611.1-human-gut-metagenome-genome-assembly--contig:-NODE-3611-length-11027-cov-3.932055_pt1 | contig 11027 bp, 9 predicted proteins | sample MGYA00250044_ERZ773365 | MGnify/ENA primary metagenome ERZ773365 (study PRJEB29103, sample SAMN06111932) | human gut metagenome | biome: human gut; feature: ankylosing spondylitis patient; material...
GAATATGAAAACTTTAGAATTTATCAAATTGAACGAATCGGGAGCAAACAACGTAGTAGCATCTTTGCAACAACTCTTAGCTGACTTCCAAGTGTATTACACTAATCTCCGTGGTTTCCACTGGAATATCAAAGGACACGACTTCTTTGTTCTCCACAGCCAATTCGAAAAAATGTATGATGACACTGCTGAAAAAGTAGATGAAATTGCAGAACGTATCCTCATGCTGGGTGGCACTCCTGCCAATAAGTTCAGCGACTACCTGAAGGTTGCCAATATCAACGAAGTAGATAAAATAAGCAACGGCGAACAGGCACTAAACAACATCCTTCAGTCTATCAGCTATCTGATCGGTGAAGAACGAAAAATTCTTTCTATTGCATCACAATCCGGAGACGAAGTTACCGTTTCGATGATGAGCGATTATCTGAAAGAACAGGAAAAATTAGTTTGGATGTTGACGGCTTATAATAGCAAGTAACTTGATAATAAGGATTTAAGTTTTAGGTAAGAAAGAGAGAAAACCTCCATAACAAGAGGCATTCTCCCTTTCTTTATTATAAGAAATCGTCAAATAAACACACACACAGATCGCAGAAAATATGAATCTCAGCGTGAAATCTATCAACCGGTACAAACAAAAAAACTATGGAACTTTTGCGAAATGAACTGAAAGACTACTTACCGTTGTTCCTCCTGTTGTTATTACGTGCATGATTTCTCCTCACTCCAGATATATGCTTATCTTCTGAGAAACACCCGCATCTGATATGTATTATCCCTATTGTTTATACGACTTTGCCTAACAGTTAGCAAAGGCTCACTAATGTAAGCAAATAGGCTAACATCTATGAATAAATTAATTCACGGCTGTAAACAATCTTATTCACTAATGTGAGCCTTTACAAAACAAGAAGTACTTGCCTAAGAATCCCTAAGTATTTGCATATTATATACAAAGGGAAACAGGGCAATCCCACCGGAATCTGGACGAAGTACTATGAGGGTAAATATATACTCTCAGGCAGCTATCAGCAGTTACCCTCATAGCTACAAGTAGGATGAATAAAGAGATTGTGCCAATTAGTGAGGGTATGAGGGTAAAAACGTCACTAACTTTTTTCTGGCTAAGTCGGAACATTCCGCGCGATTGACCTTTCCGTTTCCCGTTTGCGGTATGCAATCCGTTGTCAGAATATACTTGGGACGATAATAGGGTGTCAATATTGTCTGTAACCTGTTTTCTATTTCTTCAGTATCCGCCCGTCCTTCTATCAATAAGGTCACAGCCTGTCCCAATCGTTGGTCGGGCACTGAAGTAATGACAAACGGTACGGAAATAAAAGGACGGAGCAGCTTCTCTACTTCTTCCGCCTGGATTTTTATTCCGCCACTATTGATAACATTATCCTTGCGCCCCAGGATAATGAAACCTTTATCGGGATAGATTCGTGCGATATCATTCGTCTGTAATACTCCGTCACAAACTAAAGGGGCGTCAATCACCAACGTGTTTTCAGGAGATAAAGACAGATTTACCGAAGAAAACGGGTAATAACGTTCGGAAGCAGCTGTTCCGTTGAGACGACGGAGGGCGATATGAGACAAGGTTTCGGTCATGCCATAAGTAGAATAGACAGCTCCCGGAAGTGACTTTATTTTTGTTTCCAAAGCCTCATCGATCGCTCCGCCACCTATGATCAGAATCTCCGTTTGCTTGAGTCGTTCTTTTTCTTCAGGAGTCCGAAGGGTATTATAAACTTGCAAGGGAACCATTGCTGCAAATCTCAAAGGCTGTTTCACATCCGACAGCGGATGACCGGAAGCGGGACGCACAATGAGATCCAGTCCCGCAACCAAAGCACGCACCACCAACATCATCGCGCCGATATACCGGAGATTCATACATAACAATGCCGATTCTCCTTGCTTTAAGTTCAGAAATTCACAAGTCAAGCGTGCACTTTGCATCATTTGGTCTTTACGTACAATCAGTTCTTTGGGCGTACCTGTGGAACCGGAAGTATGAACTGTTATGACCGGAGAATCATTAAACCACTCATTCAGGAAAAGGTATAAATCCCATAAAGCAGAAGGAGTATTTTCTGCTCCTTCTGCTATAAACCGGGCTATATCTTCAGGAGTATATTCTTTTCCTTCCAATAGCAAATGTTGTTGTTGTCGGTCGAATATCATCGGATATTATTAAATAGCATCATTACAAAACCACAGGCAATCTTTTCTTATTTCAAGAGGCATTTCTACATTATCCGTAAAAAGCAATCCTGTTCCCAAGCCCTGCGGTAACGGATTATCAAACGTAGCACACCACTGGGCGATAGCGTTCAGCCCGATATTCGACTCCAGAGCGGAAGTAATCCACCAGCCAATCTGCCGTTTCTCCGCCTCGGATATCCATTCGTTTCCTCCGCATACTCCTCCATGAAGGGAAGGTTTGAGGATAATGTATTGCGGACGAATTGCTGAAAGCAGTTTTTGTTTTCCTTCCAGTGTATTGCATCCTATGAGTTCCTCGTCCAAAGCAATCGGTAAGGGAGATTCGGAAGTGAGGCGTGCCATTTCTTCCCATTGCCCGGCACGGATAGGTTGTTCGATAGAATGTAAGTCAAGTTCGGACAGGCGTTTCAGCTTTTCCATTGCATCCACCGGAGAGAAAGCACCGTTGGCATCGACACGCAGTTCTATTTCTTTAGAGGAAAAGCGGGTACGGATATGACGAAGTAATGCCAGTTCTTCTTCAAAGTTGATAGCACCGATCTTTAGTTTGATACAACGGAATCCGGCCTCCATTTTCTTCTCTATCTGGGAAAGCATTTTATCAAAGTCTCCCATCCAGATAAGCCCGTTTATCGGAATCCCTGCCTCACCACGTGAGAAAGCCGTATCGCATAATGCCCAACTTCCTGCAAAGAAGTGCCGGATAGCCGTTTCCAAACCAAACAGGATAGAGGGATAATCACACAAAGAGTCTACATCCAGCCTTCCCTGCCGTTCTTCCAACCGACGACAGGCTTTAGCCAGGATAACTTCATAATCGGGAAGGTCGTCACAACTCAATGCGGGCAAAGGCGCGCACTCTCCTATCCCTACCCTACCCGGAAAATCAGGAGACGTCAGATGAAGATACCAGACTTTACGTGTCGTATATGTGCCTCGGGAAGTTCCTGCCGGTTGCCTGAAATGAAGCAACCGGGGAATAATTTCTACTTTACAGTCCATTATGAATGTCAGGGGAACTTAGGATATTGTTTAAAGTTCGGTTTGCGTTTTTCCAGAAACGCATTCTTTCCTTCCTGAGCTTCATCCGTCAGATAATAAAGCAGTGTGGCGTCACCTGCCAGTTCCTGAATACCAGACTGGCCATCCAGTTCGGCATTCAGTCCCGCTTTAATCATGCGCAAAGCCAACGGGCTGAGCAACATCATTTCTTCCGCCCACTGCACATATTCATCTTCCAGTTGTTCCAACGGGACTACTTTATTGACCAGTCCCATATCCAGAGCCTCCTGTGCAGTATACTTCCGGCAAAGGAACCAGATCTCACGCGCTTTTTTCTGTCCTACCACCCGCGCCAGGTAAGAGGCTCCGAATCCTGCGTCAAAGCTGCCTACACGGGGACCGGTCTGTCCGAAGATGGCATTTTCCGAAGCAATGGACAAGTCGCAAACCACGTGAAGCACATGCCCACCACCGATAGCAAATCCGTTTACGGCGGCAATCACCGGTTTCGGGATACTGCGAATTTGTTTCTGTACGTCCAATACGCTCAGACGGGGAATACCGTCTTTACCAATGTACCCGCCACGTCCTTTCACATTCTGGTCGCCTCCCGAACAAAATGCTTTATCTCCGGCTCCGGTAATTACAATCACATCAATATCCGCTTCTTCACGGCAAATGCGCATCACGGTGTTGGCACCGATATCGGTATTGTGGGCAATCTGTACGGAGAATATCCTCGTATTCTCTAATGGTAGTCCATTTTCTTGGTGTAGACATAATCTATTTTTGTTTTAGTTGATGATAATAATTTTTCAGCATGCGGGCATCTTTGTTTTTGTTGGTAAACACTTCCAGCAGCAGAGGACGTTCCTTTTCTTCCGGTTGGGTGAAGATTTGCATGGTTTCTGCCAGTTCCACCTCATTCTCTGCTTGCAGATAAAGAAATCCGCGTTCTTCCGCCCAGCCTTTGGCAGAGGTTTTATGAACAGCAGCAATGAATTTATGGGATGTCCCCGACATATCCAATCCCCGCAACGTATGGAAGATTTCCCCTCCTCCGTTATTCAGCAAAAGGATGCGCAGATTGGGACGGACATTCACATTCCACAAAGCATTCATGTCATAGAAGAAGCTCAAATCCCCGATAGCTATAAAATTCAGCTTGTCGGAAGCAGCCGCATAACCGACAGCAGTAGAAAGCGATCCTTCGATACCACTCGTCCCCCGGTTACAACAGATTTCGACAGTGGAAGGAACGGAATACAACTGTGCATAGCGGATCACGGAACTGTTCGCCAGATGAAGCGCACATAATTCCGGCAGGCCTTTTATCAATGCACCAACAGCCGCCATTTCCGAATACGCAAAATCGGGTTCGGGGATAATCTTACAATAGTTTTCCCACACACGGGGATATTCCGGTGTACGGTTGTCCATCAAGCTTGCTATTTTCTCCAAAAACTCAAACGGGTCCATTTCAATGACTGTTGTCAATGCTCCGTAGAGGTCGACTATCTCACCGTCAGGAGAGATGTGCCAATGTTCTTTGGGCGGATGTTGACGAAGGAACTTCTTCAGTCGTTTGGAAACAACGTGCCCGCCATAGGTAATCAGTAGTTCGGGAGTCATCTGGTCTATCTTCTCCTCAGGCATTGCGTAAATCGCCGCATCGAAGTTTTTCACCGGAATGCCGGGTACGGTTTGATTACCGATATGTTCCGTCAACCAGGCAAAGTGTTTATATAATAATTTGGTATGTTTCTTCTCGAACAGATAGATAAGATTCATCTGACCGACAATAATCATTCGTTTCTGATATTTATTCATCCGGTCAATGAGGTCATTATAATCGCGGTCATACACGTTCAACCCCTGATAACGGGTGATTACACGCACTTCCGGCAATGTGTCCGACGTAAACTGAAACAGAGGTTCGGAAATAGGAACGTTGATATGTACCGGTCCTTTCCCATGATGTTTCGTTTCCAACAGGGCTTCGTTCACCAGACGATTGCAATACCATTCATCTTCTTCCGTATGAATCTCCGGGAGGTTGACCGACTTCTTGACCAGATTCTGAAAAACACCGGGTTGCGGCAAGGTCTGTCCATCCATTTGTCCGATCCAGGCAGCAGGACGGTCGGCAGAAATAACCACCAGAGGAACATTCTGATAAAATGCTTCCGCCACAGCCGGATGAAGATTGAGCAACGCCGTGCCGGAAGTACAACAGACGGCAGCAGGTTTGCCGCCATTCAAAGCCAGCCCAATGGCAAAATAGCCCGCACTCCGTTCATCCGTCACCGGATAACAGGTAAAGTTCGGATGATTGGACAAGGTATGCACGAGAGGGATATTACGACTACCCGGACATAACACGACTTTCGTTATTCCATGTGCTTCGAGAAGCGCAACCAGTTGGAGTATGTTTTTCTTGTCTGTATACATAGTGCAGTGATAAGTTGTAAAGTTATATATTATGAGGTGATAGGCTGTGGGTCGTGCAGAGAGGCAGGTACAATAATCCGTCTCATGGTTTGCAACTTCTTTTCCGTTTCCAGCCACTCATCGTTCAGCTCCGAGGAGGCCAACAGTCCGCCACCGGCATAGAGAGTGAGTTGTTCTTCTTCGATGTGCATACAACGAAGATTGACGTATAAGTCCGTACGCCCATCCGGGTCGAGCCAGCCGATAAAACCGGAATAATAACGGCGGTCGTAGCCCTCATTTTCCAGAATAAACCGATAGGCTGTATCCTTCGGCAGTCCGCATACGGCGGGCGTAGGATGCAACACTTTCAGGAGGTCACCCAAACCTTTATTGTCTTGCAGAGAGAATCGGAAATCCGTTTTCAGATGCGACAAGGCGCCGGCATAAGCAGGATAGGGGCCGTTCTCCGTCGAATGAATCCCTAATGAAAGGAGTTGGCCACGGATGTAAGAGGAGACGTATTCCTGTTCTTTCCGATTCTTCTCATCCCAGACTTGCGGCAGTTTGCCGTCTTGCAGAGGTTGGGTTCCGGCCAATGCTACCGTATGCCAGTCGTCCTTTTCGCCCGACAAGATGATTTCGGGCGTACTTCCCAACCAGATACCTGTTTGGGGAGTATAACATAAGTATATATAGGAATGAATATAGCGTTGGCAAGCCGCGCGAAAGGCTAATGAAGGAGAAAATGCCGATGGTTTTCCGATAGTAAGTTTACGGGAAAGTACCAGCTTTTCAAAAGTCTTATCACGTAAGGCACTGATAAATGTACGAAAACACTCCGCATATTCCTCGGAACAGGAGGGATAGTCGGTTGACGGAATATCCCGCGGAACGGCGTCCGCATCATCTGCAAGAAGCAAAGGTTGCCCCGGCCCATTCGATTGAATCAGCAAAATGGGGCAAGTCTCGTTAGGTCGGAACGGAGCAATCACAAATCCTCTCTGCCCGTTTAGTTCCTGCAAATCGTATATCAGACGGACTGCCCCCTCCTCCTGTGTCACCAGGCACGGAATTTTCTCCCCGGGAATACGATAAACGGCAAACGGTTGCTTCCGTTCTATAAATGCATCAATAGTTGTCAAGTTACTTATTTCTTCGTCGGTTATCTTTTTTTCATCACACTGTTGACTACCCGTATGGAAGACACCAGTTTGTTGGTTGAAGTAAATACGTCCACATTCCATACATGGGACGAACGTCCCTTATGCACGATTGTTGCTACCGCACGCACCGTGTCTCCTTCGTGTGCAGAAGATATGTGGTTTCCGCTCACCTGCATTCCCACGACAATCTCATCGGGCTGGCAAAGAATCATCGAACCTAGTCCGGCAACTGTCTCCGCCAATGCAAGACTGGCTCCGCCATGCAGAATGCCGAACGGCTGACGGGTACGGTGATCTACCGGCATCGTCGCTTCCACACGATCTTCAGCGGCATACGTATATTGGATTCCTAAATTTCCCATTAAAGCGTGACGCGCCTGTGCATTCAGTTGGTCGAGAGGTATCTCCGCCGCACGCACTTCAGCTATAATTGCCTTTTCAACGGCAATTGCCACTCCGTCTTCTTCATTGGAAGCAGTCACATAGTCAGCACAAATCTTCACGGAATCCTGCGAGTGTCCCATAGCTACGCCGAGTCCGGCCAGTTGGATCATTGTCACATCACATACTCCGTCGCCGATAGCAATCACTTCTTCCCGCTTCACGTCCAGTTCTTCCAACAAAGCTCCCAAAGAGTTGGCCTTATCTATGGCACAAGGAACGACTTCCAGAAAATATGGCTCGGAACGGAAAACATCCAATGCTCCGTTCAGTCTTCTTTTCCAATGATCTTCCAGACCGATCAACGCTTCTTCATTATCGCTGACCAACATACACTTACAGGGTGCAAAATCAACAGCGGCAGAAAATTCCGTTTCCTCGATTATCCGCAGATTATTCAGCCGGGCTTCATTTTGAATATGTTCATTTTCAGGAGAGTCCGTAATAATCGTATCATCATGATAAGTGAATAAGGCAAAACCGTTTTTCCGAGCTTTCTTTTCCAGATACGGCAACATCTCCGGATTAATCCGCCGTTCGAACAGAATTTCCCCGTTCTGCGCATTTATAATCTGGCAACCATTATATGAAAGAATAAAGCCTCCATAGTTTCCAAGTTCGAGTGATTTGGCCAGTGGCATTAATCCATAGGTAGGTCTGCCGGATGCCAATACAATACGCACTCCCATTTGCTGAACTTTCAACAAAGCCGCTAATGTACGCTTACTAATTTCTTTCGCGTCATTAAGGAGTGTTCCGTCTACATCAAGAACCAATAATTTATACTTCATGATTACACGATTTTGATTTAGATTACAAAGGTAGGAAATTGAGTGAACGACAGAAAGAGTAAACAGATAAAAATTACTTTAATTTCACTCTTTCAGATGCATTTCCAGATAATCCCGAAGTATCCGGGCATGATTATAGACAGGTTCTTTAGACGCATACAGCAGTGTGACCACTGGATGAGGTTTGATAAGAATCAGGAAATCAGCCATTGCGGGAGATGCGGCCAGTTCTTTTTGATATTGCATGACAAAGTCGTTCCAATGCCCGGGAATATCTTCGTGAAACCATTTGCGCAAACTAGCGGAAGGTGTTATATCTTTCGCCCAGTAATCGTATTTCAGCCATTCTTTCTTCATTCCTCGCGGCCATAGTTTATCTACCAGCACCCGATATCCATCTGTTTCTGAAAAATCTTCGTAAACTCGTTTTATCCTAACCTGTATCATTCTTAGTTTATTTAGTTACTCATAATAATAAACCGAGAAAGACGAAAATTGTTTAACCGAAGGATGTCGATAAAGTTTTTTAAAGCGACTCTTGCGCTTTTTTAAATTCATAAGGAGTCATTCCCGTTTTCTTCTTAAAAAGACTGTATAATATCGGAGCACTATTAAACCCAGCTTCATCTGCTATCGCGCGTATCGTATAGTGCGGATGTGTTTTTAGCAGTTGAATAGCATAATCAATACGCAACTCGTTGATATATCCGTTAAAATTAGTTCCGGTACATTCTTTTATCATCCGGGCAAAACGCGCATTGTTCAAATGAACGATTTGCGCCAAGTCTTCTCTCGACAGTTCAGGAGAAAGATACAAACGATCTTGAACAACGATGCGATTCAATTCTTTAAAAATCTGTCTATTCTCGTCTTTTTCCCCGCTTGCTACTTCTGTGTCATCTTCGTCCGAAGATTCACACTGTTCTTCTTGTTCCTTCTCGAGCAATCTGTCTTCCAGTTCTATTTCTGATGATATAGCGAATTGCTCATATTCCTCCGACTGCTGATCCCTTTTTTCCTTATCGGCAAGTTTCTCATTGATCAACTTAGCCAACATTCTGTTTTTATATTTAATCGTTTTATTGAAACGCCACAGACGCCATAAGATAAACAAGGTCAGCAGAACGATACAGACCATGAAAGCAAGTGAGATATTCTTTATTCTTAATTGGAAAGCTTGTTGGGCAATGTATTCTTCTTTCTCAGAAGCACCGTACATCGCGTTCAACTCCAATGCCGCATTGTTTCTATCTCTACGATTAATGCTGTCTGTTATAGCTAAGATAGTCCCACGGGTCGCTGCAGCCTCTTTATAGTGGTGCATACCCAGATAAGCTTTCACCTCATGTTGAAGAACAGTCAGATATTGTTCATTCAAAGTATCTTGTTGAGTTCTCATCCATTCCTTGAAACCCTTACATTTCTCAAGAGCTTTCTCATACTGTTTGGAAATCATTAAATAAGGAACAGAGTACATTTTCCCATCCGGGGTATGAGATTCTTTCTTCGACAAGTATTTTTGATAATATTGTTCCGCCTGTGCATTCTTTTTTTCTACATAATAAATATAGGCAAGTTTTGCATACAAATAACTATATTGTCTGTCCACATAACCTTCGGGTATTTGAGGTAATGCCTCCAGCCGCTTTATAAGCTTTTCACGCTCAAAAGCAAGTTCCAAAGCCTCTTTAACACGTGAATCGTTCATTAAAAAGCTCATTTCTGCTCCATAATAGTAAGAAAGCAACATCATCTCCCGCATTTTATTTGAACCGCGCAATAATTTAATAGTACGGTCAAAATAATCATATGCTTTATCTTTAAAAGACAATCTCCAGTTATTCTCACCTATGCAGAAAAATAATCTGGCTTTGGCTTCTCGATCTTCCAACTCCTGTGCCAGTTTAATCCCACTGTATGCATAACGCATACTTTCATTATACTTGCTCATCATGGCCGAAAATTCCGCTAGATGAACTGTCATTTTCAACAGATGCTTCGGATCTTTTTGAGATATGGAATCAAGCAAATAAGCTTTTCTTGCATACATAAACGCCAGTTTATTCATATACATATTGCTATATGACAAACTACGCAACTCATTGATAATCCGCAAAGGAATTGCTTTTCTATTTTCTGCCTCATCCAATAATTGCAAAGCACGTTTAGGCTGTGCAATATAGATACTATTTATATACCCGGCGGTATATAGCGAATCATCACTTACTGTTTCGTCAGCTCTCAGAATTTGGTTATGCACAAATAAAAATATGCAGATACATACCCCTAAATGTATATATTTCATATTATGTCTAATCATTTACAATTCAAAGGTAAATGATAATTTCATAAAATACAAAAGTGGATTCTATTTTAAGAAATAAAAATAAGAAACATTAGCATTATGCATCCGCCAAAGGCAGATAAACCGAAAAACAACTACCTTCCCCGACTTCCGAACTTACTCCCAAACGTCCCGACAATTTTTCAACAATGATCTTGCAGATAGGAAGTCCTAAGCCACTCTCCTGTTCAAACTCATCACTCTTGTAAAAACGATCAAATCTAGGTTCTATTCTCTGCTTCCTAAACTCCTGTTTTATCAGTTCTTCGAATTTTCCATGACCTATTTCGTCTTCAGAGAATGAATAGACAAGAGAAATATATTTTTTCATTCTTATCACACCCAAATTGCAATACCAATGCATACCAGAATCGGCACTGCTCCAATCAGTCCAAATACAATGGTCAGAATCTTATAAACTTTATTATCATATCCCGGAATATAGGACTGCTTCGGCTTGTCCGGATTGTATTTGATCCAGATAGTTTCTCCCACTTCCGGAACACGACCGCTGAGATATGCACCTTCCGAAGTATAATACTCACCCGCCGCATAATATTCGTACACTGGATGATATTGCAGTCCGCTGTCACTGGAATTATGTACATTGATCCG
>ENA-UPSY01003614-UPSY01003614.1-human-gut-metagenome-genome-assembly--contig:-NODE-3614-length-11018-cov-8.378576_pt1 | contig 11018 bp, 9 predicted proteins | sample MGYA00250044_ERZ773365 | MGnify/ENA primary metagenome ERZ773365 (study PRJEB29103, sample SAMN06111932) | human gut metagenome | biome: human gut; feature: ankylosing spondylitis patient; material...
GCAGGTCGGAAGATATGATGGTCATTTTGGCTACGTCCATGGCAATGTCGCTTCCTTGTGTCTCGGGCTTCTCTTCGGCCGGGGCCTCAGCCTTTTCGGCGGCAGGCTCGGCGGCGGGGGCTGCATTCTCTTCCGGCAGCTCCTCCACCGGCTCCTCGGCGGTCAGGTCGGTGACCTCTTCCTCCGCAGCCTTCTTGGCGGCCTCTTCCTTGCTGGTCTTGCCGATGCCGGCAAAGCCCTTGGTCACGTCCTTCACGCTGTTGTCGATGTCCTTCTTGATATCGGTCAGCGGAGCGACAGCTTCCTTGAGGGGAGCCTGGATCTCGTTCAGCGGCTCCACCACGTTCTTCTGGATTTCCTCGGATGCAGCGCCGGTGTACTTCTTCAGCTCACGCAGCATCTTGCCGATCTTCTTTGCGTAGACGGGCAGCTGATCCGGGCCGATGAACACGAACGCCACGATGACGATCACGACGAGTTCCCAAAAACCAATTTTCATAATGATCCAATTCCTTTCCTGTGCCGGTGTGGGTGTGCAGCCCTGCTTGGTGCAAAAATGTGCCGCAGCCTTTTTGCCCGCTGCCTTTTTTGCCCAGACCTGCGTGGGTTCGGCGCCGTTTGCGCCTTTGCTGCCACACTTATACCGAAATTTGGTGGACTGAATATGAATTTATTTTGAACATTTTATGAACAAGCGGGCAGACGCAGCGTTTTTATCAACAAGCAGTATTTTGTGGTATATATATATCATTTTGGAAACCGCATTTTCTCTTGCTTTTTCGCAGCCTGCGTATTATAGTGATCTGCAGAACGGCCCCGGCGGGCGAAATTTGCAGCAGCAGAAACGGAACGTGACTCGTATGATCAGTCTGATCCTTGCAGAAAAGATCTTCTCGCTTTTTCTGATGATGTTTATGGGCTATGCGGTGGTGCACTGGGGCCTGCTGCACGCCGAGGACAGCAAGACCCTCTCGCTGATCTCGCTGTACCTGATCTCGCCCTGTGTGATCATCTCGGCCTTTCAGGTACAGTACACCCCGGATGTGCTGCACGGGCTGCTGCTGGCGCTGGCGGCGGCGGTTCTGCTGCACGTCGGCATCATCGTGGTGGTGAACCTGCTGGGTCACGCACTGCATCTGGACGCCGTGGAAAAAGCCTCCATGATCTACTCCAACGCCGGCAACCTGATCATTCCCATCGTGACGGCGGTGCTGGGCAAGGAATGGGTGATCTACTCCAGTGCCTTTCTGTCGGTACAGCTGTTTTTGCTGTGGAGCCACGCCAAGAGCATGCTCTGCGGCGAAAAGAGCTTTGAGTTGAAAAAGGTGCTCACCAACATCAACATGATCGCCATTCTGGCGGGTGCCGCCCTGTTTCTGCTGCACATCCAGCTGCCGGCTGTCATCGAGGATTCGCTGGACATGGTGGGCAGTGCCATCGGCCCCATCTCCATGATCATCCTGGGCATGCTGATGGCGGGCATGAACTTCAAAAAGATCCTGGGCTACCGTCGGCTGTGGCTGGTCACGGCCCTGCGGCTGGTGGGCATCCCGCTGGCAGCTGTGGCCCTGCTCAAGCTCAGCGGCCTGGCCCATCTGGTGCCGGACGGCCAGACCATCCTGCTGGTGAGCCTGCTGGCCACCTGCACCCCCTCGGCTTCCACCATCACCCAGATGGCGCAGATCTACGGCAAGGATGCCGACTACGCCAGCGCCATCAATGTGGTGACCACCCTGCTGTGTATCTTCACCATGCCGCTGATGGTGGCCCTGTACCAGCTATAAGTCCCCGCCCTGTTATACAGAACGTCCCCGTGCTCCGAAGAGTACGGGGACGTTCTTTGTTTCTGCCGTCCGGCGGTTTATACGGTCAGGGTCCGGTCCTGCGCCGGGTCCCAGTACACCAGCTCCACCCGGCTGCCCTTCTCCAGAGGCTTGTGGGGCTTTTCGGCGCTCCAGCAGCGCTCCAGCAGACCGGCTGCGTCGGCATCCGGGCCGGGCTTTTCCGTGCAGAGGGCCGTGCCCTGCCAGCCGTCCTCGGTGTACAGGCTCAGTGCCCCGGCGCTGCCTGCCAGAACAGCCTGCACGTCCTGGGTCATCTGCGCATAACCCTCCTCGGTGGCCGGGTACTCCCCATGCCACTTTTCAAAAAAGACGGAAAACTCGCCGCACAGTTCAATGAGCAGATCCTCCTCGCTGTGCGGGTTCTTCACCACAAAAGCGACATCCTCGTTTTCCATATAGTCAAAATCATCTTCCGCGCTGGTGTGCACGGTCACCTGCTGGCCGCTCAGCAGCATCAGCAGCTCCCCCTGCTTTTCGGTGGGGTCAAAATCGCCCTGCGGGCTGTTCCAATCGGTGATCATCGGTGTTCCTCCATTTGTAAAGTGTGCGGGCGTTTTTTCCCGCCGAATGATCCGTTCAATCCTTTTCCCCACTGCCGCCTGCGGGCATTGCCGCTGCGGCGCGGGCTTTCAGCTCGTTTTTGGCACAGTAGAGCGCACGGTCGGCGCGGTCTTTCACCGTAACCACGTCCTCCCCGGAAAAGACAGCAGAGCCAAGGGAGAGCGTCGGCAAAAGGGTGATCTCTTTGCGCCGCTCTGCCAGCAGAGATTGCAGCGCCGCTGCGCAGCGGGCTTCATCTGCCGCATCCCTCAGCAGCACGCAGAACTCATCGCCGCCGATACGGTAACAGTACCCGCAGCGGGCATAGGCTTTTTTGATGCAGTCTGCGATCTCGGCAAGGCAGACATCTCCCTGCAAATGGCCGTAGCGGTCGTTGATCTGTTTGAAGCTGTCCACATCGAACACCACCAGCACCCCGCCGCTGCGGCGCATCTCGGCGGTGCGGTTCAGGTAGCTGTTCTGGTTCAAAAGTCCGGTCAGGGCGTCCAGCTGGTTCCACATCTCGCTGCAATAGATATAATACAACACCGACAGCAGGGTGACGCACAGCCATGTGACGTGCAGCGATGGCAGCGCGATCTGGATCACGGTCCCCGCACCCAGAAACAGGGTCAGTGGGTAGATCAGCGTGCGGCTGCGGTTCTGAAAAGCCGCTGCCGTGCGCACCGTAGCCACCATAAGGTACAACATGGCGGCATAGTACATCGCCATATAAATATAGAAGTATTCTCCCCGGGCGTAGAGGTTCTCCCTGCTCACCGAGAATACCAGCCCATAGGGCAGTGTTGCCGCCAGAAAAAGCAGATACGCACCCTCGCAGCAGACCGCCGCCTTGAACCCGCGCCGGATAATGGATTTTTTGTCCAGCACATATACCAGACACAGTGCCACCGCCGGTGTCAGCCCAAAGCCCAGATAGTTGGACAAAATGTTCAGCCAGCGACAGCCCGTCGGTGCGCCGTCCACCACGATGGTGATGACTTCCAGCACCGAGATGCACGCAATGAGCGCAAAAGCCAGAAGGAACCCGCGCTTCTGCTTTTTGTTCAAAGATTCGCTCAGCTTTGTAAGAAGGCTCATAAAGCCAAGCACAAAAAGATCAATGGTCGTTAAAATAAAAAAATAGCTATCCATTGCAATCGATACCGTTCTGTGAACTGACGCCCCGGACGGGGCAGATACAGTATTATTGTATCACTCCGCAGCACTTTTCTCAACCGGGAACTGTGTATTTTCGGTTTTTCTGGCAGTTTGCGTTTTTAATGCAAAAGCAACATCCGCAAACTGCATACTGCAAATATGCTAGGTTGCCATTCCTCGTTTATCCTGCACCAGTTCCTCTACGTCCACATCAATGTTGATATGTGCTACCGGTTTCTCAGAACCAACTGACATACCGTCTCGATATGCTCGCTGTGCGGGAACATATCCACCGGGGTGCTGCTCTCCACGCGGTAACCCTTTTTCGTCAGCAGGGCGAGGTCACGGGCCAGCGTTTCCGGGTTGCAGCTGACGTAGACCACCCGCTTCGGGGCCATGCGGGCCACGCTCTCGATGAACTGCGGGGTGGAGCCCTCCCGCGGCGGGTCCATGAAGATCACGTCCGCACGCTCTCCGGCTGCGGCGGCTTCGCTGATCCAGCGGGTGGCGTCGGCGGCAAAGAAGCGGGCATTCTTCACGCCGTTGTGCTTTGCGTTGCCGATGGCATCCTGCACAGCGTCGCGGTTCAGCTCCACACCCACCACCTGCTTTGCGTGGTCGGCAGCCGTCAGGCCGATGGTGCCGATGCCGCAGTAGGCGTCCAGCACCACTTCTTTCCCGGTGAGATGCGCCGCTTCCACAGCCAGACCGTACAGCACCTCGGTCTGGCTGTGGTTGATCTGGTAAAAGCTGCGGGGGCTGAGGGCATAGGTCTTGCCGCAGAGGGTATCCAGAATATAACCCTTGCCGTACAGCACCTTTTCCGCATCACCCAGCACGACGCTGGTCTTGCGGGGGTTCACGTTCTGCACCACGGTGGTCACGGTGACCCCTCGCTTTTCGGCTTCTGCCAGCAGAGCCTTGACAAAGTTCTTGGCTCCGGGCAGCACGGCCTGCGCAGTGACCAGCACCACCATCACCTGCCCGGTGGCCACGCCCCGGCGCAGCAGGCAGTGGCGCACAAGCCCGGTGCCCTTGTCTTCGTTATAGGGCTGATAGCGGCAGGCGATGGCCGCCGCCCGCACGGCCTCCATGGTCTTGTCCAGCACTTCGTCCTGCAGCAGGCAGCGTTCCACCGGCAGCACCTTGTGACTGTTCGCTGCGTAGATGCCGGAGGTGAGTTTTCCACCCCAGCCGGTGGTGAAGGTGGAAATCACCTTGTTGCGGTAGTGGTAAGGGTTTTCCATGCCCCGGATGGCGTTCACCGGGCCGTATTTGCCCAGCAGCTTTTTCACGGCGGCTTCCTTCTGCTTCAGCTGTTCGGCATAGTCCAGCCCCAGCAGCGGGCAGCCGCCGCAGTTCTTGGCTCTCAGCTTGCAATCCATGTTTCTCTCTCCTTTTACCCGTAGGGGTCATACAGATCGTATTCTTCCGCTTCCAGGTGCTTTTCCTCCAGCACCTTCATGGCCTGTTCCAGTTCGCTCTGCCCGCAGCCGCTCTCGCTGACCAGCGCCCGCACGGCTGCGGCAAGATCCCCGCCAAAGAGGGTGTCCAGCCGCTGGCGCATGCTCCACACACCGTAGGCACGCTGGGTGACCGTGGCCGCATAAATGTTGTGGTTGCCCTGCTTTCCGCTTTTCACCCAGCCTTTTTCTTCCAGCCGGTACAGAAAATTGAGCACCGTGGCCGGGGCCCAGCCCTTACTGCGGAGTTTTTCGTCAATATCCCGCCGGGTGGCGGGTTCCCGGCAGGCCCATACCGCCAGCATGACCTGCTCCTCGGCCGCCGACAGCGGCCGCAGCCGGTCCGGGAGTCCGTACATCTGCGCAGCCCCTCCTTTCGCGTTTTTCTTTTACATTTGTCTCTGTTGTTCCATTATACCGGGTTTTGTCGGAAAAGGCAAGAGGTAGAAATCCCGATGAAATCAGGCTATTTCAGCCTATTTTTACAGTTGTCTCTGTTTTTGTCTTTGCTCGGCGTACATTTGTGTGCTTTGTGCCTGCACAGGGGCTTTTCCGGCAGTATCTTTGTGCAAAGATGCTCTTGTTTTCGTGCCCGCAAAACCGGTATACTACGGCTACGGAAATGATCCAGAAAGCATCGCAAAACAGTCGATGCTTCGTGATACAGGAAAGGGAGAGTTCATTATGGCACGAGTATACAACTTCAGCGCAGGCCCCAGCATGCTGCCCGAGAAGGTCCTCCGGCAGGCACAGGCAGAGCTGCTGGAATACGGCGACAGCGGCCAGAGCGTGATGGAGATGAGCCACCGCAGCAAGTGGTTCGACGCCATCATCAAGGACACTGAGGCCACCCTGCGCCGCGTGATGAACATCCCCGACAACTACAAGGTGGGCTTCTTCCAGGGCGGTGCCACTCAGCAGTTTGCCATGGTGCCGCTGAACTTCATGACCACCGGCAAGGCAGACTACATCGTCACCGGCAACTTCTCCAACCTGGCCGCCAAGGAGGCCGCCAAGTTCGGCGAGGCCAACATCGTGGCATCCAGCAAGGACAAGAACTTCACCTACATCCCGGATGTGAACGCCATCCCTTACAATAAGGATGCCAGCTATATCCACATCTGCCAGAACAACACCATCTTCGGCACCCAGTACGTCGAGGTGCCCCAGGTGGAGGGCGTGCCGCTGGTGGCGGACATGAGCTCCATGATCCTCTCGAAGCCCGTGGATGTGACCAAGTACGGCTGCATCTACTTCGGTGTGCAGAAGAACGTGGCCCCCGCCGGCATGGCCATTGCCATCGTCCGGGACGACCTGCTGGGCCATGCCGCCGACAACGTGCCCACCATGATGAATTACACCACCCTGCTGAACAAGGACAGCATGTACAACACCCCGCCGTGCTGGTGCATCTACATGACCGGTCTGGTGCTCAAGTATCTGGAAAACGACATCGGCGGTCTGGCCAACATGCAGAAGATCAACGAAGCCAAGGCCAAGGTGCTGTATGATTATCTGGACGGGCAGGAATTCTTCACGAACCCCGTGGAGCACCGTTACCGCAGCACCATGAACGTGACCTTCACCAGCCCCAACCCCGACCTGGACAAGAAGTTCTGCGCCGAGGCCGCCGAGGCAGGCTTTGTGAACCTGAAGGGCCACCGCCTGGTGGGCGGCATGCGCGCTTCCATCTACAACGCCATGCCGGCCGAGGGTGTGGACAAGCTGGTGGACTTCATGGAGAAGTTCCGCAAGGAGAACGCATAACAGAGGGGATTCAAGATATGTATACCATCAAGACTTTGAACGCCATCAGCCCGGTGGGCCTGGCTAAGCTGAACAAGAACCTGTTTGACGTGGCGGTGGACGCCGATGCCCCGGACGGCATTCTGGTGCGCAGCGCCGACCTGCTGAACACCACCTTCAACGACAACCTGCTGGCCATTGCCCGTGCCGGTGCCGGTGTGAACAATATCCCGCTGGATCGCTGCTCGGAGCAGGGCATCGTGGTGTTCAACACCCCCGGTGCCAACGCCAACGCCGTGGCTGAGCTGGTGATCGGAATGCTGATCGCAGGCAGCCGCAATGTGGCCGCCGCTGCCCAGTGGTGCCAGGGCCTGACCGGCGACCCCGCCATGGCCAAGACCGTGGAAAAGGGCAAGAAGAAGTTCGTGGGCAACGAGATCAAGGGCAAGACGCTGGGTGTCATCGGTCTGGGTGCCATCGGCTCCCGCGTGGCCAACTGCGCCATCGAGCTGGGCATGGAAGTGTACGGCTACGACCCCTACATCTCCATTGAGGCAGCCTGGAACCTGAGCAGCCAGGTACACCACTGTGTGAACCTGAACGACATGCTGCCCCTGTGCGACTACATCACCATCCATGTGCCCTACCTGCCCACCACCAAGGACACCATCAATGCCCAGACCCTGGCCCTGTGCAAGGACGGGGTCAAGATCCTGAACTATGCCCGCGGTGAGCTGGTGAACACTGCCGCCCTGCTGGAGGCCATGGATACCGGCAAGGTGTCCGGCTACATGACCGACTTCCCGTCGGAAGCCATCCTGGGCAAGCCCGGCATCGTGTGCACCCCTCACCTGGGCGCTTCCACCCCGGAAGCCGAGGACAACTGCGCCGTGATGGCCGCGCAGGAGATCAGTGACTACCTGAAAAACGGCAACATCACCCACTCGGTGAACATGCCGGAGGTGCACCAGCCCCGTGCCGGCGGCAAGCGCATCTGCATCATCCACAAAAACGAGCCCGGCATGATCAGCCAGATCACCGCCCTGACCACCGAGGCCGGCCTGAACATCGAAAACATGGTGAACAAGAGCAAAAAGAATATGGCCTACACCATGCTGGACGCCACCGGTGCCGTGGATGCCCGCCTGAGCGAAAAGCTGAGCGCAATCCCCGCCGTGATCCGGGTCCGGATCCTGTAAATCCTCCCCTGCCAAAGGAGCCGCCGTGCAGCTGCACGGCGGCTCCTTTTTTCACAGCATGATGCCGTCCATCTGGGATTGCTCCGGGAAGGAGCGGCTGTATTTCCGTTTGGCGATCTCGATAAAAGACTGCACCTCCAGCCGGGGCGTGTGGCGCATGGCAGCGATCTCCACCGTCACCGGGGGGTAATCCAGCAAAGGCACCTTGGTGATGCCCGGGATCACTGCATCGTCCAGACAGGGCACGATGGACATGGCGGTGCCCATGGTGATCATGATCAAAGCCCCCTCAAAGCTGGGGGTGATCTTGCTGCAATCCACCCCCACCTGGGCCAGCTCCTCCAGGGAGGGGCCCTGGCAGGCAGAAAGGAAGCTGTCAAAGGCTCCGGAGGACACCACGCTCTGGCCCTTCAGGTCCGCCAGGTGCAGGGCCTTGCGGTCTGCCAGGGGGCAGTTGGGGTTCATAAGCACATAATAGGCCAGGGAGAACAGGGGCGTAAAGGAGACATCCCGGTCGCTGGAATGCTCAGTGGCGTAAAAAAAGCCGATATCCAGCTGGCCGGACCGCAGTTCCTCCAGAGGGCGGCGGTTGCTCTGGGGGATCACTTCCACCTGGGCATTGGGGTACTGCCGCTGGTACTCTGCCAGGATGCTGGCAAAGGTGCCGTAATCAAAGAGCTGCCGCAGCCCCACCACCAGATGGGACCGGTCTGCAGCCTGGATATCCTGGGCCTTTTTCAGGGCCTGGCGGCCAAAACTGGTCATCTGCACCATGTCCAGGTAAAAGGACTGGCCGGCGGCGGTGAGCTTGGTGCGCCGGGTGGTGCGGTCGAACAGGTGGAGCCCCGTCTCCTTTTCCAGGGTGTTGATCTGGTAGGTGATGGCAGGCTGGGTGGTGAACAGCCGCTGGGCCGCTGCGCTGAAATTCAGCTCCTCTGCTACGGCAATAAAGCACTCCAACTGGTAAATGGTCATAGAAACAGCTCCCCTCCCTGCAAAACTTGTACTTCTTTTATTATAGCGGATTTCTTTTCTGTGGTAAAGTGGCCATGGATTTATAAACGTTTTTGATAAATCCGGGATTTTTTTCAATTTTACAGCAGAGCGAAACTTTGCTATAATCATGTCAATGTTCAAAACATACGATGGAACAGAAGAAAACGAAGAAGAACCTATTAGAAGAACAAGAAGAAAGAAAGGCAAACTACTATGGCTAAGATCTCTCGCCGCAACTTTATGCGCGGTGCCGCTATGGGCACCATGGGCGCAGCTGCTGCCGGTCTGCTGACCGCTTGTGGCAACACCGCTTCCAGCACCACCAGTGCTCCCGCTTCCAGCGCAGCATCCTCTGAGGCTGCCTCCGCTGTTACCAAGCCCTCCAGCCCTGTGGACGGCAAGTACGTCACCAAGGCTATGGGCCACGAGAGCTGGGTCCATGTGGCTACCACCTTCTTTGAGGGCAAGATCACCGCTTGTGAGGTGCTGTCCCACGAGGAGACCATCGGCATCGGCAACTATGCCTGCTCCCGCATCCCCGCCGCCATCGTCGAGCACCAGAGCATCAACGTGCCCAACCTGCGTGGTTCCTCCATCACCTCCATGGCTGTGAAGGCTGCCGTGAAGGAGGCCATCGAGCTGGCTGGCTACAACGTGGACGACTTCTCCAAGGAAGTCACCCTGGAGACCTCCAACGAGGTCATCGAGGAAGAGGCCGATGTGGTCATCATGGGTGCCGGCACCTCCGGCCTGACCTGCGCCTGCCGCCTGCTGGAGGCTGGCTACAGCGTCATCCTGGTGGAGAAGCGGGATATCCCCGGCGGCTCCATGTCCATGACCTACGGCGGCGTGGCCACCGCAGGCTCCCAGCTGCAGTACAACTACGACGTGGACGGCAGCTTCCGCAGCTCTGCCATGGGCACCCTGGAAGGCATGATGAACTTCTGGCAGACCATGGAGCAGTACCACCGCACCGAGTTCTTCAACGGTGAGATGCCCTACATGACCAAGCAGTACACTGTTGCTGGCGATCTGGTGGACTGGATGTCCAGCATCGGCATCGGCTTCAACACCATGGGCAACTACGAGAGTGCTACCCAGTACGGCGCTTCTACCCCCTACCTGGCTCCCGGCTGCTACGAGGGCGGCGCAGGCTACGCTATGATGTTCATGGCACAGCGTGTGGAGAAGTACGAGAAGGGCAAGATCATCTACTCCACCAGCGTCACCGACCTGATCAAGGACGAAAGCGGCCGTGTGGTGGGCTTCCACGCTAAGGGCGACAACGGCGCAAGCTACACCCTCCGTGGTAAGGCTGTGTGCCTGGCATCCGGCGGCTTTGCCAAGAACCCCGAGATGCTGAAGAAGTACAACCCCGACTACGCCGACTTCTTCTTCAACTGCGCTTCCAGCATGACTGGTGAGGGCATCCAGATGGGTATCGACGCAGGCGGCTATGTGGAGTGCGAAAACCGCGCTCTGCCCGCCTTCCTGTCCAGCTACAAGAGCAAGTTCGAGCTGGCCTTCATCCACCAGTCTGCCCCTGGCATCATGGTCAACGTCCGTGGTGACAACATCGGCAACATCATCTCCGACAACCACTACACCATGGCTAAGGCTAAGCTGAACAAGGACAACGGCGACACCTTCTACTATGTGTTCGACGAGGCTTCTGCTGTGAAGCTCCGTGACAGCGAGTCCTACGGCTTCAACGGCTATGTGGCTATGTTCGAGAAGGGCGAGGCTGTCCACTACGACAGCGTGGAGAAGGCCTCTGAGGAGCTGAACCTGCCCAACCTGGCAGACTCCATCGAGGCCAACAACGCCGCTGCTCTGGCTGGTGAGCCCGACGAGTTCGGCCGCCGCAACTGCCCCTACATCGAGACCCGTGACGGCCTGTGGGCTATCCGCGTGGACCCCACCTTCTACCTGACCACCGCTGGTCTGGCCATCGACACCGATTGCCATGTGCTGAACGAGGAGAAGAAGGCGATCCCCGGCCTGTACGCTGCCGGCGACGTCTGCGGCTCCATCGAGGAGAAGGACGCCAAGCAGTACGGCATGGGCTT
>ENA-UPSY01003619-UPSY01003619.1-human-gut-metagenome-genome-assembly--contig:-NODE-3619-length-11011-cov-3.148070_pt1 | contig 11011 bp, 8 predicted proteins | sample MGYA00250044_ERZ773365 | MGnify/ENA primary metagenome ERZ773365 (study PRJEB29103, sample SAMN06111932) | human gut metagenome | biome: human gut; feature: ankylosing spondylitis patient; material...
TGGCCAGGCTCCGTGTTTTATATTGGATGGGGTGAGATTACTTGTACATCTCGGGCTTTTCCATGGTCTCCACCTTCATGAACTGAGAGGTGCCGCGGGAGGCGTTCAGAGCGTCGCCAGCCACGCAGGCCACATAGCCGTCCCAAGAGGAGGGGCCGGTGAGCTTGCCGGCGTGGACAGACTCCACCCACTTGCAGAATTCGATATCATAGGCCTCAATGAAGCGCTCCTTCCAGTCGGTCATGATGGGCATGGACTCGGCGGGCTTCACGCTGTCCCAGCCGGCGGGGCGGGAGCGGCACACCACGGCGTAGGGATCGGGCAGCTTGACGGTGCCGTTCTCGCAGACCACCTCGCACTGGATGTCATAGCCGTAGCCGTCAGCAACCTGAACTTCTACGTCGATGAAGCAGCCGTTCTTGGTGCGCATCAGCATGACCTGGGGGTTGTCATAGCCCTTGTTGGAGTTGGAGCTCTGACGGACCTTGACGCACTGCACGTCCTCATACTCGTCGCCCAGCAGCCAGCGGCAGATGTCCAGCTCGTGGATGGCCACGTTGGTGACGCCGTTCTCGGTCTTGAAGCCCGGGCCCTGAGCAACGTTGCGGTGGCAGCACTTGATCAGCAGGGGCTTGCCGATCTCACCGGAGTCGATGATGCGCTTCATCTCGGCATAGCCGCGGTCATAGTGACGCATGAAGCCCACCTGCACCAGACGCTTGCCGATCTCCTGCTCGCGCTTGATGATGTCCTCGCAGTCAGCGGCGTTCTGGCTCAGGGGCTTCTCGCAGAAGCACCACTTCTCCTCAGCCAGAGTCTTCATGACATAGTCATGATGGGTGGGGTCGATGGAGGTGATGACCACGGCCTCAACCTCGGGATCCTTGATCATGCCGTCGCAGTCATTGCCGTAGGACTTGATGCCGTACTTGGCGGCGGTGTCGTCAGCGGCGGCGGCCACATAGTCGGACACGGCCACAACGGTAGCACCGGGGACGGTCTCAATGATGCGGCGGCAGTGATCCTTGCCGATAGCGCCGCAGCCGATAATGCCGATCTTCAATACCTTTTCCATGTTAGTAACCTTCCTTTTTTATAGTTTGGATGGGTTTTCGTAAGCAAAAATGATCTTAGTACTTCCGGACTTCCTTCAGGTGAGCCTGCAGGTCGGCATAAGCCGCCAGGTTCTCCTTGCGTTCGGACACCTCGGTGTCACCCACGCGCCACCAGGAGGAATAGCCGTCGGTCATGGTCTTGGGCAGGACCTTGATGTCGAAGAGGACGGGGATGTTCTTTACCTTCTTGGCATCCTCGAAGGCGGCCACCAGCTCTTCCATGGTGCGGACGGTGTAGCTCTTGCAGCCGTAAGCCTCCGCCACCTTGGCGTAGTCGATGTTCATGAAGTTGCCGAACAGACCATCCTTATTGCGATAGCGCAGCTCGGTGCACAGCGTAACGTTGCCGTGGCCAACCTGCAGGTTGTTGATGCAGCCGAAAGAGGCGTTGTCGAACAGGCAGATGTTGATCTTCTTGTGCTCCTGGCAGGCGGTGATCAGCTCACCGTGGAGCATATTGAAGCTGCCATCACCGCAGAAGGAATAGACCTCGTGCTTGTCGCCAATGGCCAGCTTCACGCCCAGAGCGCCGGCCACCTCGTAGCCCATGGTGGAATAGCCGTACTCCATGTTGTAGGTGTCAACGCCGGTGGGACGCCACATCCGCTGCATATCGCCGGGCAGAGAGCCGGCGGCGCCAATGGCAACGTCGCCCTCGCTCATCATGGCGTTGATGGCGCCCAGAGCAGAGGTCTGGGTCAGCTGGGCATTGACGTCCTGCGCGAAGCGCTTGGCGGAATCGGCGTTGGCGTCATTGATCTCCGGCTTCCAGCTCTTCTTGTCGGAGAAGGTGATGTGATCCAGACGGTTCAGCTCATCGATCCACTTCTCCTTGGCGACCTTGACCTCATCCTTATAGGCGGTCTGATAGCCCTCCAGCAGCTTTTCCAGACGGGGCAGGGCTTCCTTGGCGTCAGCCACCACGGGGACAGCCTCCATCTTCAGGCTCTGGAACTCAGAGACATTGATGTTGACGAATTTGCAGGTATCCTTGAACAGCCACTTGGAAGCGGTGGTGAAGTCGGTGTAGCGGGTGCCCACGCCGATGACCAGATCGGCCTTCCGGGCGATCTCGTTGGCTGCGGAGCAGCCGGTGGTGCCCACGCCGCCCAAGTTCAGGGGGTGCAGCCAGTCGGTGGCGGACTTGCCCGCCTGGGTCTCGCCGTAGGGGATGCCGAAGGCCTCGGCAAAGTGCAGAAACTCAGCGTGCGCCTCGGAATAGCGGACGCCGCCGCCGCAGATCATCATGGGGCGCTTGGCCTTGCGGATGGCCTCGGCAGCGTCAGCCAGAGCGGCCTCGGTGGCGGGGCGGCGCTCCAGACGCCAGACGCGCTTGGCGAAGAAGCTCACGGGATAATCATAGGCCTCACCCTCAACGTCCTGGGGCATGGCAACGCAGACCGCACCGGTGTTTGCGGGATCGGTCAGCACCCGGAAGGCGTTGATCATAGCGCTCATCAGCTGCTCGGGGCGGACAACGCGGTCCCAGTAGCGGCACACGGCCTTGAAAGCGTCATTGGTGGTGGTGGCCAGGGAGTTGGTGTGCTCCACCTGCTGCAGAACGGGGTCGGGCTGACGGCAGGCGTAGGTGTCGCCGGGCAGCACCAGCAGGGGGATGTTGTTGGCGGTGGCGGTGCCGCAGGCGGTGACCATGTTGGCGGCGCCGGGGCCCACGGAGGAGGTGGCAACGCAGATCTGCTTACGCTTCATCTGCTTGGCAAAGGCCACGGCGGCCTGGGCCATGCCCTGCTCGTTCTTGCCCTGATAGATCTCCAGGTGCTTGGCCTCCTGGCTCAGCGCCTGACCGAGACCTACCACGTTGCCGTGGCCGGGAATGATGAACACGCCGCGGACGAAGCGGTGCTGGGCACCGTCAACCTCCATGTACTGATTTTCCAGAAAACGGACCAAAGCCTGCGCCATGGTCAAACGGACAGTTTTCATGCTTTTGTTACCTCCGATCAATGATTGGGATAGATGTGGTCATTGGCATCGGGCTTCCACAGCCACTCGTGCTCCTTGTCGTCGATGCGGGTCTTCAGCCAGGGATCGCCCTCCAGATGCCGGATGCCCCAGGCGTAGCACATGGCGTAGCCGGGAGCCACCACCTGAGAGTGGAAGCCGTGGTTGATGACGGCGCAGCCGTTCTGCTCGGTCTTGTAAACATCGCCGTTGGCAAAACCGGCGCCGAAGCCGTGAGGATAGTCGAAACGGTAGAAATAGACCTCCGGCTGGGGATGATGATGAGGAGGATAGGAGGACCACTTGCCGGGACGGTTCAGCACCTCACCCAGCACCATGTTGGAGAAGGGGGCGTTGTCATAGTCGAAGAAGGTCTTGATCTCCCGCTCCATAGCGCCCATCAGCTCGCCCTTGGAACCGGCGTGCTGGGTCTGGACGGTCTCCGGGGTGTACATGACCGGCTCATAATCCTTCTCGTTCAGGGTGTCCTGCATGTAAAGCTCGCTGTGGCTGTGAGCCGTCAGGGTGATCTTGGTGCCCTTGGGAGCCAGCAGGCAGTAGGCTTCGTGATGGAAGCAGTTGGGGCGGTCGGCCTCAACGGTCTTGCCGGCGTATTCATAGGTGACCTTGCCCTCGAAAAGCAGGATGGCAACCTCGCGGTCGGCGCTTTCGTAGGTATAGGTGTCGCCGTCCTCCATCACCAGCAGGCCCACGTTCATCTGGGTACCCATGTAGTTGGTGGATTCGTCGATATAGGCGTTGTAGCCCCGCTTGAGTTCCTTGTTCTTATTGAAATAAGTCATTGGAAACATCTCCTGTTTGATGTCAAAAAGTGGTATGGAAACGCGGTGGGGAGGACCGGGGTCCTCCCATCGCGCGATTTACAGACCGGTGTGCTCCCGGATGTAGGTACGGCCCTTGATGGCGTATTCCAGAGGATTGGCCTTGGCGGGATCCTGCTCAGCCTCCACCAGCAGCCAGCCCTGATAGCCGGCATCGGAGAGCACCTTGAACACGGGATCAAAGTCCACGTTGCCGTCACCGGGGACGGTGAAAGCGCCATTGCGGACGGACTGCAGGAAGGACCAGTTGTTCTTGCGGGCTTCCTCCACCACGGGCAGACGCATATCCTTCAGATGGACGTGGCCCACGCGGTCCACATACTTCTTCAGCATGGCCAGGGGATCTTCGCCGGCGAAGGTGAAGTGGCCGGTATCATAGCAGAGGAACACATACCGGGGATCGGTGTTGGACATCATGCGGTCGGTCTCCTCGCTGGTCTGGACCACGGTGCCCATGTGATGATGGAAGCACAGCTTGAAGCCATGCTCGGAAGCGATCTGGCCCAGACGGTTCAGACCCTTGCAGAAGCGATCCCACTCCTCATCGTTCATGACATGCTTGTGGCCGCCGGTGAGGATGGGCACGTCCACCTTGCCCTGAATGGAGTAGCTCTGCTCGGAGACGTTGATGTGATTTGCGCCGACAGCCTCCAGGAAGTCCAGGTTGGCGATGAAGTCCTTCTCCTCTTCCTCCATGGAACGGGTCAGGATGAAGGAAGAATACCAGCGGCTGGCGATGCGCATACCGCGCAGGTCCAGAGCCTTCTTCAGCTCAGCGGGGTCGGTGGGATACTTGTTGCCGATTTCGCAGCCGGTGAAGCCGGCCAGAGCCATCTCGCTGACGGTCTGCTGGAAGGTGTTCTCGGCACCCAGCTCCGGCATATCGTCATTGCACCAGCCGATGGGAGCAATGCCTAAAGAAACGAATTTCGGGTCAAACATCAAATGTGTCCTCCTTATTTAGCGTATACAAATCAAAGCTGCTTCTTCTGATAAAAAGTTGGGGAAAAGCACGGGTGAATTTTCTGTGTTCGTTAACAGGGTGAAAAATAAAAACAAAATGACGCATACACTTCGTCTCCATCAAGATAGCACGGTTCCCGAAAAAAATCAACGCTTTCCCACGGCATAACCAGATTTTTTCCGAAAGTGCCAAAGGTGGGCTGTTTTTTTTATTGCTTTTAGAGAATGGCGGGGGACCGTGTGCTGTTCCGGCGCATAGAATGGAACGCGCAGACGCGCGAATCTGAGCGATTTTAAGGAGGCTTGTTTTATGCCCACATCCTTTCAGAATATGGCGACCCTCACCTATACCGGCGGCACCGTCAATTCCAACATTGTCACCGGGGAGCTGAGGGAGGTCCTGACCGCCGCGAAAACGGCGGTGCGGGAGAATTACGAGCCGGGTGGGACGGTCACGTATGTGGTCAGCCTTACCAACAGCGGCGTCACGCCCCTGACGGGCCTGACCATTTCCGACAACCTGGGCGGCTACACCTTTGGCGGAGCGACCCTATATCCTCTGGCCTATTTGCCGGGCAGCGTTCGGTACTATGTGAACGGCGCACTGCAAGCCGCTCCGGTTGTTAACGCCGGACCGCCCATGACCGTCACCGGCATCACGGTCCCTGCCGGGGGCAGCACCCTTGTGATCTATGAGACGGAGGTGACCCGCTACGCGCCGCTGGCAGCGGAGTCCAGCGTTGTCAACACCGTCACCGTGACCGGCGGCGGGCTGGCCGCACCTGTGACGGCGGAGGAGACAGTTGGCGTGGTGAGCAGCCCGAGACTGTCCATCACCAAGGGGCTGAATCCCACGGTGGTAGCGGAGAACGGCCGGATCACCTACACCTTTACCATCCAGAACACCGGCAATACCCCCGTCACCGCGACGGACGATGTGATCCTCCGGGATACCTTTGATCCGGTTCTCAACGGTCTCACGGTGACCTACAACGGCGCACCCTGGACTGCCGGTACGCAGTACACCTATGACGGGACCACAGGTCTGTTCGCTACAACAGCGGGGCAGATCACCGTCCCCGCGGCCACGTATACCCAGGACCCGGTAACCGGGGCGTGGGCCGTGACCCCCGGCGTCAGCGAGCTGATCGTCACCGGCACGGTATAAGAGGCAGCCAAGGACAAAAGGAAGGGCGCAGGCCCTCCTTTTTGCACCGTGTTCGACAGAAAAATGATTGACAAGCGCGGACGCACATGGTACGATCGATGCTGATTTGTTGAATCAGGTCTTTTTTGAATACAAAATGAGCAAAGGCGTTCATTTTCAGCGGGAGCATGACTCCCGTTGGAAGTGGACGCCTTTTTTGTTGCAGAACGGGCTGGCGGTTGGAAAAGAATCGCCGCAGAGCGCAAAACAGGACAGGAGATCAGACCGGCAGCAGCCTCCAATGTGTGAGCATGACGGAGAATAAGTCTCGGAAAACCATGATTTTTTCTGTTTTACATATTGTAAATTCATGAAAAGGTGTGCTATAACAGTTGCATCAAAAACGAAACCGCCACCCTCTCCGACCCGTCTGAAGAGAAAGCGGTCCTCCATTACGCGCGCGATCGCCGGGCATGCATACGGAAACCATAACGGAAAGGCGGAGACAATATGCAGTATTCGGTTGAGGAGATCAAGCAGTATGCGGCGGAGGAGGACGTGAAGTTCATCCGCATGGCCTTCTGCGACGCGGCGGGCCGCCAGAAAAATATCGCCATTATGCCGGAGGAACTGGACCGGGCCTTCCAGTACGGTATCGCCATCGACGGCTCCGCCATTCCCGGCTTCGGCGGGGAGGTCCACTCTGATCTGCTGCTGCGCCCGGACCCGTCCACCCTCTGTGTGCTGCCCTGGCGGCCGGAGCATGGACGGGTGGTGCGGATGTTCTGCGCCGTGACCCAGCCGGACGGCACCGTCATCGGCGCGGACGCCCGGAGCCTGTTGAAAAAAACGGTAGAGGACGCCAAAAAGGCCGGATTGACCTTTGCCTTCGGAACAGAGATGGAATTCTATCTGTTCCGGCTGGACGAGGACGGCGAGCCCACCAAAATTCCCTATGACCGTGCCGGTTACATGGACATTGCCCCGGCAGACAAGGGGGAGAATGTCCGCCGGGAGGCCTGCCTGACGCTGGAGCGCATGGGCATCCGGCCGGAAAGCTCTCACCATGAGGAGGGCCCCGGCCAGAACGAAATTGATTTCCGCTATGCAGACCCGGTCACTGCGGCGGATAACGCCGTGACCTTCCGGGCGGCTGTGGATACGGTGGCGGCCCGGAACGGGCTGTATGCCGATTTCGGACCCAAGCCTCTGGCAGACAAGGCGGGCAACGGAATGCACATCAACTTCTCCGCTGTCAGCGAGGATAAGCGGGACGTGATGCCCCAGGTCCTTGCCGGGGTGCTGGCCCATGTGGAGGCCATGACGGCGTTCCTGAACCCCACGGAGGAATCCTACCGCCGCTTTGGAAGCTGGAAGGCACCCGGCTATCTTTCCTGGTCCGCTGAGAACCGCTCTCAGCTCATCCGGGTCCCGGCGGCGGTGGGGGAATACCGGCGGGCGGAACTGCGGTCTCCGGACCCGCTGTGCAACCCGTATCTGGCCTTTGTCCTGCTGATTCGGGCGGGAATGGAGGGCGTTGCTCACAACATGCAGCTGCCGCCTGCGGCGGATCTGAACCTCTACACGGCGCCGGAGGAGATCCGGGCCCGGTACCGCAGACTGCCGGAGACCTGGGCGGAGGCCAAGGCAGCGGCCGCCGCCAGTGATTTTATCAAAGAACATCTTCCTGCAGCGATCATCCAATACTATACCTGACCGCTCAGAAAGCACGCGGTAAAAAGCATAGAAAAGGAGGGGGACAACGATGGAGCTTGGCCATGCGTACAGCGTTCTGGTGGTGTCCGCCTCCGCAAAATTCAATGAATCCGTCCGGGGCCTTCTGCCGGAGCGGTTCTATTGGCCGGTCACGGTGCTGACGGACGCCGCCGGTGCCCGCCGGGAGCTGCTGGAAAACAGCTACGATCTGGTGGTGATCAACACGCCGCTGCCGGATGAGTTCGGCACCCGACTGGCGCAGGATATCTGCCAGCACAGCGCCGCCGGGGTACTGCTGCTGGTGAAGGCAGAGCATTTTCCGGATATTGACGGACGGCTGACGCCACAGGGCGTTCTGGTGCTGTCCAAGCCTATGTCGACCCAGCTGTTTACCCAATCCCTGCGGCTGCTGTGCGGTACCCGGGAGCGTTTGCGGGGGCTGGAAAAGAAGAATGCCACCATTGAGGAAAAAATGGAGGAGATCCGCCTTGTGAACCGGGCCAAGTGGCTGCTGATCGGGGAACTGAATATGACGGAGCAGGAGGCCCACCGATACATCGAAAAGCAGGCGATGGACCGCTGCGTGACGAAGCGGGCCGTGGCGGAGCAGATCTTGTCGACTTATAAATAAAAACTGCCAAAGCGGGACTGCGTAGACAGAACGTGAAATTTTCGGAGGAGGACGTATGACGAAATACATTTTTGTGACCGGCGGCGTGGTATCCGGGTTGGGTAAGGGCATTACTGCGGCGTCTCTGGGCCGCCTTTTAAAGACAAGAGGGCTGAAGGTGGCCGCTCAGAAGCTGGACCCCTACATCAACGTGGACCCCGGCACCATGAGCCCCTATCAGCACGGCGAGGTCTACGTCACCGAGGACGGCGCGGAAACGGATCTGGATCTGGGTCACTATGAGCGGTTCATCGACGAGGATCTGAACAAATATTCCAACCTCACCACCGGCAAGGTGTACTGGAACGTTCTGAACAAGGAGCGCCGGGGGGAGTATTTGGGCTCCACCGTGCAGGTGATCCCCCACATCACCAACGAGATCAAGGATTTTGTCTACCGGGTGGGTAAGCAGACGGACGCCGACGTGGTCATCACCGAGATCGGCGGCACCATCGGCGATATTGAGTCCCAGCCCTTTCTGGAGGCTGTCCGGCAGATCTCTCTGGAGGTGGGCCGGGAGAACAGCCTCTTTATCCATGTGACGTTGGTGCCCTTCCTCCGGGGCTCCGATGAGCACAAGTCCAAGCCCACCCAGCATTCCGTCAAGGAGCTTCAGGGCATGGGGATCAATCCCAACCTCATCGTCCTCCGGTGCGACGAGCCGCTGGAGCCTTCTATTTTCCAGAAAATTTCCATGTTCTGCAATGTAAAGCCCGACTGCGTTATTGAGAACATCACGCTTCCCTGCTTGTATGAGGCACCGCTGATGCTGGAGCAGTCCCACTTTTCCTCTGTGGTATGCCGGGAGTTGGGCATCGACGCCCCGGCCCCGGAGCTGACAGAGTGGGAACACATGGTGGAGCGGATCAAACATGCGGACAGACGTGTGACCATCGGTCTGGTGGGCAAATACGTTCAGCTTCATGACGCCTATCTCTCCGTGGCAGAGGCACTGCGCCATGCGGGCTATGCTCTGGGGGCTGAGGTGGACATCCGCTGGATCGACTCCGAGACCATTACGGAAAGCGATGCGGAGGAGGTTTTGGGTACGTTGGACGGCATCATCGTCCCCGGCGGCTTCGGTCAGCGGGGGATCAACGGCATGATCCTGACGGCGAAATACGCCCGGGAGCACCATGTTCCCTATTTCGGCATCTGCCTGGGAATGCAGATCGCTGTGATCGAATATGCACGCCACGCCGCTGGGATCGCCGACGCGGATTCCGGCGAGTTCAACGAACTGTGCGAAAACAAGGTCATCGACTTCATGCCCGGCCAGAGCGACGAGATCGATAAGGGCGGCACGCTGCGGCTGGGGGCCTATCCCTGCGTGATCCGGCCCGGCACCACCATGGAGCGGTGCTACGGCACGCTGGAGATCTCTGAGCGTCACCGCCACCGCTACGAATTCAACAACGACTACCGGGAGGCCCTCACCTCCGCGGGACTGGTCCTCTCCGGGCTGTCCCCTGATGGGCGGCTGGTGGAGACGGTGGAGCTGACGGACCAGCCGTTCTTTGTGGGCGTTCAGTATCACCCGGAATTCAAATCCCGCCCCAACCATGCCCATCCGCTGTTCAAGGGCTTTGTCCAGGCGGCGCTGGAGCGTGAAAACGCATAAAGGCGCAATATCTGAATTTATTTTTCAGGAGGTCTCTATGGCATCACAAACCGTTTTAGTTCTCGATTTCGGAGGTCAGTATAATCAGCTTATCGCCCGGCGGGTCCGGGAATGCAGTGTATACTGCGAGGTCAGGCCTTACACCACCCCGGTGGCGGAGATCAAGGCGATGGCCCCCATCGGCATTATCTTTACCGGTGGGCCCAACAGTGTGTACGATCCCGCGTCCCCGCAGGCGGACCCGGAGATCTTCAAGCTGGGGATTCCCATTCTGGGCATCTGCTACGGCTGTCAGCTCATCGCTCACAATCTGGGCGGCCGGGTGACGGCGGCTACGGCGGATTCCGCCCGGGAGTACGGCAAGACGGAGACCTATTTCCGCACCGACTGCAAGCTGTTCAAGGGCCTGCCTGCCGAGAGCGTTACCTGGATGAGCCACGGCGACTATATGGAGAAGGTGCCGGAGGGTTTTGAACTGGTGGCTCATTCCGACGCCTGTCCCAATGTGGCCATCTGTGACGAGCGCCGGGGCTTTTACGGCGTCCAGTTCCACCCGGAGGTGAATCACACCGTCTACGGCACCGCCATGCTCCGCAACTTCCTCTATGAGGTCTGCGGCGCAAAGGGGCAGTGGACCATGGGAGATTATAAGGATGTTGCCATCCGTCAGATCCGGGAAAAGGTGGGGGACGGCAAGGTACTGCTGGCCCTCTCCGGCGGCGTGGATTCCTCTGTGGCGGCGGCGCTGATAGCGGAGGCCGTAGGCAATCAGCTGACCTGCGTATTTGTGGACCACGGCCTCATGCGTCTCAACGAGGGAGACGAGGTAGAGGAGGCCTTCAGAAAGTGGGACATCAACTTCGTCCGGGTCAACGCGGAGAAGCTGTTTTTGAGCAAGCTGGCCGGCGTCAGTGAGCCGGAGCGCAAGCGCAAGATCATCGGCGAGGAGTTCATCCGGGTCTTTGAGGCGGAAGC
>ENA-UPSY01003634-UPSY01003634.1-human-gut-metagenome-genome-assembly--contig:-NODE-3634-length-10979-cov-3.258576_pt1 | contig 10979 bp, 9 predicted proteins | sample MGYA00250044_ERZ773365 | MGnify/ENA primary metagenome ERZ773365 (study PRJEB29103, sample SAMN06111932) | human gut metagenome | biome: human gut; feature: ankylosing spondylitis patient; material...
AATCGGCTTAATTGATGGGTTAACTCGTAGGGGAAACGGCAAGACAGAACGAGGAAACCCTTGAAAATACAGGGGAAAAGGCGAAAAACTGATTCAATACGGCCTCAAAGACGCCCGTCGGGCTCCTCAGTTCAGCAAGCGCTGAATTTATTCGGAATATGCCAAACGCTCCCCGGGATCTCAATGGATCCCGGGGAGTTATTATCTGTCAGGCCGCCGGATGCAGCCCGGATCTCACCCGAAGGGCCTGGCGTTTTCGCCGGGCCTGCCTGCGATCATACAGAAACAGCCTCCATTGAAATGTTGTCGGGTTTATCCGTGAATATTTCAATAGAGGCATTGATTTTTGGGGATGAGACGCTTGTCTGAACCGTGCCTTTTCATCGCTCATTTCATCGCATATGGAGCGCATCCATGCGCGATGCTCTGATGACCGAACGCAGTGGCCCCGCCTGCATCATCCTGCGCAGGGTAAAAAAAGCGGGCGGCTTGTGAAGAGCCCACTCGGACCTTCTCACAAGCCGCCCCGATTTGGCGTCCCAGAAGAGATTCGAACTCCCGACCCCACGCTTAGGAGGCGTGTGCTCTATCCAGCTGAGCTACTGGGACATGTGTATTTACCGAATCATCTTAGCGGTTTTTTGAAAAAATGTCAAGAGGCAGCGCCAAAAGTCGCGCGATTTTTCCCTTCCGGACGCATACAATGGGAGGCCTGAGCGTCAAAAGGCGGAAGGGGGGAGGGCCATGCCATGGTGGGAGCAGGTGTGCGGAGACGTGGACGATCTGATCTTCGCGGATGAGGAATATGAGATCAGCGCGCGCTGAACGGGCAGAAAATTTCCCTTTACAGGAGGGCTTCTTTCGGCTATACTATATATGATATTCCGAAACTGGAGAATACTGTCATGATCGAATTTGAAGAATATAAGAGCAAACTGAACGACCTGAAGCCGAAGCTTGAGGAGCTGCGCGCCGCCTTTGTGCCGCAGAGCCTGCTCGACGAGCTGGAGCGCCTGCACGCCATGGCGGAGGCCCCCGGCTTCTGGGACGACCCCGCGCGCTCGCAGAAGGCCGTCATGCGCACGAAGACGCTCGAGCGCAAGCGCGACAAGTTCCAGTCCATGTGCAGCGAATGGGACGACCTGATGACCATCTGCGAAATGGCGCTGGAGGAAAACGACGACTCCATGCTCGAGGAGCTGACGGCGGGCTATGCCAAGCTCGAGGCCGACATGGAGGAGGCCCGCCTGGAGACGCTGCTGACGGGCGAATATGACGCGAACAACGCGCTGCTGTCCTTCCACGCGGGCGCGGGCGGCACGGAGGCGCAGGACTGGTGCGCCATGCTCTACCGCATGTATACCCGCTGGGCCGAGGCACACGGCTTTACCTATAAAATTCTCGACTATCTCGACGGCGACGAAGCCGGCCTGAAGTCGGCAGACATCATGATCGAGGGCGACAACGCCTACGGCTTCCTGAAGGGCGAGGCCGGCGTGCATCGCCTCGTGCGCGTCTCGCCGTTCGACGCGGCGGGCCGCCGCCACACGTCGTTCTCCGCCGTGGAGGTCATCCCGGAGATCCCGGACGACGTTGAAGTCGAAATTCGCCCCGAGGACATCGAAATGCAGGTCTACCGCTCGTCCGGCGCAGGCGGCCAGCACATCAACAAGACGTCCTCCGCCGTCCGACTCATCCATAAGCCGACCGGCATCGTCGTCTCCTGCCAGACGCAGCGCGACCAGTTCCAGAACAAGGAAACGTGTATGCGCATGCTGCGCTCGAAGCTCATCGAGATCAAGGAGCGCGAGCACCTCGAGAAAATTTCCGACATCAAGGGCGTGCAGCAGAAGATCGAGTGGGGCAGCCAGATCCGCTCCTACGTCTTCATGCCCTACACCCTCGTGAAGGATACGCGCACGGGCTTTGAGAGCACGAACGTCAACGCCGTGATGGACGGCGACCTCGACGGCTTCATCAATGCCTACCTCACCTGCGCCGCAACGGGAACGTGGGCCACGAAATAACAAAAAAAGTGCTTGATAAATCCGGCACATTTTGATATTATTGTAGATACTGTATGTATATTCGCCCTTTGGGCTGATTCCGGCAGGCCGCTGCCGTAACCGCGGCCGTTTTTGGAGGTTTTTTACTATGGATACCCTGAAGCTGATTCTCCTGATCTTCCAGATGATCTCCTGCGTTGTACTGACGGTCGTGATCATTCTCCAGAATGGCGCAGAGGATGGCCTCGGCGCGATCGCCGGCGGTTCCGACACCTATCTTGGCAAGGGCAAGGCCGGCACGCTGGACGCGAAGCTCTCCCGCCTGACGAAGTGGATCGCCGCTGTATTCGTCCTGCTGACGCTGTTCGTCGCTCTGCTCGGCTCTCTGTAAGATAAGACAGCTAATCCCCCTGCGTGCGCAGGGGGATTTTTTGTATTTTGGAGAAGGTCGTTGCAGGGGCAGGGGCGTGCCCTGCCCGGCCGCGCCTCCTCGCAATGACACATCAGGGCAGTGCAGACCAGCGTCCTTACGCGGTTGAATAGCCCCGTACAGGGCGTTCACTACCCGCAAGGGGCACGCCGCATCCGTAAGGCGGCAAAGCCGCCAACGGCTGCGCAGTGAGCGCCGCTACAAGCCCCGTCGGGACCGGTTCCGTTTTAACGGCGGCCGGTACGAGTCGGCAGTGCCTTCCCGAGATTGCCACGGGCGCGAAGCGCCCTCGCAATGACAATTCGGGAGTGCACGCCATAAACGGAAAGGCGGGCCGCCGGGCGGCCCGCCTGCTTTTCAGTTCAGGGTATTTTCGGCGGGGACGGTATCCGTGGAGCCGGCTTCGGAGAAGTAGGCCGTCAGAATATCGCGGGCGATGGTGCCGAGCGTGCCGCCCTGCGCGCCCTTTTCCACATAGACCGCAATGGCGATCTCCGGGTCGTCCGCCGGGGCATAGAGCACGAACGAGGCGTTGTCCGAGCCGCCGGAGCCGTGCTGGGCCGTGCCGGTCTTGGCGCAGACGGCCACGTCATAGCCGACAAAGGCACTGTAGGCCGTGCCGGAGGTGACGGCCTCGCGCATTCCCTCGGAATAGGCGGCGTAGGCCTCGTCCGAGATGTTAAGCGTGCTGGCCACAACGGGCTGGTTCTCGCGGATGAGCTTCTGATAATCCGACGAGAGCACGCGCTTGAGGAGCGTTGCCGTATAGCGCACGCCGCGGTTGGCGAGCGCCGCCGTATAGGAGCACAGCTGCAGGGGCGTGAAGCGGTTTTCCGACTGGCCGATGGACGCGGCGACAGTGTCAGCGTCGTACCAGCCGTCGTGGCCCTCGTCATAAAGCTCCTTCTTCGTCTCGGGGTTGGCGCGGCGGCCGACGGCCTCCGGCAGCTCGATGCCGGTCGGCTCACCGAGGCCGAGGGCCTTGGCGGTGTTGTCGATGGCGGTGATGCCGGTGCGGTAGCCCGCCTCATAGAAATAGTAGTTGCAGGAAACGGCCAGCGCCTTCATGACGTTGATGAGACCGTGCGTCGCGCCCGTCGTAGTGTAGAGCATACAGCGCGGCATATAGCCTGCGTCCTCAAAGCGGGTGTAGACGCCCTCGTCCTCGATCTCCGTCCAGCGGCTGATGGTCCCGCTGTCAATGGCGGCGATGGTCGTGACCATCTTATAGGTCGAGCCGGGCGGATACGGCAGGCCGAGCGCACGGTTGTTGAACGGCTTGTAAGGATCGGCAGCCAGCTCGTTATAGTTCGTATTATAGGTGGAAAGGTCATAGGTCGGGTAGCTCGCGCAGGCCAGCACCTCGCCGGTCTTGACCTTCATGACAACGACGGCGCCGCCCTCGGCGTCCTTGCCGTTGCCGGAGACGCCAACGCCGTTCTCGCGCAGGCTGAGGATCTTCGCGGCCAGCGATTCCTCCGCGACCTTCTGCAGGCCAAGGTCGATAGTCGTTTCGATGTTGTTGCCCGCGACGGGGTCGACGGCGTAGTGCTCCTCAAGGATGTTGCCGTCGGCGGTGATGGTCGTCACGCGCGTGCCGTCCGAGCCGTGCAGCTCCTCCTCAAAGGCCTGCTCCAGCCCGTCCTTGCCGATATAGGCATCCATGGCATAGCCCTTGCTCTCATAGGTCTCCCAGTCCGTGCCGTCCATCTTGCCGATGGTGCCGAGGATGTGGGCGGCGAGCGTGGTGTTGTACTGGCGGACGCTCGAGGTCTCGACGTTGAGGCCGGGGATGTTCAGCTCCGTGATGGCCGCGAGCGACAGCGCGTCGACGTCCGTCATGAGCACATAGGTGTCCAGCGTGCCGATATAGCGCCGCAGGTCCAGCTCATAGCGCAGCGAGATCACACGGCGGCACTCCTCCTCCGTCCAGTCGGCGGGCAGGTGGTAAATCTCCTTGAGCCAGCGAATGAGCTGCGGGGCGGAGACGTCCGTATCCCAGCCGCGCTCGGTGAGGAAGGTGCGGAAATAGCCGTCCCAAAGGGACGAGCCGCTGTCGACATAGGCATAGGGCTTTTCCTGCGTGACAGGGAAATGGTCCGTGTATTCCAGTCCCAGCTCGCTGCACAGGTCCACCAGGCGGCGGAGGTTCTCGTTCGGCGCGTCGGCGCTCATGAGCACCTCGCGGACGATGACGAGATTATAGCTGGCGCGGTTCCCGACGAGGACGTTGCCGTTGCGGTCCAGAATTTCGCCGCGGGCAGCCGTCACGCGCGTGTGGTACGTCACGGAGCCGCTGGGCGTGGGATCCTGCTCCGCGGCCTGCGTGATCTGCACATTGTGCAGGCGGACGGAGAACACGCCCGCCATGACGGCGATGAGCAGCACGAGCACGCCCACGCGGAAGGCAAACTTATGTTGATTCATGGTACTCTCCGATTTTTGCGATGCATTTGACGAGGCCGTAGACCGCAGGCTGCACCGGGAGCGTCACGAGCAGGCAGCGCAGGGCGCGCCCGGCCTGCTCCCACGCGACGCCCGCGAAGAAGTGCTTCATCAGGAGGATGAGGCCCTGCTCCACGGCAAGCGTGACAAAGCAGACAAGCAGCGACGGCAGAAAGCGGTTTGCCAACACGGCGCGGCACAGGATGCTCCCGAGCACGGGCAGGACCGTGAGCACGAGCAGGCAGACGCTGCCCTGATCGATGCCGGACAGGCACCAGACGAGCGAGGCGATGAGGGCGAACGTGCCGCCGCGCTCCGGGCCCTCGCGCAGGCAGACGCAGGTGATGACAATGGCCACGAGGTCCGGATGCGCGCCCAGGATCGTGCGGTTGCCGAAGACGACGGTCTGCACGAGAAGGGCCAGCAGGAACAGGGCGGCATAGAGCGTCCAGCGCAGGATGCGCAGCCACTGGCGCGGCGTGATATAGAGCTTGTCAAGCATGGCCGCTCACCGCCTTATTCGCTGACATAGTCCGTGATGACGAAGACCTGCTCGAGGTCCTCGAGATCGGCGGCCGGGCGGAGCATGGCGTATTTTGCCACGCCGGTCTCGTCGAAGCCCGCGTCCTCGACATAGCCGAGGATCAGGCCCTTGGGATAGACGGTCGAGCCGGTCGTGACGACCTGATCGTTATTGCGCAGGACGGCGTCCGAGGGCAGGTAGTTCATGCGCAGCTTGCCGGAGGCGTTCGTCGTATAGGCGCCCTGCACCACGCCGGTGTAGCCCGCCGAGGCGACGGAGGCGCTGATCTCCAGCGACGTGTCGAGCACGGTCGTGACCGTGGCCCAGTTCGGGCCGATGTCCGTGATGAGGCCGACGACCTGGCCGTACTCCGTCACGACGACCATGCCGGTCTCCAGCCCGGAGCGCGTGCCCTTGCCGATGGTGAACGTGCTCTTCCAGCTCGAGGAATCCCACGAGACGATGTAGGCCTCGTTGAAGCGATAGTCCTCGTGCTCCTCCTGCAGGCCGAGCAGCTCCTTCAGGCGCTCGTTTTCGCGCTGCAGGGAGTCGGCCGTGCGGACCTCGTTCTCCATGGAGCTGATCTGACGGCGCAGATAGTCGTTCTCGGCCGAGAGGGATTCATAGTTGAACAGATAGTTATAGTACCGCTCCGCCTGCCGCGTCAGCGCGGAAAACCCGCTGCGAAACGGCGTGAGCACTGCCTGCACGGTGCGCGAGCCCCACGCCGTGCCCGAGAGCGCGGCGGTCAGGGCCGTGGCGGCAGCCAGAAGGACGGCCAGCAGCAGGATGAGCCTGACGCGGCCGCGAAAAAGCTTTTTCAAGGGTAAACTCCAATCCTGGGGCAGAGAGATCAGCAGCCGAGCAGCTTCACGCCGAATTTTCGCAGGATCATGGCCAGCGGGCACACCGGCAGCCCCATCACGTTATAGTAATCGCCGTCCAGACCGATGACGAACATGGCCGCAAGGCCCTGAATGGCGTAGGCGCCCGCCTTGTCCATCGGCTCGCCGGTGGCGATGTAGGCGCGGATCTCCTCGTCGGACAGGGTGCGCATGCGCAGCGTCGTGGTGACGGTCAGATTCTCGCAGTCGTCGCCGTGCAGGACGGTCAGGCCGCTCATGACCTGATGGTCGCGCCCGGACAGGCGGCGCAGCATGGAAAAGGCCTCGCTCTCGGAGTGGGGCTTGCCCATGACGAGCGAATCGCACACCACGATGGTGTCAGCCGAGATGATGATGTCGTCCGGCATGCAGTGCGGCTGCACGGCCTTCGCTTTTTCCAGGCTGACGCGGGCGACCTCATCGGAGGGATGACGGAAGGGGTCCATGGTCTCGTTGGTGTTTACGGCACGGACCGTGAATTCCAGGCCCATGCGCTCGAGCAGCTCTTTCCGCCGCGGGGATTTGGATGCGAGATAGATCTCCATGGCAAATACCTCTTTTTTATATAAAAATTTAGGATATACGGATCTGGGGAAAAGTGGAAAATTGAAAATGGAAAGCGGACAGTTTTTCAAAGCTGTCAGCCGTGCGTTGTAGGGGCGGGGACAGCCAGGCCCGTCCGCGAAGCGGCAATCGCAGCACCAATTCGGTGCAGCGCACCGTTCCCATTACCGTGCCGCCCTGATGTGTCATTCCGAGGAGCGAAGCGACGTGGGAATCTCCTGCAACCGGTTACGTTTTTGCCGAGGCTCACTTGTTATCCAACATGGTACTGCGAGATTGCCACGTCGGCCTGCGGCCTCCTCGCAATGACAAACCTTCGGCGTTCGCCGTTTTGCTGACAGCCTGTTTATTACACCAGTGCAGCGCCAGGAGCGGCATGCCGCTCCCCTACAATGGCGTGTGCGATCAACGTGAGTGCCTTCCCGAGATTGCCACGGGCGCAAAGCGCCCTCGCAATGACACATCAGGCAGTGCCAAGGTGCACCAGCGCCCTTGCACGGTTGAATTACCCCGTACAGGGCGCACAGGGAGCGCCGCTGCAATCAGACCTGCAAGTTGGTGCGGTCGATGGAGCGGCCGGAAATTTGTAAGCCGTGCACGGGGCAACAACGAAGACCTTCGGCGACAGGGGAACGCGGTTTCTGCGTTTCCTTAACAAAATGTTCAAGCAAATCGGTGAAAGTGGGATATAATGTAGGTAAAAAAGCGACGTGGAGGACGCTTTCTGCCTGCACGCCGGGAGAGAGGGACATATACTTATGGCGAAAACAGTTTTGATCGTGGAGGACGACCGCAACATTGCGGATCTTCTGCGCTTGTATCTGGAAAAAGAGGGCTATACGGTCGTCATCGCGCCGGACGGCATGCGCGGTGTGGAGCAGTTCCGCACCGTCCATCCGAGCCTTGTGCTGCTGGACGTGATGCTGCCGGGGCTGGACGGCTGGGGCGTCTGCCGCGCCATCCGCGCCGAGTCGCAGACGCCGATCATCATGCTCACTGCAAAGAGCGAGACGGAGGACAAGGTCAACGGCCTGAAACAGGGCGCGGACGATTACATCACAAAGCCCTTCGAGATGAAGGAGGTGCTCGCCCGCATCGAGGCCGTGCTGCGCCGCAGCGGCATCGAGCCGGAGAAGAGCCGCCGCCGTCTGGAATTCGACAAGCTCGTCATCGACATGGACGCCTTTGAGCTGACGGTCGACGGGAAAAAGGTCCCGACGCCGCCGAAGGAGATGGAGCTGCTGTACCATCTGGCCTCAACGCCGAACCGCGTCTATACGCGCAATCAGCTGCTCGACGAGGTCTGGGGCTTTGACTACTTCGGCGACACGCGCACGGTCGACGTGCACATCAAGCGCCTGCGCGAGAAGCTCGAGGGCGTTTCGGATCAGTGGGACCTGAAAACGGTCTGGAGCGTCGGCTACAAGTTCGAGGTGAAGTAAGCCATGCGCACGACATTTCGCCGTCAGGTCACGCTGATCGTCAGTCTGCTGCTGGCGGCGACCATCCTGCTGGGCGTGTCCTTCTGGGGCCTGTTCACGCACTATGTCATCCGGGAGCGTGAAAGCTCCCTGCGCGGAACGGCGCAGTCCGTCGTGTGGCTCACGCAGACGAGCGCCGTCTCGGACGACGTGACGACGAGCTGGGATTTTCTGCGCACGCTGTCCGTTGCCTCGTCCGCCTCCGGCAACGACATCCTGCTTTGCGATGCAGGCGGCAAGGTCGTGCTGTGCGCGCAGGACATTCAGGGCTGCTCGCACATCGGCTATCAGCTCCCGGCCGACAAGGTCGAGGCGCTGTTCAACGGCGAAAGCCCCGATCTGAATGATGAGGCGGCTGAAATCTACGGCCAGAAGCGCGTGGCCGTGGCGCTGGCCAGGACATCGTCCGACGGCGACCGGCAGGGCATCGTGCTTGTGTCTGTGGAGCGCGAGACGATCTCCGAGCTGACGACCGGTGCGCTGAAGATCTTCATGCTTACGGCGCTGGCCGTGTTTGCCGTGGCTCTGCTCGCAACGCCGTTCCTCACAAACCGCGAGACGAAGCCGATTCAGGACATGGCCGCCGCGGCGCGCCAGATCGCCCACGGCAATCTGAATGTCCGCGTTTCGACGAACTGCCAGACCGAGGAGATGGAGGAGCTGGCTGTCGCCTTCAACAATATGGCGGCCGCCATGCAGAATGCCGACACCGCGCGTCAGGAATTCGTGGCCAATGTCAGCCATGAGCTGAAAACGCCGATGACAACCATCGCGGGCTATCTGGACGGCATGCTCGACGGCACGATCCCGCAGGCAGAGCAGCGGCACTATATGGAGCTGGTCTCCACGGAGGTGCGGCGGCTGTCGCGGCTCGTGCGCAACATGCTGGAAATTTCCCGCCTGAAGGATCAGGGCATCCCGGCCGATAAGCTGGCGGATTTCGACCTCTGCGAGGCGGCGGGGCAGGCGCTTTTGAGCTTTGAGCAGCGCATCAACCGCAAGCACCTGAATGTCGATGTAGATATGCCGGAGCTCGGCGTGACTGTGCGGGCCATGCCGGACGCCGTGACGCAGGTGCTCTATAACCTTATCGACAACGCCGTGAAGTTCATCGATGACGGCGGCACGCTCTCCATCCGCGTGAAGCGCAGCGGGAATAAGGCCGTCACCACGGTCGGCAATACCGGCCCGACCATTGCGCCGGAGGAACTGCCGCTCATCTTCGACCGCTTCCATAAGACGGACAAGAGCCGCTCGACCGACCGCGACGGCGTCGGCCTCGGCCTGTACATCGTCAAGACCATCGTGCTGGCACACGGAGAGGATATCTATGTGACGAGCCGCGACGGCAAGACGGAATTTACGTTTACCCTGCCGCTGGTCCTCTGACCGGCGAGACAAGACCCCGAAAGGAGGGCGTGTTGTGGATAAAATGACTCCCATGGATCCGGAGTATCAGGAGACCCCGCCGGAATGGCAGCCCGGCACGCCGGGGTATTACGGAACGGGCCGCCTGCCGAAGCCGCCGCGCTCGCATACCGGCCTGATCGTCGTGCTGCTGTGCGTGATGATCGTGGCGAACGTTATCACAGTGCTGATGCTCCTGACGCTGCGCATGCGCGCCGTGCAGAAGAACACGACCGTCGGCGCGGAGACGGAGACCGACGTCACGCCGACGCTGACTGCGCCATCCGGCCACAGCGTCGAGCCGACGGAGCCGCGCACGAACGGCACGGGCACGCTGCAGATCAGCGCCGAGGACACGCAGACGCGCTCCGCCGGAGAGATCTACACGGCGATGCGGCCGAGCCTTGCGCTGGTGTACGCGGACGGAAACGGCGGCACGGCCATCGTCATGACGGCGGACGGCTACCTTATCACGAACGCGCACACCGTTTCCGGCGCGGAGAGCATCACAGTGCAGCTCAGCGATGGCACGGAGTATGCGGCGGCCCTGTCCGGCATGGACGAGAGCAGTGATCTGGCCGTTCTGAAGATCGAGCCGGAGACGGCACTGCAGCCCGCGGAGTTCGGCGATTCTGCCGGGGCTGCAGCGGGCGACACCGTCTATGTGTTCTCCCATCCGTTCGGTGCGGCGTTTGACAACGCCACCATGACGGACGGCAGCATTGCCGCCGTGCAGAGCGGCGTGCGCATCGGCGCGGAGACGCTCAACGTGTTCCAGACGGATGCTGCGCCGGACAGCGGCAGCGCAGGCGGACCGCTCGTGAACGAGGCCGGGCAGGTCATCGGCATCTGCATCGACCATGTCGGCTCGTATGTGTCCTACCAGACCGTGCCGGAGTTGGGCTTTGCCATCCCGATCAGCGAGGCGAAGACCATTCTCGACGATCTGATCGTCAACGGCTATGTCAGCGGGCGCGTTTCGCTCGGACTGACGGTCTCGGAGATCCCGGAGACCTACCGGCGCTTCTGGGGCCTGCCGAGCGGCGTCGTCATCGAGTCGGTCACGGCGGGCAGCAACGCCTACTATGCGGGCCTGCACGCGGGCGACGTGATCTGCCAGCTGGGCGACGGCGCCGTCACGAACCTCAACGACTACCGCAGCATTCTCAGCGCCTGCCCCTTTTGGATTAGTAGCAGGCGATATGCGTGAGGACGGAGTACGTATCCATTCTTCCAGTG
>ENA-UPSY01003639-UPSY01003639.1-human-gut-metagenome-genome-assembly--contig:-NODE-3639-length-10952-cov-3.243954_pt1 | contig 10952 bp, 11 predicted proteins | sample MGYA00250044_ERZ773365 | MGnify/ENA primary metagenome ERZ773365 (study PRJEB29103, sample SAMN06111932) | human gut metagenome | biome: human gut; feature: ankylosing spondylitis patient; material...
AGTCGTGTGGTGCGCCCAAATGCAGGCGCGCAAAATCGGAGGAATCTTATGTCAACCTTACAAGAAGAGATCAGCCGCCGCCGGACGTTTGCGATCATTTCGCACCCGGACGCCGGCAAAACCACGCTGACGGAAAAATTCCTGCTCTACGGCGGGGCCATCGCGCAGGCGGGCGCGGTCAAGGGCAAGAAAAACGCCCGCGCTGCCGTCTCGGACTGGATGGAGATCGAAAAGCAGCGCGGCATTTCCGTCACCTCCTCCGTCATGCAGTTCCAGTATGAGGGCTTCTGCATCAACATTCTGGACACGCCGGGCCATCAGGACTTCTCGGAGGATACCTACCGCACGCTCATGGCGGCGGACTCCGCCGTTATGGTCATCGACGGCAGCAAGGGCGTTGAGGCGCAGACGCGCAAGCTGTTCAAGGTCTGCGCCATGCGCCATATCCCGATCTTCACGTTTGTCAACAAGATGGACCGCGAGGCCAAGGACCCGTTCGACCTGCTCGACGAGCTGGAAAACGAGCTCGGCATCGAGACCTATGCCGTGAACTGGCCCATCGGCTGCGGCAAGGAGTTCCAGGGCGTCTATAACCGCCGCGGGCAGCACATCGACTTCTTCTCCGGCGTGTCCGGCAAGCGCCGCGCCGACCGCGAGGAGGTCCTGCTCGACGATCCGCGTGTCGGCGAGCTTATCGGCGCGGACCGCTGGCAGCAGCTGCGAGACGATGTCGAGCTGCTCGGTGCAGGCCGCGAGTTCGATATGGACGAGGTCCGCCGCGGCCGGCTCAGCCCGGTGTTCTTCGGCTCGGCCCTGACGAACTTCGGCGTGGAGCCGTTCCTCGAGGCCTTCCTGCAGATGACGCCGCCGCCCCTGTCGCGCACGGCCGACTGCGGCGTGATCGACGCCTTCAGCCCGGACTTCTCCGCCTTCGTCTTCAAGATTCAGGCAAATATGAACAAGGCCCACCGCGACCGCCTCGCCTTCCTGCGCATCTGCTCCGGCAAGTACGAGCGCGAGGCAGAGGTGTTCCATGTGCAGGGCGGCCGCAAGCTGCGCCTGTCGCAGCCGCAGCAGCTCATGGCGCAGGAGCGCGAGATCATCGACGAGGCCTACGCCGGGGATATCATCGGCGTGTTCGATCCCGGCATCTTCTCCATCGGCGACACCATCACCACGCCGGGCAAAAAGTTCCGCTTTGCGGGCATCCCGACGTTCCCGCCGGAGCATTTCTCCCGCGTCAGCCCGAAGGACACCATGAAGCGCAAGCAGTTCGTCAAGGGCACGGAGCAGATCGCCCAGGAGGGCGCCATCCAGATCTTCAAGGTGCCGGACACCGGCATGGAGGAGGTCATCGTCGGCGTCGTCGGCACGCTGCAGTTCGACGTGTTCCGCTACCGTATGCAGAGCGAGTACGGCGTGGAGCTGCGCATGGAGGGCCTGCCCTATGAGGTCCTGCGCTATATCCGCAAGAGCCCCGTCGAGGAGAAGGAGCTGAACCTCTCGTCCGACGTTGAGCTGCTCGAGGACTACCGCGGCCATAAGCTGCTCGTCTTCTCCAGCCCGTGGGCCATCGACTTCACCCTCCGCCGCAACCCCGGCCTCGAGCTGGTCGAGACCCTGCAGGAGCTGGATACGGCGGAGTAAGACTACCGGCGCACCACGGCACTCCCCTGACGTGTCATTGCGAGGCCCCACAGGGGCCGTGGCAATCTCGGGAAGGCACTGCCGATTCGCACCGACCGCCGTTAAATCCGCACTGGCCCTGTAGGGGCGGGGCATGCCCCGCCCGTCCGCGAAGCGGCAGTAGTACCGCCAATTCGGTGCGCCGCACCGTTCCCATTGCTGCGCCGCCCTGACGTGTCATTGCGAGGAGCGAAGCGACGTGGCAATCTCGCAGTACCCGGCCGGATAACAGGAAAGCCATCGGCGAAATCGCAACTGCCTCCCCGAGATTGCACCCCAAGGGCACTTCCTCACGCTTCGCGCTCAGGGCGCCACGTCGGCCTGCGGCCTCCTCGCAATGACAAATCGGGGGGGCCATCCTCGTTTTATCGACGGCCCGCTGATTACGCCGGTGCAGCGCCGGGAGGGGACAGCCCCTCCCCTACAAGGTGCGTGCGGTCGGCGAGGGCGCTCGGTAATTCTCGGGTGCGCATGGCGCTCGCTGAGCGCCGCTACAGACGCAATCGGTGCGTGCCGTTTTAACGGCACATTGTTCCAATCGTTCGTGCAGCGCCGGGAGCGGCATGCCGCTCCCCTACAAGGCGCGTGCGGTCGGCAACCATGAATCATGTACCATAAAATGACCGCCCGCCGGTAACCCCGGCGGGCGGTCGTGGTTTATCGATCGCGGAAAAACTCCCGCGTCTGTTCGGCATTGTGAAGGCTCGCGGCGCGCAGCTCGTCGAGGCTGTCAAACTTCCGCTCCGGGCGGAGGAAGGTGTAAAACTCCAGCCGCAGCGTCCGGCCGTACAAGTCCCCGTCAAAATCCAAAATCCACGGCTCCACGGTCACATGCGTGCCGCCGACGGTCGGACGCGAGCGGATGTTGACCACGGCGGGCAGGCGGCGGCCGTCAAAGCAGGCCAGCGCGGCATAGACGCCGTGGCGCGGGCACAGCAGCTGCGGCGGCAGGGCCAGATTCGCCGTCGGGATGCCGATGGTGCGGCCAAGGCGGCGGCCGGAGACGACCGGGCCGGTGAGCACATGCGGGTGGCCGAGGCAGCGCACGGCCTCTGCCATGTCCCCGGCCTCCAGCAGAGCGCGAATGCGCGTGGACGAGACGGGCGCGCCGTCCAGCTTGATGACGTCGATGCGGTCAAAGCCGATGCCGCGCTGCGCGCAGAAGGCCGCGAGCTTCTCCGGATTGCCTGCGCCGCGGTCGCCGAAGCGAAAATCGTGGCCGCAGACGAGGTGCACGGCGTGGTAGCGCCCGAGCAGCGTTTCCTCCGCGAAGCGCTCCCACGGCTGCGTCATGGTCTCGCGGTCAAAATGCAGCGTGAGCACCTCATCGATGCCGTAATATTCCCGCATGAGGGCGGCGCGGTCCTCCGGCGTGTTCAGCAGCGGCACACTGTGTCCGGAGACGAGCGTGTCCGGATGTGTGTCGAAGGTCAGCGCTGCCGCAGGAACGCCGAGGCGGTCCGCCGTTTCGCGCGTGCGCCGCAGCAGGCCGCCGTGGCCGATGTGGACGCCGTCAAAAAAGCCGAGCGCCAATACACAGGGTCGTGTCATATGCATCCTCTCAAATCGCAAAAAAGCTCTTCACGGTCTCCATGCGCCCGTCCCGGACCTCACCGAGGGCGAGAAATTCGCCGCTTTCGGCATACAGGCGATAGCGGCCGGGGGCGAAGCGGAGTGTGAACGAAGCGCCGTTGCGGCAGCACTTCTCCTGCGCGGGCGTCAGCGTCAGTGCAGGATGGGCCGCAAACAGCGTGTCGACCGGCAGCAGCAGGGACTCCGGCGCAGGGTGGGCCAGAATGTCCGCCAGCGGCACGGCCTGCGCCGCCGTATAGGCCCCGGCCGCCGTGCGCCGCAGCGCGGCCATGCAGCCGCCCGTTCCGAGCGCTGCGCCGAGGTCGTGGCACAGCGTGCGGACATACGTCCCCTTGGAGCAGTGCACGCGCAGGGTAAAGTCCGGCGGCGCGCACGAAAGCAGCTCCAGCGCGTGGATCGTGATGGCCCGCGCGGGCCGCGCGACCTCCTGCCCGGCGCGCGCCAGCTCATAGAGCTTCTTCCCGCCGATCTTGATGGCGGAATACATCGGCGGCACCTGCTTCTGCGGGCCGAGGAAGCGCGGCAGGGCCGCGCGCACGTCTGCCTCCGTCACGGAGGCGGCATCGCGCTGCTCCAGCACGCGGCCGGTGATGTCCTGCGTGTCGGTCACAAGGCCAAGGCGCAGAACGGCTTCATAGGTCTTTTCGGCATGCTCAAAGAACTCGACGGCGCGCGTCGCCCGCCCGAAGAACACGGGCAGCACACCCGTCGCCATGGGGTCGAGCGTTCCGCCGTGCCCGGCGCGGCGCTCGTGCAGCGCCCCGCGCAGCTTGGCCACGACATCCTGCGACGTCCAGTCCTCCGGCTTGTCGACGATCAGGATCCCGCTTGCCATCAGAGCTCGACTCCGCTGTCGGCGATGGCCTGCAGAATGGCCTTCTTGGCCGCGTCGAGGCCCTCGGGCACGCTGGCTCCGGCCGCGCCGCGGTGTCCGCCGCCGCCCAGCCGGGCGCAGATGGCGGCCGCGTCGTATTTCGGCGAGCAGCGCAGGGAGATCTTGCCGCCATCCGGGCCTTCACGCAGCATGACGCCGATCTCGACGCCTGCGATTTCGCGGCTGAAGCCGGAGATATCGTCTACGTCGTCCTCCGTCAGGCCCAGCTCCACGAGCAGGACGTTCGGGAGGGTGTTCACGGCGACGGCCCCGCCGGCGTAGAATTCCATCTTCTCCGTCAGGCGCGCCTCGAGCTGCAGGCGCGGCAGGCGCTTCGTCATGAACAGGGCCGTGTTGATGGCGAACGTGTCCGCACCGGTGTCCTTGCAGGCGGCGGCGCAGCGCAGGGTGTCGGCCGTCGTATTGTTGAAGCGGAAGCAGCCGGTGTCCGTCGAGATGGCGACATACAGGGCCGCGCCCATGGAGGCATCGAGCTTGACGCCCATGAGCTGCAGCAGCCGCAGGATGATCTCGCCGCAGGCCGCGGCGCTTGCGTCCACAAAGGCCTGCAGGCCGAACTGCCGGTTCCCGGCGTGGTGGTCGATCTGCAGCTCGACGGCGCAGTCCGGCAGGTCGAACGGCAGCAGGTTCTCCGCCGCAATGTCCACGCTTACGACGCAGGCGCTGGACGGCAGCGTCTCGCACGTCAGCTTGCCGAGCCACGGGCGGAATTTCTCCGTGAACTGCGGATTTTCCAGCACATGGGCCGTCTTGCCGAGGCTGCGCAGGCCCGCGCACAGGGCGGCCGCGCTGCCGATGGTGTCGCCGTCCGGACGGCGGTGCGTCAGGAGGACATAGTTGTCATTGCGCAGCAGAAAATCCGCCGCTTCACGAATGGTCAGCTGTTTCATCTTCCGTATCCTCCGGGATGTCGAGCTTGGAGAGAATGTCGAGAATGTGCGCGCCGTGGACGATGGAGTCGTCCTCCTGCCACTGCAGCTCCGGCGTGTAGCACAGCTGCAGGCTCTTGCCCAGCGCGCGGCGCAGGAAGCCGCCCGAGGACTTCAGCCCCGCGAGCACTTCCTTGGCGCAGCTGCGGTCGAGCAGCGAGACGTAGACCTTGGCATAGCGAAGGTCCGGCGTCGTCTCCACATGGGTGATGGAGACCATGGTCTTCTGGACGCGGGGGTCCTTCAGCAGGCGGAGCTGCTGGGCCAGCTCACGCTGGATCTCCTCATTGATGCGTCCGATGCGGTTGGATGCCATAAAAATTTCCTCCTTCCGGCGCGCCGGTGCGCGCCGCGTGCGTCAGGGAGCAGGTACTCCGGGCCTGCGGCGAATTCGCCGCAGCCGTCAGCGTGTTCCGCGGCGTCTGCCGCGAGATTGCCACGGGCGCAAAGCGCCCTCGCAATGACAAATCAGGGAACCCCGGCGCAAATATAAGGGCGGGCGCGGAGAAGCACTTTCCCCGCGCCCGCGTGTGAGAAACGGTCGGTCGACCTTAGCGGGGGATCTCCTCCATGACGTAGCACTCGAAGATGTCGCCCTCTTTGATGTCGTTGAACTTGTCGATGGACATGCCGCACTCGTAGTTCTGCGCGACCTCCTTGACGGAGTCCTTGAAGCGCTGCAGCGAGCCGATCTCGCCCTCGTAGATGACGATGTTGTCGCGCAGCACGCGCACCTTGCTGTCGCGCGTGACCTTACCGTCCTTGACATAGCAGCCCGCGATGGTGCCGATGGCGGAGACCTTGTAGGTCTGGCGGACCTCGGCATGGCCGATGATGGCCTCACGGTACTTCGGCGCGAGCATGCCCTTCATGGCGGCCTCGATCTCGTCGATGGCGTCGTAGATGACGCGGTACATGCGGATGTCGACATTGGCGCGCTGGGCCGAGGCCTGTGCGGCGGCATCCGGACGGACGTTGAAGCCGACGACGATGGCGTTGGCCGTGGAGGCCAGCAGGATATCGGACTCGTTGATCGCGCCGACGCCTGCGTGGATGACGCGCACGCGGACCTCCTCGTTCGACAGCTTTTCGAGGCTGGCGCGGACGGCCTCGGCAGAGCCCTGCACGTCGGCCTTGACGATGAGGTTCAGCTCCTTCATCTCGCCCTCCTGCATTTTGGCAAAGAGGTTGTCGAGCGTGACCTTGCTGGCCTGCTTTGCGGCGGCGTCCTTCTCGGCCTGCTTACGCTGCTCGACGAGCTGGCGGGCCATGCGCTCGTCAGCGACGGCGTCGAACTCATCGCCCGGCGTGGGCGTTTCGGCAAGGCCGGTGATCTCGACCGGGATGGACGGACCGGCGGACTGGATGGCGCGGCCCTTGTCGTCCGTCATGACACGCACGCGGCCGACGGCCGTGCCCGCGATGATGAGGTCGCCCTTGTGGAGCGTGCCGTTCTGCACGAGCAGCGTGGCGATGGGGCCGCGGTTCTTGTCGAGGCGGGCCTCGATGACGGTGCCCTTCGCGGCGCGGTTCGGGTTGGCCTTGAGCTCCTGCATCTCGGCGGTCAGGATGACCATCTCGAGCAGCTGATCGATGCCCATGCCCGTCTTGGCAGAGATCGGGCAGACGATGGTGTCGCCGCCCCACTCCTCGGGGATGAGGTCGTATTTCGTGAGCTCCTGCTTGATGTTTTCGGCGTTTGCGCCGTGCTTATCCATTTTGTTGACCGCGACAATGATGGGGATGTTCGCGGCCTTGGCGTGGTTGATGGCCTCGACGGTCTGCGGCATGATGCCGTCGTCCGCCGCAACGACCAGAATGGCGATGTCGGTGCACATGGCGCCGCGGGCGCGCATGGAGGTGAAGGCGGCGTGGCCCGGCGTGTCAAGGAAGGTGATGGGCTTTCCGTTGATCTCGACGGTGTAGGCGCCGATGTGCTGCGTGATGCCGCCGGCCTCGCCGGAGACGACGTTCGTCTTGCGGACGGCGTCGAGCAGGCTTGTCTTGCCGTGGTCGACGTGGCCCATGACGACGACGACCGGGCTGCGCGGGACGAGCTCGTCCTCGGTGTCCTGATGGTCGTCGATGAGGCGCTCCTCAATGGTCACAACGACCTCGCGCTCGACCTTGCAGCCCATCTCCGTGGCGACGAATTCCGCCGTGTCGAAGTCGATGGTCTGGTTGATCGTGGCCATGACGCCGTTCTTGAGCAGGGTCTTGATGACCTCGGTCGCGGTCTTTTTCATGCGGGAGGCCAGCTCGCCGACGGTGATCTCATCGGGGATCTTCACGGTCAGCGGGGTCTTCTTGATGACCTCCAGGCGCAGGCGGCGCATCTTCTCCTGCTCCTCGTTGCGCTGCTTCGAGCCGAAGGCCGGCTTCTTGCCGCCCTTGGTCTTATTCTTGTTCTTGCTGGCGATCTTCTGCTTGCCGCCGGAGAAATTCTGCGCGCGCTCGGAGATGAGCACGTCCACGCGGTCGTCAAAGCGGTCGGCATTGACGGTGACGGCAGAGGTATCGACGACGCGGCGCTCGCGCTTGCGCTGCTCCTGCTGCGGCTTGGCGGCCTTGTCGGCGCTCTGGGCTGCGGGCGCGGCATTTGCGGCCGGAGCGCTGCCCTGTGCGGGCTGGGCTGCGGGCTTCGGAGCCTCTGCCTTCTTCGGCTCGGTCTTCTTTGCCTGCGGGGCCACGGCGAACACCTGCTCCAGCGAAGCGATCTGGTGCTTCTGCGTTATCACGTCGAACACGACGTTCAGCTGCTCGTCCGTCAGCACCTGCGTGTTGCTGCGCGGCTTCTCAAAATATTTTCCAACGATCTCCGCAATATCCTTCGGCGTCACGCCAAAGTCAGCGGCGACCTCCTTCACGCGGTATTTCACAAAACTCATATTCTCGCCACCTCCTGATTGACACACTTACGATTTCCCATGCCGGACGTTCCTGCGGTGGGCCTTTTCCTCGGCGCGCCGCTTTTCCACGCGCTTGACGCGCTCGTCCAGCTCCTGCAGCAGGTCCGCATACTTTTCCGGCTCGCCGAGCGTCTTGACAAACGCCAGCGCAAGCTGCACATCCGTGATGGCGGCAATGGCGCAGCTCGTCGTGCCAAGGGCGTCGCCCAGCTCGTCGCGCGTATAGGGCAGCGTCAGCAGCGGCTGCGCCGTCCCGGCCACGAAGCTCTTGGCCCGCCGCACGGTGTGGCCGCCGGCATCCGAGGCCAGCAGCATCAGCCGTGCGCGGCTGGCGCGGGCCGCTGCGCCCGCCTGCTCCTCGCCGAGGACGATGTTTCCGCCCTTGCGCGCGAGCGACAGCAGACCCAGACTTTTATTCTGTTCCATCCGGCAGCGCCTCCATTTCCAAACGCAGGGTCTCGTACAGCTCCTGCGGCACCGTTACGCCCAGCGCGCGGTCGATGGCGTGCGAGCGCATTGCTTTCTTCAGGCATTCCGCGCTGCGGCACACATAAGCGCCGCGTCCGGGCGCTTTTCCGCGTGCGTCAAGGCTGACCTGCCCCTCCGGGCTGCGCACCACACGGGTCAGCTCACGCTTGGGCTTCATTTCGCGGCAGCCGAGGCATTGACGCATCGGCACTTTCTTCGGCACGGTACATCCCCTCCGATCCTACTGTGGAAAGGCCCGAGGCCTTTCAAGAAAACGATTTGACAGAATGATGTGCAGTTCCCGAAAATTATTCGGCAGCTGCTTCTTCCAGCGCCTCGGCCTGCGAGGCGGGCTTGATGTCGATCTTGCAGCCGGTCAGGCGCGCGGCGAGGCGGGCGTTCTGGCCCTCCTTGCCGATGGCGAGCGACAGCTGATCGTCCGGCACGATGACGCGGCAGGCCTTTGCGCCCTGCTGCAGCTGCGTGACGGAGATGACGTCCGCCGGGGACAGCGCGGAGGCCACGAACTGGCAGATGTCCTCGGACCACACGACGATGTCCATTTTCTCGCCCTGCAGCTCCTCCACGACCGCGCCGACGCGCGCGCCGCGGGCGCCGACGCAGGCGCCGACGGGATCGATGTTCTCCTCGGCCGCGTGGACGGCGATCTTCGTGCGGGAGCCGGGCTCACGCGCGATGGAGCGGATCTCCACGGCGCCGGAGCTGATCTCCGGGACCTCCAGCTCGAACAGGCGCTTGACGAGCGCCGGATGCGTGCGGGAGACCATGACCTGCGGGCCGCGGCTGCTGCGGCGGACCTCGATGACATAGACGCGGATCATGTCGCCCTCGACGAAATGCTCCGTCTTGACCTGCTCGCCGACGGGCAGCAGGGCGTCGGTCTTGTCCGTGCCCTGGCCGATGCGGATGGTCATGTCGCCGTTCGGCTCGAAGCGCAGCACCGAGCCGGTGAGGATCTCGTGCTCCTTCGAGGAGAAGCTCTCGAAGATCATGCCGCGCTCGGCCTCGCGGATGCCCTGAATGATGACCTGCTTGGCCGTCTGGGCGGCGATGCGGCCGAAGGCCTGCGTCTTGATCTCCACGTTCACGAGATCGCCGAGCTGTGCGTGCGGGTCGACCTTGCGCGCGGCGTCGAGCGTGACCTCGGTGGCGGGGGTGATGACCTCGTCGACGACCTCCTTCTGCGCATACATGCGCATGGCGTCCTCCGTCAGCTCGACGTAGACGTTGTCGGTGTAGCCGTCGCGGTCCTTTTTATAAGCGGCGACAAGCGCCTGCGTGATCTTTTCGACCATGTAATCCACGGGGATGCCGCGTTCCTTTTCCAGCTGGCGGAGCGCCGCAAAGATTTCAGCGTTCATGATTTCTCTCCTTCGTGATTAGAACTCCACGCGGAGCCGCACGAGCGCGACCTCCGCCTTGTCAAACGTGACCTCGCGGCCGCGCATCTCGATCGTAACTGCCCCGTCCTCATAGCGCACGAGGCGGCCGGGAAACTCCTTCTGGCCGTCGCGCGGGCGGTAGAGCTTGACGAGCACCGGCTCGCCCAGATAGCGCTCGAAGTCTGACGGACGCTTGAGCTGGCGCTCCAGCCCGGCGGAGCAGACCTCGAAGCGGTAGCTCTCGGGGATGGGGTCCTTTTCGTCAAGGACCGGGTCGACCGCGCGGGATACGGCCTCGCAGTCGTCGATGTCCACGCCGCCCTCCTTGTCGAGGTAGAGCCGCAGGAACCACTCGCCGCCCTCGCGGACGTATTCCACGTCCCAGAGGCTGCAGCCGCAGGCCTTGACCAGCGGCTCGGCGAACTCCCAAACCTGATCGGTGATCTTCATGGAAATGCTTCCTTCCTGCCGGGGACCGGCGCAGAATTTCAGAAGAAAAGAGAGGGGAAAACCCCTCTCTTAGTAAAGTCTACTATAGATTGTCCTTATTATAACACTGAAATACCCGGAATGCAAGAGCTTTTTGAAACTTTTTCCCCGAAAATCGGCCTGTTTTCTCCGCGGAGAAGGACATTTGTCCGCTGCTCCGGTATGTGTGAAAAAGTAGGGGCGAGGCATGCCTCGCCCGGCGACGCACCTGCCGCCCGTACAGGCTATCGTTAAAATGGTAAATGCCCCCCAAATTGTCATTGAGAGAGCGCTTTGCGCCCGTGGGAATCTCGGGGAGGCACTGCCGCTTCGTACCGGCTGATCTCCGCTTCCGTATTTTCCACCGTGCGGCGTTTGACCTGGCTCTCCGTCTTTCTGTGGTAGAGGATCGGTCCGATCGCCACTTTATTTAAAATTGATTTTCCTTTAATGATTTCCATACTTTTTGTTTCTGCCTCACAGTTTTGCTTCAAAAAACTTCCGTACCGCTTCTGCCGCCGCCTTTTCATCCGTCCCGTCGATCTCAACGTTGATCGTCTGACCATGACGGATCCCGAGAGCCATCCCCGCCATCAGCCTT
>ENA-UPSY01003642-UPSY01003642.1-human-gut-metagenome-genome-assembly--contig:-NODE-3642-length-10941-cov-25.101528_pt1 | contig 10941 bp, 10 predicted proteins | sample MGYA00250044_ERZ773365 | MGnify/ENA primary metagenome ERZ773365 (study PRJEB29103, sample SAMN06111932) | human gut metagenome | biome: human gut; feature: ankylosing spondylitis patient; material...
TGATCGAGGGCAAGATCAAGAAGTTCTTCAAGGAGAACTGCCTGGTCGATCAGGAGTTCGTCAAGGACGGCGACCTGTCTGTTGCTCAGTACACCGCTAAGGTCGCTAAGGACCTGGGCGGCGACATCAAGATCGTCAAGTTCACCCGCTTCCAGAAGGGCGAGGGCCTGGAGAAGCGCGCTGACGACTTCGCTGCTGAAGTCGCAAGCATGGTGAAGTAATTCAAGCTTCCAAGCTGAAAATGGGAGCCGCAGTGCCTGTCACAGGGTGCTGCGGCTCCTTTTTTGCGTTCCGGGGTTGTAAAACCTGACCGAAGATGCTATGATAGACCCATTCCAAACAGAAAGAAGTGCTGACCATGAAGATCGTCCCGTGTGCGTTCCAACTGCCCAACGGAGAAATGCTGACGGTACGCAGTCTGTGCGCAGACGACGCCGAAGCGCTCAACGCATTCCGCCTTGCAACCTACCGCGAAACCCATTTTATGGCGCGTTATCCAGAGGATGGAGCGAGTCTGGAAGCGATGCAAAAGGGGCTGGCAGGCTCTGAAGCCAGCGCGCTGAATTTTGAGGTCGGTGCTTTTGCCGGAGAAAAGCTGGTGGGAGAGCTTGGTGTGGCACAGGTGCGGCCGCACATCAAGTATCGCCATCGTGCAGTCATGGGGATCTCTGTGTTGAAAGAAGCCTGGGGCTGTGGTCTGGGCAGCTTTCTGATGCAGTTGGCCGTGGCCCAGGCAAAAGCCAACGGCTTTGAACAGCTGGAGCTGGGTGTGTACAGCGATAATCCCCGCGCCATCCACCTTTATGAAAAGTTTGGCTTTGAACGCTGCGGCACCATGCCCCACGCCTTCAAGCTCAAGGATGGAACCTACCGCGACGAGATCATGATGGTGAAGATGCTATGAAAACAGAACGCATTACCCTGAAGGGCATCCCCGCGCTCCTCATCGGCGAGCCTTCCCACAAGGTGTATCTCTACGTCCACGGAAAAATGGGCAGCAAGGAGGAAGCTCTTGCATTTACAGAGCAGGCCTGCCCGGCAGGTTATCAGGTGCTGGCCATTGACCTGCCCGAACATGGCGAGCGGAAGAACGGCCCCGAACGGCTCCTGCCATGGGTGGTCGTTCCGGAGCTGCAATTTATGGATCAGTATGCAAGAGTGCACTGGCGGCAGGTCTCGCTGCGGGCCACGAGCATCGGTGCGTGGTTTTCCATGCTGGCGTTACAGGAGAAGGCACTGCGCCGTGCGCTCTTCGTTTCGCCCATCGTGGATATGGAAGACCTCATCGGCAGGATGATGCAGCAGGCCAACGTGACCGAAGAGCAGCTGAAGGCGGCAGGGGAGATCCCCACAACGTTCGGGGAGACGCTTTCGTGGCCGTATCTCTGCTGGGTGCGGGAGCATCCGCTCCGCTGGCGCACCCCCACGCAGGTGCTCTATGGCGAAGCCGACGAGCTGACTTCCTATGCTGTGCTCGACCGCTTCAAGCGCGCGACTGGGGCACAGCTGACCCTTCTGGCCGACGGAGAACACTGGTTCCACACCGAGACGCAGCTGGCCGTGCTGCAGGCCTGGGAAGGTGCGCATCTCTGAAGCGCAGAAAAACAGAGATCCCCGCTGACGGGTTCGATGGCGTCAGCGGGGATCTCTTTCTGTTTTTACGAACGAATCGTGAAAACCGCAGTTGTTCTTAGACCTTTGCTTCGCTGTTGTGCTCGGCGTTGGAGTAAGCCTTGAAGGAGTGGAAGACGATGTTCAGGCCCAGAACGATCAGCAGGACAGCCAGGATCAGCTGCAGGCCGTTGGCGATGAACACAGCGCCCCAGGTGGTCTCACCCGCAGGGATGCCCACCGAAGCGGCTGCGCTGATGGCCTTGACCATCGCAATCAGACGCTGGACCAGCGCGGTGAAGGTGACGCACAGCATGATGACCAGCGGGGGGAAGAGCATCTTGTTGTTGCGGCCGGTGACCTTCAGGAAGACGCACAGGGTGGCCAGAACCAGAGCGCTCAGCAGCTGGTTGGCGGAACCGAACAGCGGCCAGATGTTGGCGTAGCCGATCTTGGTCAGGATGAAGCCGAACACCAGCGTGATGAAGGTGGAGAAGTAGACGTTGCAGAACAGCTTGCGCCAGCCCTCTGCATGCTCCATGTCATCGACGCTGAACAGCTCCTGGAAGCTCATGCGGCCGATGCGTGCAACGGCATCCAGGCTGGTCAGAGCCAGAGCAGAAACGCACATGGTCATGAAGACGGTAGCAGCGTAGGCGGGAATGCCGAACATCTCAAAGAAACCGGCAACGCCGCGGCTGAAGATCTGGAACGGGGTGCCTGCAGCGGGGGTTCCGTCCGCAGCGGCGGCAGCGCCTGCAACACACAGGGCCAGAACAGCCAGCAGGCTTTCGAGGATCATGGCACCATAGCCGACTTTCAGCATATCCTTTTCGTTCTCCACGGTCTTGGAAGAAGTGCCGGAAGAGACCAGGCTGTGGAAACCGGAAACGGCACCGCAGGCCACAGTGACGAACAGGATGGGGAACATGGTGCCCAGCTTCTCATTGGTGAAACCGGTGAAAACGGGCAGGTTCATGGTGGGGTGTGCGACCAGCAGGCCGACCACAGCACCTGCGATCATGGCCACGAACATGAAGGTAGTCATATGGTCACGGGGCTGCTTCAGCAGCCACATGGGCAGGACGGCTGCAAAGAAGATGTAGATGAAAGTGATGTGGCTCCATGCAGCTTTGCCCAGGATGATGGGGAAGTTTGCACCGATCACGAAAGACAGAACGATGAAGACGATGCTGATGACGCTCTCCTTCCAGCCGGAGAAGTTGAACTTCTTCTGGAGCAGGCCGAAGACGACAGCGAACACCATGAACATGATGGAGACCATGCCGGCAGCACCGTTGGTCTGTGCGGCCTCGACCAGAGCACCATCGGTGCCAAAGGCATTGAAGGTGCCGGCGACCATGTCAGCAAACGCTGCAATGACGATGCCGCAGAACAGCCAGCAGAACAGCAGGAACAGCTTGCGGCCGGTCTTGCCGATGTACTTCTCGATCAGCATACCCATGGACTTGCCGTCGTTCTTGACGGAAGCATACAGCGCGCCGAAGTCGGTCACAGCACCAAAGAAGATGCCGCCGATCAGGACCCACAGCAGAACGGGCAGCCAGCCGAATGCAGCAGCCTGGATGGCACCGGTGACAGGGCCGGCACCTGCGATGGAGCTGAACTGATGGGCAAAAACGGTCCAGCCGTTGGTGGGGACGTAGTCGCGGCCGTCCTCGTGGATGACTGCGGGGGTCTTAGCCTTGGGGTCGATGCCCCACTTGTTTGCCAGCCAGCGTCCATAGAAGGTGTAAGCTCCTAACAGACACACGGCTGCGATCAAAACGATGACCAGCGTGTTCATTTCTTTTACCTCTTTCCTTTCTTTCCAAACGGCAAAACGGCCAGGGTCCATCTGGCGGCTGCACTCAAAAACCACAAGCGGCCGGGCGGCAAGGAATGAAAAAAGCCCCCATCTTCGTTCTGGATACAGACCGCATCCACCCGAAGACGAAGGCCTGACAACCGGTCTCCCGGCTGCAATTCTCCGCGGTACCACTTCGCTTGCTGCTTTTGAGGGCAGCCACTTTCTGCCCGCTCCGGGAGAACCCCACCGGAGCGGGACGCCCTGTAACGGGGGCGGATCGGCCAGGTGCTACTGTTCAGTTCGCACCGGCTGCTCGCAGGGGATAACCTTTCTCTCTTTGCTGCCGTCTTACACCAAAACCGACAGCTCTCTGGGAGCAGGTGTGGGAAAAGGTCGTGTCCTGTTCACTGCATTTGCCGAATGATTGTGTATACTTTAGTCCCGATTTCATAATTTGTCAATATATTTTGGGCAAGTTAGGAGGATGTTCCAATTCGGGAAAAATGCTGGTAAAAATTTTTAGATGATTTTTGTTCATGCGTGAAGAGAAGAAAACTATACACGTTAAAATGTGAAAATCACTCACGTTGTAAAAAGACTTGACTTTCACGCTTTCGTGTGCTAAAGTGATAATACAAACTCATAAAATCTTCCAAATACCCGGCGCTTGCCGCAAAGGAGGCCGCTATGGCTGAGAAAAACCCCAGAAAGAACCCGACCACGGACGCACTGTTCGATGCGATCCTGAGCCTTGAAACACGGGAAGAATGCTACAATTTCTTTGAGGACCTGTGCACCGTAAAGGAGATCTCCGATATGGCGCAGCGCCTGGAAGCGGCCAAGCTGCTTTTGGGTGGCAGCACCTATGACCAGATCGTCAAAGCTGTGGAGATCAGCACGGCCACCATCAGCCGGATCAACCGCTGCATCCAGTACGGCTCCGGCGGCTACCGCGACATCATCGAAAAAGTCTCTGCGAAGGAAGCAGCCGATTCCACCGAGTGACACAGGCAGCGGCCCGGACATACAATGGGGCATACCTTATATAAGAAAGGATGACCCGATTTATGATCACGGAAACCAACTGCACGCCTACGCTGGAATGCCCCGCACTGCCCCGCGTCACCCTCGACCAGGTCGTCATTGACCTGCTGGAGAGCATTGCGCTGCAGGAATCTGCCCTCAGCCACATCCTCTGCGCGGAGAGCCAGAAGATGAAGACCGCGATGGCCTTGGAGGAAGTAGACCTGTGCAAGCTGCTGGAGATCAACGACTCGGCCACCAACATGGTCCATGCCGTGGCCAATCTGGAACTGGCGCTCAAAGATAAGCTGGAATTCATCTCCAACAACCTCTATTACCCCTCGACGGAAAACACCACCACCGCGCAATAACCGGCGGTTGCCCCTGCCTGCCCGCACTTTGCCGGGCAGGCTTTTTGTGTTTGTGGCTATTCTATGAACAATCTAGCCAAAAGATGAAAAAACGTTTTGTGCGGAATTGCTGAATACAGAAAACTGTGCTATACTATACACTGTATATGTGTGAAAGAGAGGAAATGAACCTTGCAGCACTATGACGTGATCTTATTCGACGTGGACGGAACGCTCATTGATTCCGCACCCGGCATCCTGAATACACTGGAAGAGGTCTTCCGCAAGATGAACGTAGATATCACCGGTGTGGACCTGCGCCGCTATCTTGGCCCGCCGCTGCGCAAGACGTTCGCAGAGCACTTCACCGACCCGGCCAAGGTCGAGGAAGCCGCCGGGCTTTACCGTGCCAGCTATGCCGTCAAGGGCAGCCACGAGTGCCGCGTGTTCCCCGGTGCGGCAGAGATGCTCCGCCGTCTGAAGGAAGCGGGCTTTGTACTCTGCACGGCGACCTCCAAGCCCACTCAGGTGGTGACGCCCATTCTCAAGGAGCAGGGCCTTGCCCCATACTTCGATTTCATCGGCGGTGCCTCCATGGACGAGAGCCGCGATACCAAGACCGAGGTCGTCCGCTACGTACTGGAGCAGCCCTGCGTCAAGGGCAAACGGGTCCTGATGGTCGGGGACCGCAACGACGATATGCGAGGTGCGGCAGACTGCGGTCTGGATGCTGCCGGTGCGCTGTACGGCTATGGCAGCCGGGAAGAGCTGGAACCGTTCCACCCGGTCTTTCTGGCCGAGAGCTGCGCCGCCCTCGCGGACGCCCTTGTGAACGCCTGGCCGGACCGCTGATTGAGAATGAAAATGGTGAATCATTATGAATCGTAGGACACAATCGGACAAGCAATCTATGACTCCTTTGCAGCGGCAGGCCGTTCTGGTCTGCGTTGTGTGTGCGCTGGCGGCGCTGCTGACCATCGGCATCACCCTGACCCTGCTCAGGCGGGGCAAGGTGGACGCCCCGAATGTACCCGATGCAGACTCCGTCTCTTCGGAAACGCCCGCGGACGGCGAAGATCTGGCAGAGCACTATCAGATCGACAATTCATCGGCTTCTCTGCTGGCGGAAACGGCCGATGCGGGGCAGTCCTACCAGGACGAGACCCTCTTCATCGGCGACTCCAACACGGTGCGCCTGTACAACAACGGCCTGATCTCCCTGCAGCAGTTTTGCGCCAAGGAGGGCATCGGCACACAGGTGGCCCTGAACGAGGGCATCGTTACCTTTAAGAAGGACAGCAATGCCTATCCCATTGCCCAGGCCGTCGCCATGATGAAGCCCCGCCGCGTGGTCATCACCCTCGGCACCAACGACAACGGCATGGAAGTGGCCGACTTTATCGCGAATTATACCGCTCTGGTCCAGGCCATCCAGGCCAGCTATCCCTATACCGATATCATCGTCAACACCATCCCACCCATCCCGGCGGATCACTCGACCTACCCTCACATGGATCAGGCCAGGATCGACGATATGAACATGGCACTGCTCAATCTGTGCGAGCAGCTGGGCCTCAAGTTTCTGAACACCGCCGAGATCCTCAAGGGGGAGGATGGCTACGGCAAGCCGGACTACTACACAAACGGCGACATCCACCTGAAGAGTGCGGGCCTCAAGGCAGCGCTGAGCTATCTGCGCACCCACGCCTACACCACCGATGACCGCCGCCCGGATACTGCCAACATCCCGACCCGCACACTGGAGTATGTTTCCAACCCCAGTTCTGCGGTCCAGGCTCCCAGCTCGGAGTCTGCCAGCGAGAGCGCCAGCAGTTCCACCGCTGAGCCTGTTCACTATGAAGCGCACTATCGGGTCGAAAAGAAGGGCGGCGGTACGCTGACCTCCGGCGGTGAGTCCGACAAGACCTCCCTGAGCTACACCGTGACCGATGCGTCCCAGACCATCAGCGTGACGGCAGTTCCCGCCGAGGGCTATGTCTTCGTCAAGTGGAGCGACGGTGTCACCACCCGCACCCGCACCGACGACAAGTTCCAACAGAACATTGACGTCACGGCCGTGTTTGCCGCAGTGTCCGTCGAGATCTCCAACGAGGGCAAGGGCCTGTTCGGCAGCTCCTATATCTTCAAAGCAAAGCTCGGCGGCAAGTATGCCAACAGCGACAATCTCCGCTGGTACGCCAACGGGGAAGAGGTCAAGGCCGCTGCAGGCCAGACGACCGTGACCGTTCCGGTCTCTTCCGTGTCCGTCGGCAGCTATAAGATCTACGCCGTCGTCACCTACAACGACTGCACCGTGAAGAGCAACACGCTGACCTTGACCGTCAACAGCGAATCGTCCAGTTCGAGCACGTCAAGCAGCAGCTCGTCTTCCAGCTCTTCGAGTTCGGGCGGCTCGTCTTCGTCCGGAGCTTCCTCCGGCGGTACATCCGGTTCCTCCGCTTCGTCCAAAGAAGAAGTCGCTTCTTCCGGCAGTTCCAGCTCGTCCCACAGCACCTCCGGCAGCAGTTCGGAGCACTCCTCCAGCTCTGCTTCCAGTGCATCGGCGTCCACGAGCGAGTCGAAAGCCGAGTCCAAGGCAGAGTCGGCCAGCGCTTCGCAGAGTGAGTCGAAGAGCGAATCAAAGAGTGAATCCAAAGAGGAAAGCGCTTCTTCCCACAGCGAGTCGAAGACCGAAGCTTCGGAAAGCAAGGCTGAGAACGATCTGCCCGCTTCCAGCGAGACGAGCGCAGAGAACACCGAGGCCGCAGCAAGCCGCTGACACTTTTCCACTCCGCTGCATAGGCTGTTCCGAAGGGAGCGTGAGTGGATGTTCTATGAGAAGATCCGTGTTCCGGGGCTTCCCGGTGAGGAAGATGTGACCGACGGCAGTGTGGACTGGTACGAGATGGACTGGGAGAATGTGGACAATGGCGTTTTGGAATCCGAGATGCCCAAATGCCCGGAAACACCCTGTTCCGCCGCTTCCCGCTGCGAGGACAACACCCCGGAACAAACCGACGATGAAACGTATGAAATAGTCGAAGAATAAGGCGAAGCCAGCTCTGCCGGGGCGGGGCTGGCTTCTCGCTGTTCTTACGATCCGGCAAATCCGGCGATCCGGAAGCGACCGGCTCCGGCCGGGGAGGACAAGCTGCCCGGAACATGCAACAAGAGAGGGGAAACTGAACCATGGCAAAATACTATTGCATCCTGTTCGATGCAGACAATACGCTGCTGGATTTTGATGCAGCCGAAAGCAAGGCGCTGGCCGATACGCTCCGCAACTACGGCATCGAACCGGATGCGGAGACGGTGCAGACCTACCGCACCATCAATGGGGAGCTGTGGCGTCAGCTGGAAAAAGGTCAGATCCGCCGCGACAAGCTGATGGCGGAGCGCTTCACCCGTTTCCTGAAGGCCGTGAATGCCGCAGGCAGCGGTGCCGAGATGAATCAATATTATCTCGACCAGCTCTCCACCCACCCGGACCTCGCCGCGCCCAATGTGCTGGACGTGATGAAGGAGCTGGCCGAGGTGGCAACGCTGGCCGTTGTGACAAACGGCTTCGACCGGGTGCAGTCCCGCCGTGTGGCCGAGTCCGGCCTGAAGGAGTTCGTCGAGGAGGTCTTCGTCTCCGAGAAACTCGACAGCGAAAAGCCGAACCGCAAGATCTTTGACACGGCGCTCTGTTCGCTGGGGGTGGAGAACCGCGAGCGTGTCCTGATGGTGGGCGACAGCCTCACCAGCGACATCCAGGGCGGCATCAACGCCGGGCTGGATACCTGCTGGTACAACCCGAACCACGCCGAAAATCCGGGCAAGGTCTGCCCGACCTACGAGATCTCGAACCTCGAAGAGCTGTATCAGCTGGTCATGGAGCCAGAAGAGCTGGCCAATGTCGGGCTGAAGAACCGCCGCCATCAGCTCTAAGCTCCTGCGCTGTGCGGCAAGTGGGAACAAAAAGATTGGATGAACAACAATGCTGATACATTTGGAAAAACTGGGCAAGACCTTCGGCGAGAAGATCGTCCTGCATGATGTCACGGCCAGCGTCGAGCGGGAGGACCGCATCGGCATCGTGGGCCAGAACGGTGCAGGCAAGACCACCCTTCTGAAGATCCTGACCGGGGAATATACCGACTATGAGGGAGAGTTCAGTGTGACCCATGGCGTCACCCTTGGGTATCTGGAACAGAACGCGAAGCTGGACCCCACGCTGGACATCTACGGCGAGATGCGCTCCTGCTTCGCCCATGTGCTGGATGCCATGGCACAGATGCAGATCCTGGAGCGCCGGATGGCGGCTTCGCCGGAGGATGCCTCTCTGCTGGAGCAGCACGATGCACTGCAGAACATCATCGACGCAGCCGATGGATACAATATGGACGTCAACATCAAAAAGGTGTTGTCCGGCATGGGGTTCGCACAGGATACCTGGACCAAGAACATCGCAGTCCTGTCCGGCGGCGAGCTGACCCGCCTGCGGCTGGCAAAGCTGCTGCTGCAAAAGCCGGATGTCCTCATTCTGGACGAGCCCACCAACCACCTCGATTTTGCGACCATGGAATGGCTGGAAACCTACCTCAAGGGCTATTCCGGCGCGGTCCTCGTCGTCAGCCATGACCGCTACTTCCTCGATAACGTCTGTACGAAGATTTGGGAAGTTTCGTTCCAGACCATGACGACCTACAAGGGCAATTTCTCGGCCTATCTGCCCCAGAAGGAAGCCGCCGATGCCCTGCGCCAGAAGCAGCACGACGCCGATGTGGCACTGGCCGAAAAATTGCAGGACTACGTAGACCGCAATCTGGTCCGCGCTTCCACGACCAAAATGGCCCAGAGCCGCCGCAGGCAGCTGGAAAAGCTGGAGATCACCGAGGCCCCCAAAGATGAGACGAACCAGCTCAAATTCCGCTTCGAATACGACGTAGAACCGTGGAACGAGCTGGTGCTGATGAAGAATCTGACCATCCGCATCGGGGAGCGCACCCTGCTGGAGCCTTTCACCTACACAGTCTGCCGCGGGCAGCGGCTCGTCATCGCAGGCCCCAACGGCGCCGGCAAATCGACCCTGATGCAGGTGCTGGACGGCAAGCGCCGCCCCTCCGGCGGCATGGTCCGGCTGGGCACCGGTGCCCGGCCCAGCATCTTTGCCCAGCAGCAGAACCGCCTGGGGCAGGGCAGGGTCATCGACGTCATCTGGAACAAATACCCCCGGATGACGGAGCTGGAAGTCCGCAGCCATCTGGCCAAGCTGGGCTTCCGGGGCGAGACGGTCTTCAAACCCTGCGAGGCGCTGTCCGGCGGCGAGCTGGCCCGCCTGCGCTTTGCCGAGATCGTGCTGGAACGCCCGAACCTGCTCTTCCTGGACGAGCCAACGAACCATCTGGATATCTACACCCGCGAGAACCTGACCGAGGCGCTGATGGCCTACACCGGGACGCTGCTCATGGTCACCCACGACCGGCACCTGATGAACAGCCTCGGATGCCCCATCCTCTATCTGGAGGACGGCAAGGCGACGCTCTACCCCAGCTACGATGCCCTGATGGGCCGCAGCGCGCCCGCCGCCGCGCAGCCGGCCAAAGCCGCCGAGCCTGCCAGGGCTGGTTACGGCAAGGAGCAGCGCCGCCGCCGCGCCGAGCTGCGGGCGAAGATCAAGGCCTGCGAGGACGAGATGGAAGCCTGCGGTGCCCGCGAAGTCGAGCTTGACAACGAGATCAACTCGCCGGAAGTCTACAACGACCCGCAGCTGCTGCGGGAAAAAAGCGATGAGCTTGCCGATCTGCGCTTCCATCAGGAAGAACTGTTCGCCGCCTGGGAAAAGGCCATGGAGGAACAGGAGCAGTACGAGCAGAGCAGCACCGAAGAATGATCACCCGAAGGAGGCCCTTTCATGCCGAACCACCGCCGCAGCGATTCCAAGACCCACAGCATCGCCCTTTCGGGGCTGCTGTTTGCGCTGGCCATGGCGCTCTCATTCGTTGAGGGCACACTGGTGCTTCCCGGCCTTTTGCCGGGCATGAAGCTGGGGCTGGCGAATATTGTGGTGATGTACGCATTGTTCTTTATGGGGCCGAAGCAGACGCTCGTGCTGGATCTCTTGAAAGCGCTGTTCGTCTTTCTGGTCTCCGGCTGGACGGCGGG
>ENA-UPSY01003643-UPSY01003643.1-human-gut-metagenome-genome-assembly--contig:-NODE-3643-length-10939-cov-22.663874_pt1 | contig 10939 bp, 8 predicted proteins | sample MGYA00250044_ERZ773365 | MGnify/ENA primary metagenome ERZ773365 (study PRJEB29103, sample SAMN06111932) | human gut metagenome | biome: human gut; feature: ankylosing spondylitis patient; material...
AATTCTACTATCTTGTATAGGGATTTGGCAGATGGTAAAGGATCTCCATCTTTGTGTTGGTGGAATAATCCTTTATAGGACTGGCTTTCAGATAATTCATCTACTGCCTGCGTTAATATGTTCGTGTAATTGAATGTAGTCATGAACTGAATGCTTTAGAAGGACAAAAGTAAGTAAATTCTATATTATTGCCAATAAATAGAATGAATATTGATGTTAATCCTTTATTTTTGCAGAAAAAAGGGAATATTTATGGTAAATAAGAAAAATCCATTTGCTTTTAAGGCAAAACAGGAAACTAAAAAGAAGTCCGGTGGTAAACGGATCGGCAAATCGAAGCCGGATAAAGCGAATAATCAGTTGAATAGAAGAGTGAAGTAAATGAAACTATTGTCTTGTTGTAGGGGAAGAACCAGTCTGCCCCTACAACAGGATGTTAATCTTTATTTCTCGACCAAAGCGAAATCAAGTTGCTTTTTCTCCAGATTGGCGCGGGCCACTTTAATGGTAACCGGATCTCCCAAACTGAATTTTTTGTGATGCCGGCGTCCCGTCAGACAATAGTTCTTTTCATCGAAATCATAATAGTCATCACCAAGGTCACGCATGGGAATCATACCTTCGCACTTGTTTTCGTTCAGTTCCACATAAAGTCCCCATTCGGTAACTCCGGAAATGACTCCATCGAACTCCATGCCCAAACGTTCACCCATAAACTCTACTTGTTTGTATTTTACAGAGGCACGTTCCGCATTGGCGGCGATTTGTTCCATTTCAGAGCTATGGTCACACAATTCTTCGTATTTCGCTTCCTGTACCGTACGTCCTCCTGCCAGATAGCGGGTGAGCAGACGATGAACCATCATATCCGGAAAACGGCGGATAGGTGAGGTAAAGTGAGTATAATAGTCAAATGCCAGACCATAGTGGCCAATATTATGTGTGGAATAACGGGCCTTTTGCATGGCACGCAAGGATACGGTTTCCACCAGATTTTGTTCTTTCTTGTTCTTTATGTCGTCCAGTAAACGATTGATGGATTTGGATATCTCAGTTTTGCTACCCGATGTACGTATCTTATATCCGAAGCGATTGATAAACCAATTCAAGTTCTCCAGTTTATCGGGGTCCGGAAGGTCGTGGATACGATAAGGGAATACTTTGGCTTTCTTGTTTTTAGGTACTTTACCGATTTTTTCGGCAACCGTGCGGTTGGCCAACAACATAAATTCCTCTATCAACTTATTGGCCTCTTTGGATTCTTTGAAGTAGACACTGAGCGGTTTGCCGGTTTCGTCTATCTCAAATTTCACTTCTACGCGGTCAAAGTCAATAGCACCGGCAGCCAATCTTTGTTTACGCAGGATTTGTGCCAGTTTGTTCAGTTCCAGAATTTCTTCTTTGTAGTCGCCTTCACCCGTTTCAATCACTTTTTGCGCCTCCTCATAGGTGAAACGGCGGTCGCTCTTTATAATGGTGTGCACGATGCGCGAGTCTTTCACCTCTCCCTTTTCATTCATATTGAAAATGACGGAGAATGCCAGTTTCTCTTCGTCGGGGCGGAGGGAACAGATGAAGTTACACAGCCGTTCGGGCAACATGGGGATGGTACGGTCTACCAGATAAACGGAAGTAGCGCGTTTTTCAGCTTCTTTGTCGATAACGCCTCCTTCTTTTACATAATGAGTAACATCGGCAATGTGTACGCCTACTTCCCATAGTCCCGGTTTGATGAGACGGATGGAGAGCGCGTCATCAAAGTCCTTTGCATCTTTAGGGTCAATGGTGAAAGTTGTTACATTGCGGAAATCTTCACGTTCTGCATAGTCCGCCTCGGAAATCTCTGCCGGAATCTTTTCGGCAGCGGTTTCTACATTCTTGGGATATACGTAAGGTAAGCCGAATTCGGCCAGAATGGCATGCATTTCAGTTGTGTTTTCTCCTGCTTTTCCCAAAATATCAATGACTTGTCCTATCGGGTTTTTTGCCTCTTCGGGCCATTCTACAATTTTCACGACTGCTTTGTCCCCATTCTTTCCACCTTTCAGCTTATCTTTCGGGATAAAAATATCATTTGCCAGAGTGCGGTTCTCGGTCAGCAGAAAGGCGTAGAATTTCTCTACTTTCAGTGTGCCGACAAAAGTATCGTTGGCACGTTCCAGAATCTCTATCACTTCACCTTCCGGGTTCCGGTTCTTACGTTTGGCAAAGAGGGCTATTTTTACTTTGTCATTATTCATGGCATGTGCCGAATTACGTTCGGCTATGAAAATGGTTTCTCCACCATCATCGGGGATGAAGGAGTTCTTGCCGTTGCTTTTACGCTGAAAGACGCCAGTCATAATCAGGCCGTGGTCGTTCAGCTTGTAGTGTCCTTTTTCTACTTCTTGCAGAAAATCATCCTCAATCATTTCAGTAATGATGTCGGCACAAAGCATTTTAAGAGGATGTGTAGTAAGGTTCAGACTGCTTGATAATTGTTTCAGACTGAATGTTTCGTTCGGTTTTGTGTGGAATAAGCTTATCAGTCGTTCAGACATTTCGCTTTTTTTCATGCGTTTCCCTGCTTTTTTTTCTTTCTTTTTAGCCATAAGGGGATATATTTATGTATTATGTGCTACAAAGTAAACAAAATAATTGGAATAGCGGTTCAATAGATACATTAAATTTGGTTGAATCTAAATGAAACGTGCTATCTTTGTCCGTTCTAAAACAATTGTTATGACTGAACTTGATAAGAAAATCAGGGAAAAAGAAATTTATAGAGTTACATTAGTGGGGAGTTTCGTTAATTTCTTGCTGGTTATTTTTAAATTCCTTGCCGGAATTGCAGGGCATAGTGCTGCTATGTTGGCAGATGCAGTTCATTCTCTATCTGACTTCATTACGGACGTAGTAGTGATTCTTTTTGTACGTATATCCAATAAACCAGTGGACAAGAGCCATGATTATGGTCATGGGAAATATGAAACATTGGCTACTGCTTTCATTGGTATGGCATTATTGGGGGTAGGATTTGGAATATTGTGGAATGGAGCAACAGATATATTGGTTTTCCTACGAGGTGGGGAACTTCGTCAACCGGGAATGTTGGCATTGGCTGCTGCCATTATTTCTATTCTGTTGAAGGAAATACTTTATCAATATACAGTCAGAGTGGGGAAAAGATGCCACTCACAGGCTGTTGTGGCGAATGCGTGGCATCATAGGAGTGATGCATTATCATCCATTGGTACGGCTGCCGGTATTGGCGGAGCGATTTTACTTGGTCCTCATTGGGCGGTACTCGATCCTATTGCCGCTGTGACAGTCAGTTTCTTTATTATGCGGGTTTCCATCAGGCTGCTGGTTCCTTGCCTGGATGAATTGCTGGAAAAGTCTTTGCCGGATAGTGTGGAACGTGAGATAGAAGGAATTGTGTTATCTTTTGGTGGAGTCAGCGAACCGCATCATTTACGCACACGGCGCATCGGAAACAATTATGCTATAGAGATTCATATACGCATGGATGGGAACATTTCTCTGCATAAAGCGCACGAGACGGCAACTGGTATTGAACATAGATTGAAAGAAAAGTTTGGAGAGGATACTCATGTGGGTATTCATGTGGAACCGGTGAAATAACATACGAAGAATGAATAACGAAGAATTTGCACAAAAGAACACTTGCTGCTTAAAGAAAGTATTGGTAACCGGAGCAAGCGGATTTATTGGCAGTTTCCTGGTGGAAGGAGGATTGGAGAGAGAGATGCAGGTATGGGCTGGTGTACGTAAAAGCAGTAGTCGTACCTATTTGAAAGATCCTCGCATTCAATTTGCCGAATTGGATTTTGCTCATCCCGGAAGATTGACGGAGCAATTGGCTGTTCATAAACAATTGCATGGGGGATGGGATTATATCATTCATTGTGCCGGTGTAACTAAATGCCGCCATAAGGACGAATTTGACAAAGGCAATTATGTCTATACCCGTAATTTTGTAGAAGCTTTGAGAACCTTGGACATGGTTCCCCGGCAATTTGTCTATATCAGTTCACTTAGTATTTTCGGTCCTATTCATGAAGATAATTATGCACCCATCAGTGAGCGTGATACGGCAATGCCCAATACGGCATATGGGGTCAGTAAGCTAAAGTCGGAACATTACCTGCAATCATTGAATGATTTTCCGACAGTGATTTTCCGTCCTACTGGAGTTTATGGTCCTCGTGAACGCGATTATTTTCTGATGGCGAAGTCTATCAAGCAGCATATAGACTTTGCTCCTGGTTTTAAAAGACAGGATCTTACTTTTATTTATGTGAGGGATTTGGTACAAGCTGTTTATTTGGCAATAGAACATGGAGTGCGGCAGCGCGCCTATTTTGTTAGTGACGGAAATGTCTATTCCAGCCGTACTTTTTCTGATTTGATACAAAAAGAACTTGGTAATCCGTGGGTTATACACATTAAATGCCCATTATTTATTTTAAAAGTTGTATCTTTGCTCGCTGAATTTTCAGCGCGTTGCCTGGGAAAGGTAAGTACGCTGAATGCTGACAAATATAAAATAATGAAACAACGTAATTGGCAATGCGATATTTCACCCTTGGTGGAAGAACTGGGATATCGTCCTGAGTACCCTTTAGACAAGGGAGTAAAGGAAATCATTGCATGGTATAAGAAAGAAGGATGGCTTTAAATTTATTCAAACGGGTAGACAGTGTGAAAGGATTGTTTGCCGTTGAGAGCATTAGTCTGATATATAATGCCCTCACGACCATAATGGTTTTAATATTATTTCCTCGTATGGACCACCCTGTAATTATGCTTTTGGAGCGTGCAGGCATTGTGGCCATTACGTTTGCATTAATATATTTGTATCGCAAGTATCCGTGTAAACTTACGGCATTTATACGAATGGCTGTGCAGATGGCATTTTTAGCGTATTGGTATCCCGATACCTTTGAATTTAATCGTCTTTTTCCCAATCTGGATAACTTCTTCGCTTCGGCGGAGCAGTTTTTGTTCCGTTGCCAGCCTTCGGTAGAATTTAGTGAACATTTTCCTTCCATGTGGTTCAGTGAACCATTTAATATGGGGTATTTCGCTTATTATCCAATGATTGGGATTGTGACTATTTATTATTTCTTGTTTCGTTTTGAGTGGTTTGAAAAGGTTTCTTTTGTGCTGGTCACTTCGTTTTTTATCTATTATCTTATTTATATATTGGTTCCGGTTGCCGGTCCGCAATTCTATTTCCCTGCTATCGGAATGGACAATGTGATGGCGCAGCATTTCCCTGCTATCGGTGATTATTTCAATAATAATGATATTCTGCTGCCCGGTCCCGGTTTTGATCATGGTTTCTTCTTTAATTTGGTAGAGGCCTCACAGGAAGTGGGGGAACGCCCTACTGCTGCTTTTCCTAGTTCGCATGTCGGTATATCTACCATTGTGATGATTATGGCCTATCGCGTTAATAAGAAACTATGTTATTTCTTGGCACCGTTCTACGTACTTCTATGCTGTGCTACGGTCTATATTCAGGCGCATTATTTGGTGGATGTTATTGCCGGCTGGATTTCGGCGGTATGTATTTATATTGTGGCTACTTATATGTATAAGCGTTGGTTTGCTTCTGTAGTCTTCCAACTTGTGCTGAAATAGTTTTAAAAAGTATATAAAAGCGTACAGGGTGTCCATTTTCGGACACCCTGTTTTGTTTATACCTTGTTGATTTTCAGTGATAAATGTTGCTGGCATGAATATTGCTTTAAAAATAATGGCTAAACGTTGCAACGTTTGGCATAGAAATAACGTCTAATGAATAAAACAAAAATAGTATGAGAAAATTAGTATCAACTTTAATGGCGGTGACCCTTATGTTAGTGTCTGCCACAGCATGTGCAGAGAGAATAACTCCTAGTAAGAACTATGTTACCAAAAAAGTGAATGTGGGTAGTTTTAATGCTATCTCTACCAGTTCTTCGGTGGATGTAATCTATACTCAAAGTTCCGGTGGGCAGAATGTGGAAATATATGCTCCGGACAATTTGGTGGACTATATTGATGTCCGTGTAGAGGGTGGAGTACTTAAGGTTGGTTTTAAATCACCAAGAAACAATTTTTCAATAAACGGAAAACATAAAAAGGAAGTAAGAGTTTCTGCTCCGGCTGTGAACAGCTTGAAAGCTTCCAGTTCCGGTGATATTATTATAAAGAATGGACTGAAAACGAGTGGGAAAGTTACTGTTAAGGCTAGCAGTAGCGGTGATGTAACAGGAAGCACTATTTCTTGTGATGATTTTGCGGCTACCGCTAATAGTTCGGGTGATGTGATTCTGGAAAAGGTATCTTGTACGAATTTCTCTGCTGATGCCAGTAGCTCGGGTGATGTATCTGTCAAGAATCTGAACGCTGCTGATGTATCTGCTGATGCCAGCTCTTCCGGAGATGTGATTTTGGCAGGTATTTGTGAGAACGCTTCTTACAGAGCCAGTAGTAGTGGGGATGTAAAGGCAAAAGGTATGAAGGCGGTCAATGTAACTGCCAGTGCCACTTCCTCTGGTGATGTGGAATGTTATGTGACCGGTTCGCTGACTGCGAAAGCATCCAGTAGTGGTGAGGTGGCTTATAAAGGCAATCCTAAAGATATTGATTTCTCTCCCAAAAGAGGTTTGCGTAAAATGGAATAGATAATGTGTTAATGCTACAATATATTAATGTGCCAATTGGCTGTGCTGTATTCCGCATGGCAATTGGCACATTAGCACATTGTAGCATTAAGAATTCATTCCGTAATTCCCCCTGATATAATCCAAGATACTGAAAAGTTCTTTCACGGTTTCGGCACGGAGCATGGCGATACGTGTCTCTTTAAAGTTGGGGATGCCTTTAAATAAGGGAGAAGCAGCCAGATGGCGGCGTACATGAAGAATACCGCGGCGTTCGTCAAGCAGATTCACACTGTCCAACACTTCCTGACGGAGTACATTCAGCCGCCACTCAAAAGAAAGGGCAGGGAGTTCCTTACCGGTTTCTATATAATGTTTTACTTCCTTGAATATCCACGGGCGTCCAAAGCTGGCTCGGCCAATCATAATAGCGTCTACTCCATACTGGTCAAAACACTCTTTGGCACGTTGTGGCGTAGTTATATCCCCGTTTCCAATGATAGGTATATGCATACGGGGATTCTTTTTTACTTCACCTATTAAACTCCAGTCCGCTTCACCAGTGTACATTTGTGCACGGGTACGTCCATGAATGGTCAGTGCTTCAATGCCGCAATCTTGTAATTGTTCTGCCAAGTCTACTATAATTTTATGCTCATTGTCCCAGCCTAGACGTGTTTTTACAGTAACGGGAATTTTTACAGTGTCCACAACAGCACGGGTAATCTCCAACATCAGCGGGATATTTTGCAGCATACCTGCACCGGCTCCTTTACCGGCAACGCGTTTTACAGGACAGCCAAAATTAATATCCAGGATGTCAGGATGCGCCTCTTCCACTATTTTCGCCGCTTCTACCATTGTTTCCGTGTCTCTGCCGTAAATCTGGATGGCTACGGGGCGTTCTTCATCGTTGATATTCAGCTTCTGCATCGTTTTACCTACCGAGCGTATCAATGCATCTGCCGATACAAATTCGGTATATACCATATCAGCACCGAACTTCTTGCACATCAGGCGAAAAGCGGGGTCTGTTACATCTTCCATCGGAGCCAGGAAAATAGGGTATCTGCCCAGGTCTATATTTCTAATCTTCATTGTTGTATGTTTATCTTTGGGTTACAGAAAAGTCAGATTCATTTGAGTATTAATTTATAATCTGTGTGAATCTGTGTAATCTGTGGTGAAATCAGGCTGCAAAAATACGGAAAAAAGCCTACCTTTGCACATATATTAATCAAAAGAATAATGAAAGCTTCTATAAAAGACTTTGAAATAATGGCTCCTGTAGGTTCACGTGAGTCGCTGGCGGCAGCCATACAGGCAGGTGCGGATTCTATTTACTTCGGAATTGAGAGTCTGAATATGCGTGCACGTTCTGCCAGTACATTTACTGTCAATGATTTACGCGAGATAGCACAGATCTGTGATAAACATGGCATCAAGAGCTATCTTACGATCAATACCATTATTTATGATGAAGATATTGCTTTGATGCGTACCATTGTGGATGCGGCTAAGGAGGCAGGCATCAGTGCCGTGATTGCTGCGGATGTGGCGGTAATGGCTTATTGTTGCGAGGTGGGGCAGGAAGTACATCTTTCCACCCAATTAAATATCAGTAATGCCGGAGCGTTGAAATTTTATGCTCGCTTTGCTGATGTAGTGGTATTGGCACGTGAATTGAATTTGAAGCAGGTGCGGGTGATTTATGATACTATCCAGAAGGAACAAATTAAAGGTCCGAATGGAGAATTGGTCCGTATTGAGATGTTCTGCCACGGGGCACTCTGTATGGCAGTGTCGGGCAAGTGTTATCTCAGTTTGCATGAGATGAATGCTTCTGCTAACCGGGGGGCTTGTATGCAGATATGTCGCCGTGCATACGATGTGAAGGATAAAGAGAGTGATATTGAACTGGAGGTGGACAATAAATACATCATGTCTCCTAAAGATTTGAAAACTATTCATTTTATGGATGAGATGATAGAGGCTGGCGTGCGTGTCTTCAAGATCGAAGGGCGTGCCCGAGGACCTGAGTATGTACGTACCGTGGTGGAATGTTACAAAGAAGCTATTTGTTCTTATCTGGAGGGCACTTTTACCGAGGAGAAGAAGCAGGCTTGGGATGAACGGCTGAAGACCGTATTCAATCGGGGATTCTGGAATGGATATTATTTAGGACAGCGTTTGGGTGAATGGAGTAAGAACTATGGTTCGGAGGCTACTGAGCGTAAAGTGTATGTGGGTAAGGGAATCAAGTACTTTTCTAATATTGGCGTTGCAGAGTTTCTGGTGGAAGCTGCTGAGATGAAAGTAGGGGATAAGCTTCTGATCACAGGACCTACTACAGGAGCGGTATTTCTGACGTTGGATGAGGCGCGTGTGGATTTGAAATCGGTGGATGTGGTAAGAAAAGGTCAACATGTATCCTTTAAAGTACCCGATAAGGTACGTCCTAGTGACAAGCTTTATAAGTTGGTTTCTCCTGAGGATTTGAAGAAGAAATAAAACAGAAAGAATGTGTTTCTAAAGAGATATTGAAATTTAAATCTCTTATGATTAAAATCCGAAGAGAAGCTCCCTTTTCTTATTTTATGTAGCAATGAATAAAGTAAGAAAGGGTAGGATATCATGATGATACAGATTATTATAAAGCTGTTTCATTAATCTATTTTGAGTTATCCTTTGGAACTATAAATTTATTAATGAATACTCTCTTTTGATTTGTTTGAGAACAATAAAAAACCCGTAACAGTTCATTTTGCTACGGGTTTTTACTTTGTTAGAGTTTGCTGTTATTTGGTATAAATTGAGAGTTTAGGATGATCTTTGTAAAGGTTTTTGTTCGCCAGCTCTTCCGAATCCGTAATTCGGTACAAATAATATTTACTGTTTGGACAGAATGCACTTTTATCGGGGAAATTGAAGAAACGATGTCCTTGAGTCTTTTTCTTCAGGGTGTGAGTTTGTCCGTTTTCATCAGTGTAAATATAGTCAATGGGACCTTCGGGATATGCTTTTCGAACTACAGCCTGTTGGTTGCGGATAATGTCTATCAAACTGAATCCTTCACCCCATAATTCTTTACGGCGTTCTAACCAAATTGTTTCCAATAGGTCTTGTTGTGAAAGATTTGTATTAATGGTTTTTGCTCCTCTGGCTGTTTTTAAATCATTTAATTTGTTAATAGCATCTGGGTCATTCAGATGTGCCTTTGCCTCTGCATTTATCAAATAAATTTCGGCAACGCGCATCAATACGATATCACCAAGTTGGTTTTCGATATCGCGGAATCTGAATTTAGAGTTACGCATCCATACATAGGCTGCTGATTCAACGTCAGCTCCCGGATCTGTAGCCCAGAACAGCATTTCTTTACGATAATCACCATCTTCGAACAAATCACGGAAGTAAGGGTCTACATTGAAGCTATAATAGTATGATCCTTTAGTTGTAGTATCTAAATAATGAAACTGATAACTGGCATTACTTTGATCGTTGGTTTGAGCATGCCCCCAAATCCATTCTTTATTGTCTACAGAATTGAATCCGGCTTTATATTCACTCTCGGTCATTAGATAATTGTTTTTAGCTAACAATTTGTCTGAGTAAGTTTTAGCTTTCTCCCATTGACGAGCATAAAGACAGGCACGTGAGAGAATACCTAGGACAACTTCATTGTCAATTTTGTGTTTGGCATCACGTACATAAGTTTCGGGAATAAGTTCTAATGCTTCTTCTAAATCGTTGATGGATTGCGCATATACTTCACTGACACTTGATGCGGGTTTTCCTTCTGCTGCAATTGTTTCATCGGTGGACTGTGTATAGACAGGTGCACATACAGCGTCCGGGTCTTTATCAATAGCAAAGGAATAACAAGAGGCCAGGTGCAGGTATAAGAAACCGCGTAAAGCCAATGCTTGTCCTTTAATTCGGTTTCTGTCGGCTTGCGTGCCTTCGGCAGCATCAATATTGTCTAATACGCCATTGCAGTCGTTGATTACACGGTATGCTAAAAGCCAGCTCAAGGTGTTTGTGCCTCCTTTTCCATAAATTGCAGAAAACTCATTATGTGTCCTAAAGCCATATTTGCTATTTAACACTACATCAGAACCCATTGCGTCATTTGCACGTAGCATTGCTCCATAGCCGGGGTTGGCGTAAGAATTGAAAGTTTCCATCAGGTAGTTCCAGCCACCATTAAGTACTTTTTCGGCATCTCCTGTTTTACCGAAAACAGAACCGGCATCTACATAAGTTGTAGGAATTGTATCCAA
>ENA-UPSY01003645-UPSY01003645.1-human-gut-metagenome-genome-assembly--contig:-NODE-3645-length-10933-cov-3.780122_pt1 | contig 10933 bp, 10 predicted proteins | sample MGYA00250044_ERZ773365 | MGnify/ENA primary metagenome ERZ773365 (study PRJEB29103, sample SAMN06111932) | human gut metagenome | biome: human gut; feature: ankylosing spondylitis patient; material...
CTATTTGGTTTAAATATACACTTAAAGAGATGTTAATTATAGGAATAGCAGGCGGAACAGGCTCCGGAAAAACCACCGTCGTACGAAAAATTGTAGAAAGCCTTCCTGCAGGGGAGGTAGTATTGTTACCTCAGGATTCATACTACAAAGACAGTAGTCACGTCCCGGTGGAAGAACGCCAGAACATTAACTTCGATCATCCGGATGCCTTTGAGTGGAGTTTGCTCTCCAAACATGTCATGATGCTGAAAGAAGGAAAAAGCATCGAACAACCAACCTATTCCTATCTGACTTGTACCCGCCAGCCCGAAACAATTCATATTGAACCTCGCGAAGTAGTTATCATTGAAGGGATTCTTGCTTTATGCGATAAGAAACTACGCAACATAATGGATCTCAAAATATTTGTAGATGCCGATCCGGATGAACGCCTGATACGTGTTATTCAAAGAGACGTTATCGAACGGGGACGTACGGCAGAAGCTGTAATGGAACGTTACACACGCGTTCTCAAGCCCATGCACCTGCAATTTATCGAACCTTGCAAGCGCTATGCCGATCTTATCGTACCCGAAGGCGGAAGCAATAAAGTAGCCATTGATATACTGACAATGTACATCAAGAAGCACTTAAGGGGTTGAGAATGGTAAGTTGAAAATGAGAAGTAAAACGTCAAATATGAATGCCAAAAACCTGATTATCCCTCTACTCCTTGTGTTGTTCTGCTGCATGTTAGGTTGCCGAAATAAACAACATAACAAGGTGAATGAAAATGTACGCGATCTTTCGCAGATAAAAGATAGCGGAGAATTGGTTGTATTGACGCTTTACAGTTCAACTTCATATTTCAACTATCGTGGACAGGAAATGGGTTTTCAATACGAACTTAGTGAGCAATTCGCCAAAAGTATGGGATTGAAGCTCAGGATTGAAGTTGCCAACAGTGTGGATGAATTAATCCGCAAGTTATTGGCTGGCGAAGGAGATATGATTGCCTACAACCTGCCTATCACAAAAGAATGGAAAGACAGTATCCTCTATTGCGGGGAAGATATCATTACTCATCAAGTGATTGTGCAACAGGGAAAAAGCAAGTCTCTGAAAGATGTAACCGAGCTGGTAGGAAAAGACATATATGTTAAGCCGGGGAAATATTACGACCGGCTTGTCAATCTGAATAATGAACTGGGAGGAGGTATTCATATCCACAAAGTTACCAGTGACAGTATTACTGTGGAAGACCTGATCACGCAAGTAGCACAAGGTAAAATTCCCTATACGGTAGCCGACAATGACTTAGCGAAACTGAACAAGACCTACTATCCTAATCTGAATATCGATTTGTCCGTCAGTTTCGACCAACGTTCTTCATGGGCTGTACGAAAAGACAGTCCCGAACTGGCAGCCGCAGCTACAAAATGGCATCAGGAGAACATGACTTCTCCGGCTTATACAGCGAGTATGAAACGTTATTTTGAAAACAGTAAAATGATGCCCCACTCTCCTATCCTTTCATTAAAAGAAGGAAAAATATCCCATTATGACGATTTGTTCAGAAAATACTCCAAAGAAATCGGCTGGGATTGGCGTATGCTTGCATCATTAGCTTATACGGAATCCAATTTTGACACAACAGCTGTTTCATGGGCAGGAGCCAAAGGCTTAATGCAACTAATGCCTGCCACCGCCCGGGCTATGGGAGTACCTCCGGGAAAGGAACAGAATCCGGAAGAAAGCGTAAAGGCAGCTATCAAGTATATTGCCGCTACCGACCGCAGTTTCAGTATGATTCCCGATAAAGAAGAACGCCTCAATTTTATCCTCGCTTCTTACAATGCCGGTTTAGGACATATCTATGATGCCATGGCATTGGCAGAGAAATACGGAAAGAACAAACTGGTGTGGAAAGATAATGTAGAAAATTTCATCCTGCTTAAAAGCAATGAAGAATACTTCACTGATCCTGTCTGTAAAAACGGGTATTTCCGTGGTATAGAAACTTATAACTTCGTTCGTGACATTGTGTCACGGTACGAATCTTATAAGAAGAAAATTAAAGCCTAATACTTTTTGTAAGTCAACAGACTGATTCCGACAATAGCCAGGACTGATAAAGGTAATGCAAACAATATCGGATCAATCACCGGGAACGGATATGTTTCTATCAGTACATCCCGTCCGAACAACGCCTTGCAGATACCCAATGCAGCCGATTCTTTCTGATGTAGAAATACCAGAGCAAAAAGACTTCCAAGAGTTCCTACCCAAAGACTCGCTATTACCCCTTGTTTCGTCGCCCGCTTCCAATAGAGCGCACAGAAATAGGCAGGGAGGAAAGCTGCCGCACAGATTCCCATAAAAATAGAAGTTCCACGGGCAATAATATCATGGGGCAACATATAGCAAATAATATAGCTGACCAAGATAGAGAATAACACTCCCAAACGAATCACATTCGTGAGTTTGCCACGGGAGCGAGGCTTATACGTACCATAAATATCCGAGCCAACCGACGCACCCATTGTATGAAACTGTGAACTCAACGTCGACATACTTGCCGAAAGGATGCACAGCATAAATAGTGCGGCAAACCAATCGGGCATTGCCTTATTAATAAAATATGGAATAATCTTATCAATATCCTGTACGACTTCCGTAGCAATCGCCCCTTCTGTTTTCAGAAAGAAAAGATTACTCAATGCTCCGGCATGATAAATAGCACCTACGGTTATAATCAAAAAGAAACAACCGATAAACACACCACGGTTCAACTGCTTGCTACTTTCTACCGTCATGAAACGGACTACTAGCTGCGGTTGCGCCAGACATCCGATTCCAACACCCAGAATAAGAGAAGTAACCAACGAATACCATTGTGGAGAACCCGTGACAGGCATCGCAGTCCACCCCTGATGTCCCAATGCCTTAAACTTTTCCGGAACCAGAGGAGCAATAGCAGTCAGTTCCTTATTAGCCTCCGTAAAGTTCATATCAAGCACCTGATACAAAGAGAAAAGCAGGAACAGCATACAAGCAAACATAATGACTGCCTGCAAAGCGTCCGTATACATCACTCCCTTCATTCCTCCGGCAATCACATAAGCGGCAATCACCAGCGTGAAGATCAATAAAGAGATATTGAAGTCAATCTGAAAGATCTGTTCGATAAATACGGCTCCGCCCTTCATCACAACTGCGGCATAAAGCGGCATCCCTATAAAAATCACAGCAGCAATAAAGACTTGGATATTACGTGAGCGAAAATGACGTCCTAACAATTGCGGAAAAGTACTGACATTCAGTTTAGCCCCCATACGCCGGGTGCGCAAACCAAAAAAGATAAAAGCAATAACAACCCCGATAAACATATTGAGGAAACAGAGCCACTGGATACCCATACCGAAAGCGGCAGCCACTCCCCCGAAGCCCACAATAGCAGATGCGGAAATAAACGTGGCACCATAAGAAAGTGCCATAACGATAGGATTCATCTGACGCCCGCCTACCAGATAGTCACTGGTACTCGTTGTCTTTTTATACCCTAAAAAACCAAGATAAGCAAGTGATAGCAGATAGCCTATCACAATCAAACTGAGTGTAAATGTATTCATCGTGTTTCGTCTTTTTCGTCGTCCTTATTCCAGTATTTCAGCCCGAACCAAGCAGCAAAAATCACACATACCACCGAAAGCAGGTAGGGCAGAATTATAAAAGGGTCGTCTATTCCAAACATTTGCGTATCAGATTTTAATTAATTCAGACGCAAATGTAAGGAAATTATTGAAAAGACAAAACTTTTGTTTACTAATACTGATTATAATGTATCTTTTTCTCGTCAAATTTCTGTTTCGGATTCTCTTTGGTAGCGGGATAACCGAACGGAATGACACAAAGCGGAAGGATATTCTCAGGCAGACCGGTATATTTACGCACCACCTGCATACGGTCTTCATAAGGATAAGCGGCTGTCCACACAGCACCAAGTCCCAGACTTTCGGCAGCCAAAAGGATGTTTTGGGCAGCAGCAGAGCAGTCCAGATACCAATAGGAAGATTTCACGGAATCACCGCAAACAATAATTGCATTAGGAGCCTGCGTCAACATCTTGGCATACGGAAGTGCGGCAGCCATTGAATCCAGTTTGGCACGGTCGGACACAACGACAAATTCCCACGGACGGACGTCTTTACCCGAAGGGGCAGCCATTCCGGCACGAAGCAACAAATCAATCTTCTCTTTCTCCACTCCCTTATTCAGATAAGTACGTACGCTTTTACGCTCAAAGATATTATCCAATGCAGCATTTCCGGTTCCGGACGTTCCTTTTTCTTCTTTTGCAGAAGAACATGAGCTCATTGCAACTATTGCCATGAAGAGGCATAAGAAAGAGAAAATCTTTTTCATTGTGACACTGTTTTAAAATAGGTTTAACTTATTTTTCTGTGCTTCTTCCAGTGAAACGGTTTCACGGCGCAGTAATCCGCTCTTTTCACGAAGTGCCTCATATTCCGCCTCCAGTTCATTTACCAATTCAGCCTTTAATTGCGGATTCAATAAACGGGAAGCGACACTTGCATTCTGGGAAGCATCTTTAAGGTGCACCACCGGAGCGTGATAGACCGGAGCAATTTTCAGCGCCGTGTGCATCTTAGACGTAGTAGCTCCACCAATCAGAAGAGGTATATCCAGTCCGGCTTTCTCCAGTTCGATAGCTACATGGGCCATTTCCTCCAGAGACGGAGTAATCAGGCCACTAAGACCTATCATGTCTACTTTTTCCTCAATAGCGCGCTGAACGATAGTCTCTGCGGGAACCATTACTCCCAAGTCGACAATCTCATAGCCATTGCAAGCCATTACCACGGCAACAATATTCTTACCGATATCGTGTACATCACCTTTCACTGTGGCAAGCAATACCTTTCCGGCAGAAGTCGTTCCTTCTACTTTTTCCGACTCGATAATCGGTTGCAGAATAGCAACAGCCTTCTTCATTGTACGGGCAGTCTTCACCACTTGAGGCAGGAACATCTTTCCTGCACCGAAAAGCTCGCCTACATAATTCATTCCGTCCATCAACGGACCTTCAATCACATTGACTGCTTTATCATAGAGTGGCAATGCTTCTGCCAAGTCTTGTTCGAGATAATCTCCGATACCTTTCATCAAAGCATATTTCAGACGTTCCTGAACGGATTCATCCCTCCATGCATCATGCTTCACAGCCTGTTGTCCGGCAGCTTCGCCAGAAGTTGCCTTTAAAGCTTCCGCCAGTTCAATCAGGCGTTCGGCAGCGTCGGGGCGACGATTCAAGACAACATCCTCTATCTTTTCAAGAATATCTACCGGTATATCACTATAAAGTACAGAAGTTCCCGGATTCACAATCCCCATATCCATTCCTTGCTGTATGGCATGGTAAAGGAACACAGCGTGCATGGCTTCACGGATATAATTGTTACCACGGAAAGAGAAAGAAAGGTTACTTACTCCCCCGCTGACATGCGCTCCGGGAAGGTTTTTCTTAATCCAACCGGTAGCTTCGATGAAGTCCACCGCATAGTTGTTATGCTCTTCGATACCCGTAGCTACGGCAAGCACATTCGGATCGAAAATAATATCGTGAGGGTTAAAACCTATTTCATCAACCAAAAGACGATAAGCACGCTCGCAAACTTCTATTTTACGCGCAGCAGTGTCAGCCTGTCCTTTTTCATCAAAAGCCATTACTACGGCCGCAGCTCCATATTGCTTGATAATCCGGGCGTGTTCAAGGAATTTGTCTTCACCTTCTTTCAGAGAAATAGAGTTAACGATCGATTTCCCCTGAAGGCATTTTAATCCGGCTTCGATAACTTCCCATTTAGAGGAATCGATCATCACAGGTACACGTGCAATCTCCGGCTCGGACATGATAAGATTGAGGAACGTTGTCATCTCTGCCTTAGCGTCCAGCAATCCATCATCCATATTGACGTCAATCACCAAAGCTCCGTCTTCTACCTGTTGACGGGCAATAGACAACGCTTCATCATATTTCTTTTCATTTATCAGACGAAGGAATTTACGCGAACCGGCCACATTACAGCGTTCTCCGACATTTACAAAGTTTATTTCCGGTTTCACTTCCAACAGCTCAAGGCCGGAAAGCCACATACAATCAGGTTTAGGAGCCGGTATATGCGGTCGGGCACCTTCTACCAGAGCCGGATATTCGGCAATATACGCATCCGTTGTTCCACAACAACCACCGATAATATTGATTAATCCTTCCTGGATATATTCTTTCACCTCATGGGCCATATCCGCAGGAGTTTGATCATACTTGCCGAGACTGTTCGGCAAACCCGCATTCGGATAAGCACTTATATAATAAGGTGCGCGGACAGCCAACTGTTCGAGGAAAGGCTTTAACTGTCGGGCCCCGAACGAGCAGTTCAAACCGACAGAAAAGATATTGGCGTGTTGCACAGAAGCAAGAAATGCATCCAGCGTCTGACCGGACAATGTTCTTCCGCCTACATCAGACACGGTAACAGATAACATGACCGGCACCTCAACACCTGTTACTTTCATTGCTTGTTCTGCAGCAAAAATAGCGGTCTTGGCATTCAACGTATCAAATATCGTCTCAATCAGAATGGCATCCACTCCACCTTCAAGCATAGCTTCCATTTGCTGTTGGTAAGCTGCCGCCAGTTCATCATAAGTCAAGGCACGATAAGCCGGGTTGTTCACATCCGGACTCATAGAGCAGGTCTTATTGGTAGGTCCAACGGAACCGGCTACAAAACGCGGTTTATCAGGATTCTTTGCAGTATATTCATCAGCCAGTTCACGCGCCAGTTTTACAGCTGCAAGATTTATTTCACGCACATATTCTTCCACGTGATAATCTGCCATAGAAACCGTAGTCGAACTGAATGTATTGGTTTCAATAATATCCGCACCTGCTTCCAGATACTTACGATGAATATCTTGAATTACATCGGGACGTGTCAGACACAATAAATCATTATTTCCTTTCAACTGTCCGGGAATATGCGCAAAACGCTCGCCACGAAAATCTTCTTCTGTGAGATTATATTGTTGGATCATTGTACCCATTGCCCCGTCCAAAATAAGAATGCGGTCGGATACAATCTGAGAAATTGTCTTTTTCATTACCCTATCATCATCTTTTAAACATACGAGCCATATCTCTACGGTCGTCTTTTTCTTTTATGGATTCCCGCTTATCATACTCCTTCTTACCTTTCGCCAAAGCAACGACCAGTTTCGCCAAACCTTTTTCGTTGATAAAAAGACGCACGGGCACAATTGTAAACCCGGGATTCTTCATTTCCCGTTGAAGTTTCTCCAGTTCTTTCCTACTAAGCAACAGCTTCCTGTCCCTGCGTGCCGTATGATTATTGTACGATCCGTAAAAGTACTCGGCGATATGCATATTCTTTACCCATAATTCGCCTTTCACAAAATAGCAAAACGTATCTACCAGACTCGCTTTTCCCAAACGAATGGATTTGATTTCCGTACCGGTCAATACGATACCTGCCGTATAGGTATCTATCAGTTCATAGTCGAACGTAGCACGTTTATTCTTAATATTTACAGGAGGTTGTTTCATTTTCACTTATTAATTAAGTATGGCCGTCAACTTATTAAACACAAATTGAATCACCGTCGGACATAGTATTAACAAAACGGACGATAAAAGGGTGTATTTCAACCGTTGTTTTTCTTCTACCTTCATCATTATAGGAGCACCTTCCCATACTACATAGACAATGTAGAACTGCAACAGCCAAGCAATAATTCTAAAATCAGGTAATAGTCCGGTGACAATCTGAAGCAGAAACGGTACAACAAGTGCATATCCTGCAAATTGTTGCACTAACGGCATATTAGCATGCATGCCAAACATCTTGATTCCCATTTCATTTATGGCATAAGCTGCCAAAAAGTAGCCTCCGAACAGGGCCACAGCTACGGCACAACAATTGGTCATAGCTATCTGAAAACTTTGCGGACCGCCCCAACCATTGGTCAATAGTGACCCGATAAAGACGGACAAGCCGCATAAACCAATCATAGGATAGACAAAAGCCATAAAAACTTTTCGCCTATCCTCTTCCATAGAAATTTCCTCCCAGGCCTTGGCCGGAGAGGAAATCAATTTCATTGCTATATTAAATAATTCTTTGTAGTTCAATTTATTCTTTAAAATTATATTCAAAAGAATATGATACATCTTTTACATCCGTTTCAGCAAAAGAATCATCTTTTTGATTTTCTTTAATTACAACAGTTACTTTAGTAAGATTTCCACTAAGTTGATTTTTTATAGCAGATATATTAAACGCCTTATAATCAAGAGCATTATCACTTCTCTTTTCTGTCAAATTACCACCAATTTTATGATGTAAAGTTAATGTTAAAACCCCATTATTATATCCTGTTTCCTCATCATAAGTCATCGTAAATGAGTGCAAGCTATTTTCTGCAGACTGTTCAGTTTCCGAATCATATTTTTTATATTTATAAGCAAGAGGTAGTATCAATGTATTATTATCAAAAAATCCTCCTCTTATTGTACCATAATATGTAGTAGGTTCTAAAGTTACAAGTGGAGCATTACCGACTACAACAGAGGAACTTACATAATCTTCATCAAAAAAATAAGGATCATTCAATAACGTGATATTTATAGAAGTCGCATTAGCATCAACTGTCGATCTATCATATTGATAAGCAATCAAAGCCATAGGTTTAGTAGTAGAAACATTTTGTGTAGGTATCAGTTTTGTACCATAAGCATCTTTAAAAGATATAGGATAATCGTAGGTATTTACCCTCACAAAATTACTTAACTGAATAGTGTTATTATCATCTCCTTTTAAACAAGAAGTAACAGACATCCCCATTAAAACCGTCATTAAAGCTACTAATAAAAATTTCATTTGTTTCATAAACATATTTTTTAGAGTTTGCAAAGATATAAATTCTAATTCACAATTAATAAATGCAGATACTTAAAAAATACTGCATCGTTTACTTTATTATTTTTGCAAAAAGTTCCAGGTGCTCGTCTACATACCTTGCTACCAGCGCAGTAACCTGTTCCTCCATATCTAAATATGCCTCTTCCAAATCATCAAAAGCCTCATATTGCTCATACATCGCCATGAATTCATCATTCGTCCGTTCTTTTTCCAGATCCTTCCGGTTGGCATCATATATCTTCTTGGCTTTATATACCAATTTAGAGAACTCTTCCGCTCCCCACAGACGCATAACCTTGGCAAAAGGATTATCAAAGATATATCCGCCATAACCGTTCTGAATCAACTGACAGAATCCGCCGAACATTATTTCATCACGAAAAATCTGATAAGCCAGCAATGAATGCTGTTCACCTGTCAACAACGGCATTGTGTCAGCAGTCAATTCACCACCGATTATTTCCTTATATTTATCAGTAAAAACCTGGATAAATTCATCCATTCCTTCGCCCGCAGCTTTCTGTAAAGCGGACTCCATAACTTCTATCATAGCTTTGTTCAATAAATTATTCAGCAAAGCTACTAATTTTATTCTATATCTATCTAGTAATACCGCTACATTCTCACTAAAACATACCTGTTGGCGGAATTAATTTAATTCAAACCCATGAAAACAGGATATCTCATTCTGCTTTCCGCTATCCGCCAGATAATTGCATACCGATATACTTTCCCTTTCCCGAAAAACCCTTTAAGCACATTTCTTTTACCGTTCAATAGTATGCAAACAACCCTATAATAACCTGCTTTACAACTATTATTGTCGCATTTTCAAAGGGAGTTCTTCATCGTTCCACCCAGGTGAACAAGCATGTCTACCTAGGTGCGCAGACCTGTTTACAAGGGTACAACGATCGGTTCACCCGGGTGGAACGATGAAGATGTCGGTAAAATAACACACGAATAAAGGCATCAAATGCCATAGAGATAAGTAACATAATATATAAACAACAAGTAAACAGCAACCAAGATGCTAGATGCATTCGGCAACTACTTACGCAAAGGGCAAAGAAATGGAATGAGGGATATCCCCCAAAAAGAGTGAGAGATAGACTGAAATGAAGCGATTCTAGGGAGAAAATAATGAGAGATACCTATTTGAAAAGTATCTCTCATTCTGTAATATACTAATTATATGCAGATTACACAAAAACAGTGAGACCGTGAGACTAAAATATTTTTTTCTTTGCATAGGATAGCTGAAAGAAGGAACTCTTTTAAGTCTATCTAATGCAAAAACATATAATTATTTATGCATGTAAATGCATTCCTATAGCCATACCTATTAAATAAGGTATTAACCAAATGCACCAAACGACGATACTAAAACGATTAAAATGCCTTTTCGCCTCGGCAGATCCCTTCACATAAGTCCATATCGCCCATGAAGCATGTACAAACATCAGAAGAATGGCAATCGTCCCCGTTACCGTGTGGATTTCATCATGCAAATGCGTTAATTCGGCAATATGCTCCATCAGGCTGGTCCCGACTGCATCAGACACCAATCCTAAAAGAAAGAAAATAATATGCCATAACTTCAGTTTCTTTTGCAGCCTTTCTCCCCATACACCGATAGTATAAAATACCAATGCAGATGAAATAACGCAGATTGCCGCTATCAAATAATGTATATCAACCTGATTGAGTTCCATAAAATTTATATTTCAGATAACAACAAAGCAACGAATAGATAGTTCGACGCATAGCAATCTTTCACAAATGCAATCCCGACTTAGCAAACGAAGAAAAAACGTAAACGGATTTGTCACTTTTCACAAAAAAGTAAGATATGGCGATTTGCAGAAACAAATAAATCGACTACCTTTGTGGGCGATTTAGAGAATCGTGACTACGTATTTTTAATTATA
>ENA-UPSY01003659-UPSY01003659.1-human-gut-metagenome-genome-assembly--contig:-NODE-3659-length-10886-cov-2.385882_pt1 | contig 10886 bp, 10 predicted proteins | sample MGYA00250044_ERZ773365 | MGnify/ENA primary metagenome ERZ773365 (study PRJEB29103, sample SAMN06111932) | human gut metagenome | biome: human gut; feature: ankylosing spondylitis patient; material...
ACAAGAGCCGGTTCGTGTGCAGTGCGCTTTCGTAGATACGCCCGAGGTGGAGGATATCGTGGATTATATCGGTGAGCAGACTGGTTTCCAAACCGCTTATTTGCTTCCGGACTATGTGCCGGAAGGTGGGGAGGCATCAGCTTCGGGAGCAGTCGATTTATCAGATCGAGATCCCTTATTTGACGAGGCGGCTCGTTTGATCGTGATTCAGCAACAAGGTTCTACTTCTTTGATCCAGCGTAAATTCGCTATCGGTTATAATCGTGCCGGACGTTTGATGGATCAATTGGAGGCTGCCGGTATTGTTGGCCCGTTTGAGGGAAGTAAGGCCCGTCAAGTATTGGTGCAAGATGAGTATTCGTTGGAGCAAGTATTAAATGCTTTGAAATAAATATGAGAAGAGAATATAAAGTAAGAGTGTGGCGGTGTATCGCGTTTGTCGGATTATTCTTGTGTTTCCTGCTGGGACTAGGAGTGGGGGCGCATGCCCAGAATGCGAATGATATCTTGGGGAAGGCGGCCGCTGCTTATGAGAATTCGAACGGGATAAGCGCTTCTTTTACGATGTTTACCCGTTCTGCCGGTCAGAATGCGGGAGAGAGTTTTGAGGGAACCATCCAGATGAAAGGTGATAAGTTTACATTAGTCACGCCGGATGCGCTTACTTGGTTTAATGGTACGACGCAATGGACGTATGTGGAACGGAACGATGAGGTGAACGTGACGAATCCTACGGGAGAGGAGTTGCAATTTACAAATCCCGCTCTTTTATTAAATAGTTATAAGAAGGGATTCACGGCGGCTTATAAAGGCGAGAGTACGGCACCGAACGGAAAAGCCGCTTACGATGTGGAATTGACACCGAAGAAAAAAGGGGATATCGTGAAAGTGGAGTTGCAAATCGAGAAATATTCAAATTTCCCGGCTCGTATCACGGTTACTTCTAAAAACGGCGTTAGCAGTACGATCCAGATCAGCCAATTGAAAACAGGTATAAACCAACCAGATCGTTTTTTTGTTTTTAACGAAGGGGATTATCCGGACGTAGAGGTGATAGACCTTCGATAATAGAGAATTGAAAATTGATAATTAATACTTAGATACTATGAGCGATTCAGTGAATGAGAAAGTACGTTGCCTTATTATAGGCTCGGGTCCAGCAGGTTATACGGCAGCGATTTATGCTTCCCGTGCAAATTTATCTCCGGTGCTTTATGAAGGAATACAGCCGGGGGGACAATTAACGACAACAACGGAGGTGGAGAATTTCCCGGGATATCCGGACGGTATAACCGGTCCTGAGTTAATGGAAGATTTAAAAAAACAAGCCGTCCGTTTTGGTGCGGATATCCGTTTCGGTATCGCTACCGCCGCTGATTTGGGTGAGGCTCCTTATAAAATTACGATTGATGGCGAGAAAGTGATCGAGACGGAGACTTTGATTATCGCTACGGGTGCTTCCGCGAAGTATCTGGGTCTTCCGGATGAACATAAGTATGCGGGTATGGGTGTATCCGCTTGCGCTACTTGCGATGGTTTCTTCTATCGTAAAAAGACGGTAGCGGTAGTAGGTGGTGGGGATACGGCCTGTGAGGAAGCGATTTACTTGGCAGGTTTGGCGAAGCAGGTTTACTTGATCGTGCGTAAACCCTATTTGCGTGCTTCAAAAGTAATGCAAGAACGTGTCTTCAAAACTCCGAATATCACGGTACTTTTCGAGCATAATACCTTAGGTTTGTTTGGAGAGAATGGCGTGGAGGGTGCTCATTTGGTAAAACGTATGGGAGAGCCGGATGAGGAGAAAGTGGATATCGCCATCGATGGTTTCTTCTTGGCGATTGGTCATAAACCCAATTCGGACATCTTCAAGCCATGGGTAGATACGGATGAGGTTGGTTATATCGTGACGGTTCCGGGAACTCCCCGCACGAAAGTTCCGGGTGTATTTGCCGCCGGAGATGTCGCTGATCCCCATTATCGTCAAGCTATTACCGCTGCGGGAAGTGGTTGTAAGGCAGCTATTGAGGCCGAACGTTATTTATCAGAGATCGGAAAATAATCCGTGGGAGGAGGGTGTGCCATATCATAAATTATGACACACTGTCCTCTTGCCTTGAAATACAAGTTTACCATGAATTTAAAATCTACTCTTCTTTTGCTACTTTGCCTGATGATGGCAGGAATGGTAGCGGCAAAGGATAATACGAAAGTGATAGCCCATCGGGGGTATTGGAAAACGGAGGGCTCTGCCCAGAACTCTATCCGCTCTTTGGAACGTGCTAGCGAAATTGGTGCCTATGGCTCGGAATTCGACGTGCATCTTACAGCAGACAATGTGTTGGTTGTCTACCACGATAATGATATCCAAGGAAAACATATCCAATCTTGTACATACGATGAATTGAAGGATCTACAATTGAGTAACGGCGAAAAGCTCCCTACTTTGGAACAATATTTGAAACGTGCGAAGAAATTGAAGAATATCCGGTTAATATTTGAATTGAAATCCCATGATACCCCGGAACGTAATCGAGATGCGGCAAGGTTATCTGTGCAAATGGTAAAGCGTATGAAATTAGCGAAACGTACGGATTACATATCTTTTAATATGGATGCTTGTAAAGAATTTATCCGTCTATGTCCGAAATCTGAGGTTTCTTATCTGAATGGAGAATTATCCCCGATGGAATTGAAAGAGCTTGGTTTTACAGGATTAGACTACCATTATAAAGTCTTGCAATCTCATCCGGATTGGGTGAAGGATTGTAAAGTCCTAGGCATGACTTCGAATGTCTGGACCGTAGATGACCCTAAATTAATGGAAGAGATGATCGATCTGGGAGTCGATTTTATTACGACTGATTTACCGGAAGAGACTCAAAAAATACTACATTCGCGGGCTCAATAAGGCATTATAAAGATGAGAAAGTTTTGTCTGTTGCTTATCCTGTCGCTGGCTTTACCCGTTTTTTGTCTGTTACAAGCGGTGGAGCCTCCCAAAAAGGAAATTCGTGCGGTTTGGTTGACTACGGTTTATGGTCTGGATTGGCCTCATAAACCGGCTACTACCGAGGCGGGACGAAAAGCCCAGCAACAGGCATTGCTTGATATCTTGGACCGGCTTCAAGAAGCGAATTTTAATATGGTCTTCATTCAGGCTCGCTTGAGGGGAGACGTGATGTATCGTTCGGCTATCGAACCAGTCAGTAAGACATTCTCCGGTAAGTATGGAGAATTACCGGGATATGATCCGCTCGCTTTTGTCGTTGATGAATGCCATAAACGGGGAATGGAATGTCATGCGTGGTTCGTGACTTTCCCGTTAGGAACGGAAAAAAGCGTGAAGGAGCAAGGAAAGCTTTCCGTGGTTAAAAAGAAACCAAAACTTTGCAAACGGCATAATGGAGAGTGGTATTTGGACCCCGGCGTACCGGAGACCGCTGATTATATCTTATCCTTAGTCAAGGAGATCGTGAATGGCTATGATATAGATGGTATCCATTTCGATTATATCCGCTATCCCGAAGAGGCGAAAACATTCCCGGATAAAGCGCTGTATAATAGATCCGGTAAGAAAAAGTCTCTGGCAGACTGGCGTAGGGAGAATATCAACCGGATGGTTTATCGTATTTACGATTGGGTAAAGCAAACGAAACCTTGGGTACAGGTGAGCAGTTCGCCACTCGGGAAATATAATCGTATTGAACGGGTACCTAACGCGGGTTGGACCGCTTACGAAAGTGTCTTCCAAGACCCGAAGATATGGATGCAACAAGGTAAACAAGATATGATTGTTCCGATGATGTATTACCTGCATAAGAATTTCTTTCCTTTCGTGGATAATTGGGTGGATAATTGTAACGGGCGTTTGGTCGTACCCGGCTTGGGAGCTTATCGGATGGACAAGAGTGAGGCGGACTGGGCCGTGAATGATATAACGGACCAGATCGATTATAGCCGTTATTACGGAGGAGCCGGCTGTGCGTTCTTTCGTTGTGGAAATGTCCTGTATAATGATAAGGGACTCTATAAAGAGTTGAGAGACAATTACTATAAGTATCCGGCCCAATTGCCTCCGTTGACTTGGCTGAATGATTCGGTACCTGCCGCTCCGGAGGGCATCAAAGTGGAACGTTTAGATGATGAGTTGCATTTAACTTGGCAGAAACCTGTGTCGGAAAAGCAGGATTTAACTTATACCGTTTATTATTCATTGACGGATTCGATCGACACAGCTTCGGCAAAATCCATATTAGCTACGAATATTTATGGCAACGAGCTTTTTCTTCCTATCGATGTAGAGTCTGAACGTGGGTATACATTTTCTGTAACGGCTTCCACCCGTTACCGGATGGAGAGTGAACCTTCTCCGGATACCTATTATTACCTGTCTAAATTTATCAAGTAAAGGGGGTATTTTGATTTCGAGTTTTTTTGCTTATTTTTGCGGCATATGAGACGATTTGCCACATCCTTGTTTCTTGTAATTCTTGCTTCCTTGATCTTTTATGGGGGAGCGGGGGTTAATTTCGTATCTTATTGTTGTGGCGTTTGCGAGAAAGAGGGAGTGGAGGCTTTATTGGCAGCTAAGTGCTGTGAGATTCATGGACATGATCATAGTCGTGATAAGCTTGCGAATAATACGGTGGAGTGTTGTGGCATGAACGGCTGTGGCATTGAACGGGTTGATTTTGATTGGAATTCTGTAAATATACAAGTACCGGATCTGCAACCAGTCGTACATGATTTGCTCTTTTCCTCTATTTTCGAGAGTTTACAAATTGCTTCCTTATTTGCTGATTCCTATGAGATTAGGGTGATAGGTCCTCCCGTATCCTGTCCTCGTGTGTACCTTTCTTTATTGACTACGCTTTTGATTTGATTGTATTCGTGAGGGTGGAAGCTGCTCGCTGAATACCCTTTGGTTTTTAAGGTAGGGGATACTCTATCCCTGCGGAAACTGTATTTAACGATTCAATCAAATAACAACTATCATGTTAAGACAATTATATCTGATATTTTTACTGTCCTGTTTGACTTTTACTTTGACTTGGGCCGAGGATTCCGGCAAGAAAGTGAAAGGACGTGTATGTGATGAAAACAAACAACCTATTATCGGTGCAAATGTATATTGGGAAGGAACCCAAAATGGAACCACGTCCGATGTGGATGGAAATTTCGAGTTAGAACGAAAAGGTGACTCCAAGAATCTGGTGGTTAGCTATATCGGTTATATGACTGAGGTCACCCCTGTGGATGAGAAGGACGATGCTATGCAGATTTTCTTAAAAGGTGAGATCGCCTTGGATGAGGTCGTGGTTAGTGAGCGCAAGATGGGAACCATCGCTTCCCGTACGAGCGTATTGCAAACTCAGAAAATTACGTACGATGAGATTTGCCGTGCGGCCTGCTGTAATCTGGCGGAGAGCTTTGAGACAAATCCGTCTGTCGATGTATCGTACTCGGATGCGGCTACAGGTGCCCGGCAAATTAAACTGTTGGGATTGGCGGGAACCTACGTACAAATGTTGACCGAGAATTACCCGAATTTCCGGGGGGCCGCTTCCTTATATGGCTTGGATTATGTTCCGGGAGCTTGGATGGAAAGTATTCAGGTGTCTAAAGGAACCTCTTCGGTTAAGAATGGGTATGAGGCGTTGGCCGGACAAATCAACGTGGAATTCAAGAAGCCCCCTACGGCGGATATTTTCTCTGCTAATGTGTTCGCTAGTGATGCCGGACGTTATGAAGGGAATGCGGATGCTTCTTGGCATATCAACGACAAGCTCTCTACCGGTTTATTGGTACACTACTCGAATGATAAAATGCAACATGACGGTAATGACGATGGTTTTCTCGATACGCCGCTAAGGGAACAGGTGAACGTAATGAATCGTTGGTATCATAAATTGGATAAATACGTGGCTCAATACGGAGTTCGCTATCTGCATGAGAGCCGTACCGGTGGGCAGGATACGAAACACCATGATTTCACCGACCCGTATCGGATTCATTTAAATACGAACCGGGCCGAATTATTTACGAAGCAGGCCTATATTATCGATAAGGAAAAGGTAGAGAGCGTGGCATTGATACTTTCCGGTTCTTATCATGAGCAAAAATCAAGATATGACCGTACGCCCTATAATGTATATCAGAATAATGTATATGCCAGTTTGCTGTATGAAAAGGAGTTTACGCCGATGCATAGCTTGAGTACCGGATTAAGTATGAACTATGATGGTTTCGACGAGAATCTGGTTCAATATGCGGGAGGAGAGTCGGTCCGTCATGCCTATGACCGTACGGAAGTCGTGCCGGGAGCTTATGCCCAATATACGTTCAATCTGAATGATAAACTGATCTTATTGGCGGGTGTACGTGCGGATTATAGTACGTTGTATGATTTCTTTGTAACCCCTCGTGTACATATTAAATATAATACTTTTGACTGATTCCATATCCGGGCTTCGGCAGGTAAAGGATTTCGGACAGCGAATGTGCTGGCAGAGAACAACTTTTTGTTATCCAGTAGTCGAAAAATGTATATCGCCGACAATCTGGATCAAGAAGAAGCGTGGAATACCGGTGTGAATCTGTCATTTTATATACCTTTGTTCGGGAAGGAACTGAGCTTGAGCGGGGAATGGTATTATACCGATTTCTTGAAGCAAATCGTGGTGGATATGGATAGTGATCCTCATGCGGTTCGTTTCTACAATCTGGATGGGCGTTCCTATTCGAATAGCTTCCAAGTGGAGGCTTCCTATCCTTTTTTCCGGGGATTTACGTTAACGGCCGCTTATCGTTATACGGACGCGAAGACCGATTACCGGAATGAGGAGGGTGTAGCGCATCGATTGAAAAAGCCGTTGGTTAGTGATTATAAAGGTTTATTGACCGCTTCTTATCAAACCCCGTTGAAAAAATGGCAGTTTGATTTGACCAGCCAGTTTAATGGAGGTGGCCGTATGCCGACACCGGATGCATCTAATCCGTTATGGGAGCCGAATTTTAAGGCTTATACGGTAGTGAATGCGCAGATTACGAAATATTTCCGTCAATGGTCTATTTACGTGGGAGCGGAGAACCTGTTTAATTACAAACAACCGAATCCGATTATCGATGCCAGCAATCCCAGAGGGGATAACTTCGATGGATCTATGGTGTGGGGACCGGTGCATGGACGGAAAATTTATGCGGGTATCCGCTTTAATATAAGCAGGGATTGACACGTATATACGTGTAGGCCTATGCGTATACTGGTGTGCCTCTACGCCTATATACGTGTAGCCCGATGCCTATAGTGGTACTTTTCTTTTGGTAGATATGAATGGATAATTAGAATTGTTAATATTAAAAATGATTGATTATGAAACGATTAATTATGTTGCTGTTTTGTGCTGTATGTACGGTATCGATGACATTCGCCCAAGACGCGAAAAAGAAGAAGGACTCTGTGACATTCTTTATCGAAGCGATGGATTGTGATCACTGTATCAAGAAGATCGAGAAAAATATCGCTTTCGAGAAAGGAGTGACCGACTTGAAATGTGATCTGAGCACCCGTACGGCCATTGTGACTTACAAGACGGATAAGACTTCGAAGACTCGCTTGGCCGCGGCCTTCAAAAAGATCGGTATGGAAGCGGTTCCGGTAGATAATGGCGCCGGTTGTCCGGTACCTCCGGTGAAAAAAAGTGAGCATACTCACGCTCATTAACATGGAAATTCATAAGAACATCTTATCTTTGCAGATGTTCCGTGAGGGCGGGCCGGAGTGTCCGCCCTGTTTATGAAATAATTTTTCTACGGAATGCAGCGTTTGTTTAATTATTTACATCCTAATATTGTACAGTCTCCAGAAGGGAGACGTTCAAGGCACGACTGAATGAATGAGCTACAACTGATAGAGGGTTGTCGGAAGGGGGAGAGACGAGCTCAAAAAGAGCTTTATGATGCATATTCCCGAAAAATGATGGGAGTTTGCCTTCGTTATGTGAACGACAGGGAAACGGCTCGTGATTTGTTGCAGGATGGCTTCGTGAAAATCTTTACCAGTATGGATTCCTATACAGGGAGTGGTTCATTTGAGGGGTGGATGCGGAAGATCTTTGTTAATTGTGCGTTGGAATATCTGCGAAAGTCGGATGTGTTGCGTGAAGCGACCGATCTTGACAATACGGCGGAACTGATTCAACCCGATAGTTCGGCTATCTCGGACATGTCGGCGGCTGAATTGATGAATCTAGTGAAGGAGTTGCCGGTTGGCTTCCGTACCGTATTCAATATGTTCGCGATAGAGGGATATTCTCATAAGGAGATCAGTGAGATGTTGAACATAACAGAGAGTACTTCCCGTTCACAATATACCCGTGCCAAGCAGTTATTACAACGTAGAATTAACGCATTGTATTGAGATAAGATGAGTAAAAAGGAAAGAGATATATGGGATGATGCGATCCGGTCGAAGCTAGAGGATTTCGAGATGGATACGCTACCCGGCGACTGGGAGGCTATAGCCGATCGATTGCCCGGAAAGGCTCCGGTTCCTTTGCGTCGTACGCTTCGCTACTGGGTTGCCGCCGCCGTGATCTCCTTATTGGTCGTATCGGGTGGTATCTATTTATATGACAGGGAGATGGAAGATCTACCTATAGCCCAAGAAATACAGTCTTCACAAGAGTCGACATCCGTGGATACCCCGGTTGTTCCGATAGAGAAAACGATGGAGCAAGCGCCCGTATTAGCAACTATTCCTGCTGCTGCGGTCGTGAAGGCAAAAGCGGCATCTGGAGCGGTTAAAGTGGAAGATAAGGCTAGGATGGCAGTGTTCCGGCAAAATGTAGAGAGTGCAGGGGATCGGCCTATTTCTGAGTCGGAGGTAATGTCTGCTGATAGATCGGCGAATGAGAAAGATACCGTTGAACCGGAGGTTGAAAGGAATAATGATGAGATAGTTGTTCTCAAGAATGATGTACTTGTCGCAGATGCTACTCCTGTTACTAAAAAGAAGCCGGAGAAGACCGCGTCTCGGAAATGGGGGTTCGGTATGGGAGGTGGAGGTCTTTCCATGGGCGCTGATAATCTGGTCCCTCAGTATGTGACGAATAGCAGTGTGCTTAAGAGCGAGAATCTGATGAGCTTAAATTCGTTCGATGCGGAGAAGAAAGATCCTGCTAAGACGGATATTCATCATAAGACGCCTATTGGGGTGGGGATCTCAATTAGTCGTTATTTGAATAATCGTTTTTCTTTGCAGACTGGATTAACTTATTCTTACTTAAGATCGGAGTGGAGTACGAATAATACGTATCATATAGAGAATGATCAGCGATTGCATTTTATAGGAATTCCATTATCATTGACTTATAAGATCGCGGAATGGAATCGTTTTATGTTTTACGCCTCAGCCGGAGGTATGGCGGAAGTGAATGTCGCTGGCAAACGTAGAATGAAATTATTCTCGGATGAGGTAGAGATCGCAAAGCAAAGCGAACATATTCGAATGAAAGAATGGCTATGGTCTGTAAATGCCCGTGCGGGTGTAAGTTATCCGATTATCCGTTTTGTAAGCGCTTTCGCTGAGGTGGGAGCCAGCTATTATTTTGATAATGGTAGCGAGATCGAAACCATCCATTCGGAGAAGCCGTTTAACATGAGTCTTCAGTTCGGATTTCGTTTTGGTTTTTAATACTCGATAGATTAACAGTGTAAATACAAATACTTAAAAATAGAAAAATTGAATTATGAAAGCATTTAAATTAATTGGAGCAGCGGTGGCTGCGTCATTATTGTTGTTGACCTCTTGTCTTGGAGAATCGAATAATACGGTGACTCGTGCCGGCTTTGGTGTCGCAGGTCTTTCTGAAAAGACATATAAAACGGTACTGAATACAAATATGGGAGCATTATACTCTCCGTCTTTATCGGCACAAGTAGTTGACGGAGCTTGTTACTTGATCAACTATGAATTAGACCTAAATTCTCTGGAGAATGCGAATGCGGCGACAAATGGTTATTTAACAGCGACAATCTCTGTGGCAGATGAGATAACAAAAGGACAGCCAGTCTTTTATAATGTGCCAGATTCGGCCAGCTTACTTCAGAATGAGATACCTGTAAAAAACCTATTTAGCAATGGCGACTATGGATATGTTTAAGGATCAGAAAAATTCTTATACTTTATATTGGGATCGTTCAAAGGAGCCTACTATGGTGGATAATGTCCCGACATATGACTTGTTCTTGCGTGTCGCTAAAGTAGCGGACGGAACAGGTTCTGCTGCATCATCCATAGGAGAAGTCCGTGCGTTTAATGTTAAGTCTGTATTGGAGTCTGTGAATAGCGCTGAGGCTAATAAAGATTCAAAGTCTTTTAATCTTAAGGTCAATTATCTAAATTCTTATACCGTTCTATTCCAAGTCGTGAAAAACTCATAAAGAAATTAGTATAGAAGTTGAGGGCGTACCGATAAGAAGATTATCGATACGCCCTATTTTTTTGCCGTTTTTTTTATGTATATGGGTAAAGATCGTATCTTTGCGTACTTTAAGAGGAGTATTGTGAAATGAGATACAAGAATTTAATAGGTTTTGTCTGGGTGGCGGTTATCATGGGTCTGTTTACCTCTTGCCTAAAAGACATAAATAACGTCTATAATCCGGGAACGACCGCCGCTGTGGTTCGTCAACATGGAGATAGCGCGTTGATGATGGCTAATACCCGGTTCGGTTGGATCTATTCGACGAAGCTGAGCTCATACTCAGAGGGTAAATGCTTGTTGGTGAGCTTTGATTATGATCCTAGCTTACCGGAAAATACGAATGCGTTCAGACGTTAGTAGCAGGAAGGCTTCCTTTTTATATGCATTCAGTTTATGGTT
>ENA-UPSY01003660-UPSY01003660.1-human-gut-metagenome-genome-assembly--contig:-NODE-3660-length-10881-cov-3.442151_pt1 | contig 10881 bp, 6 predicted proteins | sample MGYA00250044_ERZ773365 | MGnify/ENA primary metagenome ERZ773365 (study PRJEB29103, sample SAMN06111932) | human gut metagenome | biome: human gut; feature: ankylosing spondylitis patient; material...
ATAGGTGGGTGCACCGTACTCTTTGGGCTTTTCCAGCGTGGGCAGGGCGGGGAGCGTCACAGTGTAGGTCTTTTCGTGGCCGTTTACAATGGTAAGCGCAGTTTCCTTGACGAAGTCAGGCGCAGCGGCCTTGATGATGCTGCCAGTCGTGGTGAAGCTGCTCTGCTCCAGGGAGTAATTCTTCGCGGTCTGCCCCATCAAGGTCACTGTGGCGGTGACGTTCTTGCCGCTGCCCACACTGGCATCGTCAAAGTTGGCGGTGACGGTGTAGTCCTTGTCCTTCTGCAAGGTTACGCTACCCTCGAAGGTCACGCTGGAGATGCCCGCGTTTGTCGTGCCATCATAGGTCTTATCTTCTACCGCAACTGAAAAATTCAGTGGATACTTAGAAATTTCCGGTACCACGGAATCTGTTAATGTCCTATCGTATGAAGCACTTGAATCTGTCGGTGTAAATTTCACGGTATAAGCCTTGTTACCTTTTACATTCGGATAAATACCAGATGCTGAACTACTATTTTCCGGTTCCCAGCTCCAGGTTCCGGCTACCGGTTGATTTGCACCATTATACACACCATAACCAGAAGCCAGGGAAACCGGAATCTGAGCAAGTGAAACCCCATAAGTCCCCTTCGCATCCCACTTTTGTGTTCCGTTTCCTACAATTCTCAGTGTATCCTTGGTAGACACATTAAGCGGTGCCGTTCTCTCAGAAGCAAATGCATTCTCTTTCGCCTTTATTCTGCTGGTTACCTGATATCCATGTGCCGGATATAATCCCTGAATTCTCGTACCGTCAATCCATGTAAATGCTCCGTCTGAATCTGCATCACGGTATCCATACTCAATGTCATTTTCCGGATTCGTTCTGTTTATGGTAATCGTCGTACCGGTTATAGTCACCTCACCCTCAGTTATTGCAGCCGGTGCTGCCGTTCTTTTAAGAATCGTGATACTTTTGGGTTTTCCGGCAAATTTCTCATCCGTGTTGCTTGCAGCATACCGATAATAAACCGTACTCTCATGAGCGGAAGAAATGATGTCTGTAATCGAAATTCCTGATCCACTGCCCATTTTTGCAGATGTCCAGTTTGGAGAGGTATTGGTTCCGTTTACAATCACATACTGTAAAGATGAGGAAATTGTGATTTCTTCCTTCCGATAATCAATATTCGGCTTGTTCGATTCTTCCGGAATCGCCTGTGTTTGCAAATCCGCCACCAAAACCTTTTCACTGGCTGACATGGACGAGGACGCTTTCTTGCGAATGTAGAATGGTACAGAACCATCACTTTCGTTAATATTATCCAGCATCGTTGTCAGACGAACCGTACCACCCTGTCTTATAGTTGTCCATGACTGTGCATCCTTAGAAGCAGCATACTCCAGATCGCAGGAAGCTTTATTCTCTAAAGTCTCCTGTTCGTAATTGATAGAAACATCAGCAGCATCAGGGGCCTCCTGCCGCATTTTTTCTGTCTGGAAATTTACATAGGTTACATCAAGAGATAATTTACCATCCTTTTTAATCATCAGTCTGACATGATATTCTGTGTCCGGAGCTAAATCCTGAATAGTATACTCATAGTTTCCGGAAGAACTCTCCGTAAGTAACGTTCCTTTCGAGAACATATCATCTAATGTTAATGTCCGCTCATCCTCGCCGGAGGATAATAAAAACCTAACCTCTGCTCCGGGAGTTCCTGTTGCCTTAAGTGTAGCAGTCGCTTTTGTTTCAGAAATCGTCTTAATATCCGTGACAGTTGCGGAAGTGATACTTGCCGCATTATTATTAGAATATGTCCCAGTAGCTGAATCATAATATACCGTCTTACTGTACTTGCGGAAATGCGGGTAATCCTCCGTTCCGATCACCTGTCCCCATATACCCTCTGATTTTTCACCGTTTAATTTATAGGCAATTTCGCCGGATTTCAGTTTTTCTTCGCTATCTAGAGTAGTAATTCCACCCCAACTACTAAATGTGCCTTTTGTTGTCTCATAACAGTTCTTAAAACTAGCCCTATTACTCATCGTGGAACCAGTTCCTTCCAGTTTTCCTGATACAGCCAAGCAATTAGTCACCGTTCCTTTTTCAGAACTATTGAGAAAATGTGTTCCTACTACAAAACAATTCTGAATATTGGCACCAACAGCGGTATAACACAACCCGTAAGACCAACCACTTTCCAACACCAGCCCTAGATTTTGTACTTTCCCATCTTGAATCCTTGCCACCAGTCCCCGCTTATAACTTGTAGGGTCATTAGCAGGTCGCAGTCCGGAAATTACATGATAATTTCCCTCGATATTCCCCTTGAAAAACTTATTAGATGATATGTCTCCAATGCTTGTCCAGTTATGTCCGTCCGGGATCTCAATATCTCTCATCAGCTTCAGATTGCTGTTATCAGGGATTTTACTATCATTAAACTGCTTTGCAAACCAGAAAAGCTGACCGGCATTATAAATCTCATAATATTCCCCCGACTGTATTGCCTTCTGATATGCACCACATGCTTCACAAAATCCATCTGCATTATAGTACTCATGACTACAAACGGTATCATCATGAAACATCTCGATTTCATTTGGTGTTGTCGAAATCGTCTCACCTGATTTTGTGATCGGATTGCCGTCATTTAAGCCCGGTACCGTCACCGAAATCTCTGTGTTTCCCTCATTTTCCGGCAGATATACCGTCAGATGTCCCGTGTTCGCTTCATCATACGAAATCTGCATGGAAGGAATGACCATAGCTGCACTTTGATCTTTTTTATTGATCAACTGTACACCATCCTGCTTGATCGTGATATCGGTTGCCTGTAATATCTGATCGCTCGTGATCGCCGTGGAAACAAATTTTAATCTTGTCTCATAAAGAGGAATTCCGGTCTTCAAAGTAATCGTTGCATTCTCATCATCAACGTCAGCAACGTCAGCTTCCATCTGATAAACATAGTCTCCAACCGTCACCGTTACCGTTACCGGTGTCCCTGGCGTTAATGGCTTCAGATAATTGGATGCCTTAAGTGTACCTTGATAATCGCTCACATTCATCGTCCCTGCATTCCAGGTAATCTCTCCCACGCTGATTGTCACCGGATAAGTGCTTTCGATGAATCGTACATCCGCAATTGTGCCCTGAATGGTATAGTTTTTCAGTCCGGAATTTTCACTTTTCGGGAAATAATCACCACCATTTAAGTTGACTACTGCCTGATCACTGATGGAAATGGAGCCATCCAAGGTACCCTCCGGCAGCACTTGACCGGGCTTCACTGCGATACCGATCGCATATACTTCATTATTATACGCAATGGCCGAAACCGTTCCACCATTGATCTCAATATCACCATACTTGTATCTACCTTCTACCGCTTTTGCTCCACCGCCGCCAGCGCCGATTGCGGCTCCGGGGTGTCTTCCTGCGTTCGTAACATATCCTCCATAGGCCGTCACATTGCCACCATTGATCTCAATCTTATCCACGCAGCCGTTCGCTCCACCGCCAATTCCTGCTCCACCGTATACATTTTTAATATCCTTGTAGTAGCTTCCATGTCCGCCCTTGGCATATACAGTTCCGTTGTTGATGATAATGGTACCGCTGCCGCCCTCTGCACTGCCGCCAATACCTGCTGCCATCTCGCCGCCATAAGCTTTGATATCGCCTCCGTCGATCACAATCGTCCCCAAGGAACCATTTCTCCTGCTTGACGCACCAATTCCGGCGCCTTCTCCACCGGTTGCTTTTAAGCTTCCCTCTCCGCTGATCGTCAGGGTGCAGCCTTCCGGCACATCAATAGCCGCACACATATCACCGCCCTTGAGTGTATTTTTTCCCTCCAGAATCAGATTCAGGTTTGCACCATTTCCCAGTCGGATCGCCGGTATCCAGGTACTTGCTGTCTCATCGTTCTTATCGATCGGAATCTGGATATTCAGATTCGAAATCGTGATTGTAGCATCCACACCACTAACCAGAATAACATTGGTCGTACTGCTTCCCGTGATAGTCGCATCCTTATACTGTTCCAATGTGTTGCTGTTGATGCTGATACCGCCATCCGCAATATTATAAGTATCTGTTGATGCCAGCAAAGCGATTCCGCCGTCCATGCTGACCTCGATCTCCGGAAGCTCCACGCCCGCTGCCAAAATATACTCTCTCGGAAGAACCGGAAGATAATAATAGAAACCACTTTCATCTTCCCGGTTCTCATCCAGCTCCCAAGTAACGCTGATATCCGTCAGCACCGGGATATCTTCTGAGATTTCCTCATCTTCAAACTCATAATCCTCAAGAAAATCCCCGGCATTGCTGTCGGTAGCAATTTCTGAGTCTTCTTTCTTATCACTGACGTCTGCTGCCGCTTTCTCATCTTCCGCGCCCTTATCGCGATCCGCATTATTTTTCTGATGATTCACGTTCTTATATTCCACCACCGAAGCCTCGATCGTCTCCGGGAAATTCAGATAATCCTCAAAGTTTTCTCCGGCATCCGCAGGGATCTGAATATGCGCGACCTCCTCCGGTAATTCCGTAAATCCCGTGATCACTTTCAACTTTTTTGTAGGAACTGCAGCAAACGTTGTAGCCGGTATGCATAACTGCATCGCCATCATTGCCGCCAATGCTGCAGATACGATCTGCCATTTCTTCTTTTTATACCTCATATCCATTTCCTCCTGTTGTCATTATTTTCTATATAGCGTGACGGTTTTGTTCTCTCCGGTAATATTTTTTATTCATACGTTTCCTCCTCACCTGATTCATTACTTCCCCTTTTTCCCTGAAAAAGCCGGGAGACTGCTTCCCCCAGCTGATGCTCTGTAACGGGCTTCACCCAAAAGTCGTCTACCTGCATCCTGCGGCTTTGGGGTTCAAATTCTGCCTGGTCGCTGATCCACAGGAGCGGGACATCCTTGCTGTACCCTCGTATGCTCATGCAGAAATTCATCCCCCTGGCTCCGTCCTCCATGACCACCACAGCATCATAAGGCCCATCCCGCTGCATGGCATAGGTACAAAACACGCCGTTATCAAAGCGGTCTACTTTGCCCAGCTTCATCAGCAAAGCGGTTTCTTTTTCTTTCTGGCTATAACTGCACAGCGCAATTCGCATGTTCGCACCTCCATTTTGTGATGGGTTTTATCGCCTCATATAGCTCCTGATCGGAGCAGTCTGCCGGAAGAAACACAGGGATACGCAGGTGATACGCGATCAGGGCGAAGTTTTCATCATCGCTCCACCAGACAAGCGGTGTTTCCGGTGCCAGCTGCTTTGCCTGAATGGCAGCCTCCAATCCCCTTGCCCCGGTCATGGCGATGACAACCGCATGATATCGGCTCCGCCGCAATGCCTGAGATAGCTGCTTCTCATTCCATAGCTCGTCGATGACAAGCTGTCCGTCCCCAGCAAAAAGGGAGCGCAGCCTGCTCTCAAACCATTCTGCATTCCTTAATTCCGTACAAAGTGCGATTTTCATGCTGAGCCTCCTTTCCTGAAAAGAAAAACAAGAAAGAATGTGCCTTGGCACATTCTTGCGCCTTGCGCGGTCGCTTGCGACAATCTACATCTTCGCGCGAGTGCGCATCTTTGGCACGTTAGTGCCTTTTTTATGTGACAGGGAATTCTTCAGAATTTCCTGTCACATAAAAAAACCAGACCTTCTCATCGGAAAGTCTGGTAGTATAATTAGAGTAGCATCTTGTCAAGAGAAATGCAACCGACTTTGTTTAAGACGCAGGTTTCCTGTTTAAGACGCAAGTTTTTCCTGCGGTTTTATGTTATACTAATATTGGATTATTGTGCAAAGGAGATGGCGCGATGCAGATTGCGATTGTGGATGACAGAGCAGATGACAGAGCAGAACTGTCTGTCTGCCTGGAAAATTATATGAAAAAGCATCAGCTGGACTATACGTTGACAGAATTTGAGGACGGAGAGAATTTTCTGAAAGCTGCCGCCCAGGTCAATTTTCAGCTTGTCTTTATGGACATCTATATGGAGAACATGGATGGAATAGAGGCCGCCAGAAGGCTGCGCCAGAAAAACAGGCTTTGTAAGATCGTTTTTCTGACCATTACAGAAGATTATGCCCGGATGGGGTACAGCCTGTCCGCCAGCTATTATCTGCTGAAGCCGCTTTCGCTCCATCAGGCAGATTTTGAAGAAGCGATGGAGCTGTGCCAGCTAAAACCGCCCTATGAAGTGATGACACTTTCGGTTATGGCTGACCGTCAAAAGCTGGAACTTCCCACAGAGAAGATTCTATACATAGATTATCAAAACCGTATGACACGGATTCATACGGCGGAACGCGTGATACCGGTAAGCGGAGGCTTTCAGGAGGTTACTGCCGCATTGCAGAAGGACAAGCGTTTTTTGCCCTGCTACCGGGGCATTTTAATCAACATGGATTACATCAGCCAGGTTGACAGTCAGACCTTCCGTTTGATAAACGGGGAGGAACTTCCGATTGCCCTCCGCAATGGAAAACAGCTGCGGGAATCCTACCGTCAATATGTTTTCTCTGGAATGGGGGGTATCGTATGAGAATGAAGCAAATGCACAGGCGTATTCTGGAGGGCTGTCTGGCCTGTCTCCTCTGCTTCACCTGCAGTATCCCCGCATTTGCCGCCGAAACTGCAACCCCATCCAATGCCGATGAAAGAAGGGAGATTTTGCAGGATTTAGAAAGCGAGACTCCAGGGACACTGGAGAGCAAAACCCCGGAAGCATCGGAAGAAGTATCCCTCGTCCTTGTCACAGAAATACAAAAGGAAGACGAACTGCTCTCCCTGCCAGATTTCACCCTGCCCCTTAGAACCACACCGTCTGATGATGACCTGGAGGAAATTTATCAGCTGGCCCTTCGGTATCAAACCGTCTGCGCCACGGTAACAGCAGGTGAAGAAATCCGGCAGGAAACATTTTCTGTCGCATGGGATTTTTCGGCCATTGACCAGACCACTCCAGGCGAATATACCGCAGCAGGTCGGATTAAACTGCCGGAGGGGTATGCCTTTGGTGAAGCTGTCTTGCAGGAGCTTCAGATTTCCGTCCGGGTGAAAGAAATGCCGCCTGCTGTCATTACCTCCATAGAGCAATGGTATCCTTATACGGACGCGTTTGCGGTTCAACAGGACAGCGAAACCGAAACGCTGGAAAATTTGTTTGCCTTTTCCCCTTACTATCTGGAATGCTATGCGGAAAATGGAACCAGCTACACCGCTGTGGTGGAATGGGATTTTTCTGGTATTGATTTGAATACTGTGGGACTGTACCATGCCATTGGAAAGCTGACCGCACCAGCAAATACTGCGTTTGCAGAGGGAATTGCTTTCCCTGAAATCTCAATTCCTGTTTCTGTACAGGCTCCAGGCAGACCGGACATTAACTGCTTTCTGGCCGCCAGAGGAAACCTTCATTTTCCCTGGGTCACACCGCCGGGGGAACTGGATGAGATCAGCGTATGGCTGTCCGAAAACAACGGTTCATGGAACCGTCTGGAAAGTGGCGTTTATGTGGGTCAGGAAATGCTCTCGATTGCCACCCGTCTGCTGACGCCGGGCAGCGGTTACCGCCTTCAGGTTGATTATAACGGCGGACAGACCGGCATCCTGTCCTTTACCTACGCAGATGAAATTGTTCTTGAAGGGTATCATGAAGGCGACCGGGATGGATGGGATGCAGGCGGAAATCCACCCGACACCATCATTCAGCCGCCTCCTGAAGATACCGACGATCAGGATGACGGTTTCGCAGACAGGCCCTCCACAAAGCCTTTAAGATCGCCTGCAACAAATGGCGGTGGAACGGATTCCGATGATTCTGAAAAAGCACCACCGGTCAGCGGGGAAAATGATCCTGCGGATCACAAGCCTTCCGAGCCATCCTGGGATGGAAAGGATGATTCCATAGATATCGATAAAGACGATTTCCCATCGGAACAGGCAAACGGTGATACAGAGGAAGATGCGGATTCCAAAAGCCCTGCTTTTTCAGAGTTCTTCGATGAAACCACTGACCGGATTTCCGGCACGCGCTTTTTGATGATGCTGCAAACAGGGGAGCAAAGAGCCGTCTTTTCCAAACAGGGAATCACCATCAGCATACCAAAAGACGCCTTGCCGGAGGGTATCCAAAACGAAGATCAGATTGAAGTCATCATCCAAAAGGATACGGACGGCGGTTTTTCTTTTTCGTTTTCCATCAATGGAACTGTGCTCAACTCCCTGCCGGATGTTTCTGTCATGCTGCCCTATCCAAATGACCCGGCAGCCGGCACATTGTTCCTTTGTGATGAAAGCGGCGTGGAAGTTCCCATGACCGGCTATGACGATACGGCGAAAGCCGCTTCCTTTCAGATCAGCCATACAGGGACATACACCATTGTGAGAAAGGAAGATACCGCTTCCCTGGCACATGCTGCCGACACAGAGCACAGCCGGTCGCCCATATTCTTTTTGATTCCGGCCTGTCTGCTTCTTCTGTCTGCCGGTGTGTTTTTCCTAAGGAGGAGGCGAAAATAAGATGGTATCTTCTGCGGTAAAAAAATATGCTGCCTTATGTATGGTCTGCCTGTGCTCATCCCTGTTTTTTCTTGGCCTGTATCAGTTCAATAATAAATATAGCCAGAACACAATCCAGGCGGCAAATGGGATTCTGGCGCTTTCTGAGGAAGAACTTCAAAAGTCACCGGTGCGCTTTCTGGTATCCGGCTGGGCATTTTATCCTGACGCGCTTTTGACCCCGGAAGAAATACGGGATGAAAGCCATTATATGCGCTACCTTTCCATCGGAGAGCAGACCAATTTCTCCAGCCCTGCAAACCCTTCTCCCTATGGCTGCGGGACTTATCAGATGACATTCTTTCTGCCGGAACGGAAGGAAACATATGCGCTGGAAATCCCGGAAGTGTTTTCTGCTTACAACCTTTATCTGGATCATGACCTGATCCTGCAAATGGGGGAACCGGCACAGGGGACACCATTGGTTCAAAACCGCATGGTCACTTTTCATGGCGGAAAACCGGTCACACTCACCATAGCGGTCAGCAACTATGACCACTTTTACGGAGGGATTGTCTATCCGCCTGCTTTCGGAACGATGCTGGCGGTCAATACAACCAGAGGAATCCGGTTTGCATTCTGCCTGTTCAGCTGTACAGTTACCTTTGTCTGTGCGCTGCTGTCCTTTTATTTCAGCCGCCGGATGAAACAGAAAAATACATTCCTGTTCGGACTAATCTGCCTTGCCATGTGCGGCCTGTCATCCTATCCTGTGCTTCATATGCTGGCTGCGGTTCCCGTATTCCCCTGGTACACGATTGAACTGTTCTGTATCTATCTGGTTACCTGGCTGATCGTAGTTCTGCAAAACCGGATATGCAGGCCGGGCTTCCTGCCTGCGGCCATCAGTAATGGGGTGGGCGCTGCCTTCCTGGTATATGCGTTTGTGTATGGCATGATGGCTTCCCATCTCTCCCTTGGAGCGATTCGTTTCTTCTCTGCATCGGTCTTTTGTTATAAGGCGGCATCTGCGCTCTATCTGCTTATCATCGCTGTGCTTGCCATTCACAGAGGAGAAAAACGGAGCAGGCCGATCTTCTATGCTGCGGCAGCCGCAACCTGCGCCTTTATATGGGATCGCCTTCTGCCGGTTTATGAGCCGGTTATCGGCGGTTGGTTTGTGGAATGGGGCAGCTTTTTCATAGCAGCAGCCATCGGTTATTCCCTCTGGCGCGATGTGATAGAAGGATATGGAAACAGCCTGATTTTTCAGGAAGAACGCAAGCAGGTCATCCGTCAGCTTTCTATGCAGACCGAATACAGCCGTCAGGTTTCAGAGGCAGCGGCAGAAAACAGAAGGCTGATCCACGACATCAAACACCATCTGCGCACCATAGACCGCATGGCCTCTGAACGTGGGCAGACGGAGATCTGCTCCTTCCTGTTACAGGTAGAGGAACAGGTTGCGGCATCATCGGGTCACTCCCCTGCCCAGTTCTGCAAAAATCCCGTCGTAAATGCGCTGATTGAATACTACTACGGCATGGCGCAGACACAAGGGACAGAATTTCAGGTGCGGCTCGATCTTCCCGATCAGATGCCGCTTACCGATGTGGAACTGTGTACGGTGCTGGGCAATCTTTTGGACAATGCCGTTGAGGCGTGCAGCCGCCAAAAGCAAGGGGTGCGCCGCGTTTTCATTGCAGGCGAAACCAGAGGCAATATGTACTTTTTGAAGATTGAAAACACTTACGACGGTCTGGCCTTGCAGGAGGGAAAAACATTCCTCTCCCGAAAGGGCGCATCCGCTGATCACGGAATCGGGCTTTCCTCTGTCCGAAAAATCATTGAAGGCCATGGCGGTGATCTCGATCTTGTTCCCGGTGAGGAATCCTTTCTTGTTGGAGTTACAATACAGATGTAAAAACTGTTTTTTGAGGCGCATTCAGATAACATAGGCAACTTCGGCGTATTCGCTGTTTTAAAGGTTTTGCATCATTTGAACAATATAGTAATCCCTGCGAACCGCATCAGCAGGAACTCCTATATAATCTGCTACAATTGCAATCAGTTCTTCAAATTTTTCTTTATGCTCGTGCAGGTTCATAGAATTCCTCCATTTCTGGAATTGCATACGATGAGAGGGCTGATAAAAACTGGTGCAATGTGTTTTCAACACCAAGATAATTCAGAAAGCGCTCCAGAAATGCAATCGTAGATTTCTTATACTTCCGATTTTTCAGGACAAACACCGCCGTAGTATCAGAGTATTCCGTCGCAAATTCTCTCATATATGCTGCTAATGCAGATTTTCTGATATCTTCAATGGACTTATAGTTCTGAAGAATCTCCATAGTTTC